>JADMIO011409324.1_pt1 | contig 29647 bp, 25 predicted proteins | sample 8958161 | NCBI WGS metagenome assembly JADMIO01 (sample SAMN16585339, study PRJNA669376) | soil metagenome | isolation source: Crop rotation soil | place: USA: Cullars Rotation, Alabama | collected 2011 | reverse complement strand
CGCGACAACTTGTCCACGTGGAATTCTAAGCTTAGGATCCCAATGTGCTGGAAAGTTGGATTGCAGAAAAACTCGGAGATCCAATTGAGAAGGCTATATATATTCCGCCCGAACATTTTTTAGTAAATGATTATATAGAAAATTTATTCAGCTATATTAATGACGGCAAAGAAAATATCTTAGTTAAAGCAGGCATAGTGCATTACCAATTTGAGGCGGTGCATCCTTTTGATGATGGGAACGGAAGAATAGGCCGCTTGCTTATCCCATTAATTCTATGTCAGCAAAATACTTTAACCAACCCAATACTTTATATTAGTGGCTACTTTGATAAAAACAGAGAAGCTTATTTAAGCGCTTTGCACGACGTTGATAAGACGGGAAAATATGAGCCTTGGCTAAAGTTCTATCTGAAATCTATTAAAGAGCAGCTGAAAGAAACCCAAAAGTTGATTGATGATGTCTATGCATTGCACGATCAGACTAAAAAGATGTTCGAACTTACAAAGTCTCCTTATTTTTTGCCATTCTTAGATTTTCTGTTTCAATCACCTTACTTCACTATTCCGGCTGCAAGGGAAAAAATTGGAGCAGCGAGCAGGATTACTCTGATAAACTTAATTGAAATGTTTAAGTCAAAGGGCCTGATCGTAGAAGTTAATTTACGGCATCAGAGGGCGAAAGTTTATTCTTTCGACCCACTGATCAAATTGTTATAAAACACTTGACAACTATCCATAATCTGATAAAATAACTAAGGATTTAAGAACATTAAATCTGGAGATTAAAAAAGGCATATACATAGATTCCAATTTTGCCCTTATGTAAGCCGAATCCGCCAGCTGGCGGAGGCTGATTATAGGGGATCCCCATTACGGTGGGGAGTACGGAACACTATCCCGGTAAGTAGGGATGTGTTTTTTTGACTCTCAAATTCAATAAATTTGTAGAGAGTCAATCCGCCGAAGCTTTATGCGAAGGCGGATGTGCCGAGTAAAATCTCCTGTACCTTAACAGCTGAATAGTGGTTAGAAAACCCTGAACCAGTCATCATCTTCGGATGATTTCCGGTACAGGGTAAACTCTATTATTTCCTACCCGGGAGTAATAGGGTATGTACAAAACCATCGTGTCACTATAAATTTAAACCTTATGGTGATGCAATGTTTGCGTCAATTCAATTTTTGAGTTCAATGATAATAGGTTTTAATAATTGAGCCTTTCCCAAATCAATTATGCCAAGCCCTGCACCAGTCGTCCCGCTTCGCGAGACTCCGGTGCTGGGTATAGTTTGTCTTTAAGACAGATCAAACTTTCACTTATAATTTCTGTTCCGCTTCGGTGGGACGTTCAAGATTTATATTTGATTTCTAATAAGAGTTTGATCCTGGCTCAGGATGAACGCTGGCGGCGTGCCTAAGACATGCAAGTCGAGTGGGTTTAGGCCCACGGCAAACGGGTGAGTAATACCTAGGAACTTTCTTTAAGTGGAGCATAACCAGCCGAAAGGTTGGATAATTCTCCATGTGACCGCAAGGTCAAAGTAGCAATACGCTTAAAGTGAGGCCTGGGCACCATCAGCTAGTTGGTAAGGTAATGGCTTACCAAGGCTATGACGGTTAGGGGCCCTCAGAGGGGAGTCCCCCACACTGGAACTGCGACACGGTCCAGACTCCTACGGGAGGCAGCAGTTTGGAATTTTGGACAATGGGCGAAAGCCTGATCCAGCGACGCCGCGTGGACGATGAAGGCCTTCGGGTTGTAAAGTCCTTTTGCTCGGGAACAATATTTTGAGCGTACCGAGAGAATAAGAGGTTGCTAACTCTGTAAGTCTACACAGGTAGATTGGTGCAGAGAGGGTGTAGTAATGCATCCTAAGAAAATTTCGCTATATGCTGGAACACCTTGTAAATAATATAGTACTGGTAGAAGCCGATAAATCGGCACGCTACAAGTGACAATCTATATTAAACCCTAAAAAGACCACCGCTGGTCATGTGGGTTGCAAGACAATCAGCAGGCAATCCTCGATTAAAATCGAGGCGAGCCTCAGAGACTACACGCGAAACTCCACAATTTTGCAAAGCAAAATTGAACCTTTAACAATTTACGATTAACAATTAACTACTGCAAAACTGCAGCTGGTCAATTGTCAATTGTTAAAAGTTAATTGTTCATTCGCTTGCGAATGAGGATGATGATATAGTCCACGCTTCATGGCGACATGAAGACTAGCTCCGATAGCTATCTAATTGAGGTATCTATGTGGGGCCCCCAAAAATCAGGAGCGCAGTCCGGCCAATGTATGGCCGGGACGAGCACGGATTTTTGGGGAAGAGGAAGACTTTACGGAGTGATTGAGATTTTTATCATCAGATAAAAATCGAAAGCACGGAGAAAAGTCTGACGAGCCAGCAGCAGCGGTAATACAGAGACCTCAAGCGTTATCCGGAATCATTGGGCGTAAAGCGTACCGATAGGTGGTTATACAAGTCAGAAGTGAAATTCCAAAGCTCAACTTTGGGTCTGTCTTTTGAAACTGTATAACTAGAAGGGCAAAGAGGAAGCTGGAACAAACGGTGTAGTAGTGAAATGCGTTGATATCGTTTGGAACACCAATAGCGTAGGCAGGCTTCTGGGTGCCACTTGACACTGCTAGGACGAAAGCGTGGGGAGCGAATGGGATTAGATACCCCAGTAGTCCACGCTGTAAACGATGATGATTAGGTGCTAGGGAGTATCGACCCTCCTTAGTACCATAGCTAACGCGTTAAATCATCCGCCTGGGGAGTACGGCCGCAAGGCTAAAACTCAAAGGAATTGACGGGGACCTGCACAAGCGGTGGAGCATGTGGTTTAATTCGACGGTAAGCGAGGAACCTTACCAAGTCTTGACATATACCTGCAATCCCCAGAAATGGGGCCGCCTTTGAGGGTGGTATACAGGTGCTGCACGGTTGTCGTCAGCTCGTGCCGTGAGGTGTTCACTTAAGTGTGAAAACGAGCGCAACCCCTACGGTGAGTTACAAGTGTCTCACAGAACTGCCCGCGTTTAAGCGGGAGGAAGGTGGGGATGACGTCAAATCAGCGTGGCTCTTACGACTTGGGCGACACACGTGCTACAATGGGAAGGACAAAGGGACGCCAAAGCGCAAGCTGGAGCAAATCCTATCAATACTTCCCCCAGTTCGGATCGAGGGCTGCAACTCGCCCTCGTGAAGCCGGAATCGCTAGTAACCGTAGATCAGCCTCGCTACGGTGAATACGTTCTCAGGTTTTGTACACACCGCCCGTCAAGCCATGGAAGTGGGAAGCGGCTAAAGTTCACCGTAAGGTGGCCCAAGCCGAAGCTCATAACTGGGGCTAAGTTGATAACACGGCTTAGCGCGCGAGTAATCGCGGCAAAAATAAACTAACTGTATCGGTGAACTCCTTGCATTTCCATACCCAGCAAGGACAATACCGAGGGAAGTTATGGTTAGAATATGGGCGCAACTAGACAATCATATAATTTAAAATCCCAAAATTTACATCCAGAAGAAATTAATTTTATTCAGGCATGTCTATTAGGGGATGGTACTCTGTCAAAATCAGGCAAACATTATCGCTTAAGGGTAGCCCACAAGGCTGCTCATAAAGAATATGTTGACTGGAAATACAGCAATCTGCAAAGATTGTGCGTTTCCGAGCCTGCCGTAGATAGCATAAACCAATCGTTCCGGTTTGGAACAGTTGGGCATCCGCAAATTAGCGGTTTGCGAAAATTATGGTATCAGCCGACCAAACAAGTACCAAACGAATTTCGCTTAGATGCGAAAGCTTTAGCAGTCTGGTTTATGGACGATGGAACAAGAATCCATAACACCATAAATTTTTCCGTTCATAACTTTTCAGAAAGCAGTATAATTTTCTTACAAAAATTATTGCTGGAAATGAAAATTGAAACAACGGTACAATCAGACGGCAAAGGCAAAAGATTATATGTAAAACAATCTAGTTACGCAATATTCAAAGACTTTGTTAAACCGTACATTTTAGAATGTATGGCATACAAATTACCGTGACCCCGTAGAGACTACACGTTGGCTCCTAAGAAATTAGGATGAAGATATAGTCCGACACTCCCAGTAATGGGAGAATAACAGTAAGCGTAACAAGGCATCGGTAGCGGAAGCTGTCGATGGATCACCTCCTTTCTAAGGAATAAAATATGTACCCTGAAACTTTTTCGAAGGTTTCTGCTGGTGCACATTCCAAGGTCGTCGTTAGTTTTTTCGAAGACTAGCGCACAACTTTAAAAAACGATAGACGCGAACAATCGGTGAAGTACATCTTTCTAGCCACTATTTAGCCGTTAACTAAGCGGTTTGCATACAAAAGTACCCACCTCACGGTGGGTGTTTTTTTGATCGTAGTCGGTTGGTATTGGCAGCAGGAGACCGAAGTAGGGCAATCTTGCCTGTCCCGCACTTCTGTGGCGTAATCTGCAAAATCTCCTTAGAAAGCAGTTGTTTCTAATTTACGAGGGCATGGGGATCTAGACTCTATCGACTTGCGCGAAGCCCGGCGCCCCTTTATAATATTGATACACGAACAATGGCGAGAGCCTAAGGTGTAGACATCTCCTTTATCCAACTTGGGAGGAGCACTGTCTCTGGGAAGTAATTCCTCGTGGGGGTCTGATTAGCAAAAGAGCGGATTAACCACCAAGCGGCTGGCCTAGTAATTCCGGATTCATCCTTTGCCCGCATGGGTACTCTGCAGCGGGGCCGAAGCGTTAAGAAGTCTCACCCCTTTTAAAACCACCCGATTGAACGGGTGGTTTTATATTGCACCTGAGCTTCTATCGCCGTAAACCGTTGACAACCAAGGTGTTATATGTTAAATTATAAAGTTCCCCAGAGCAGAACTGACCCCCACTTTAGCTGGTGATGCTAATCATCCGTTGAAGCGGGAGCCACTTGAGCTTCGGCTTAAGAAGGTCTAGGTGGCCAAGTCTGGCGAATCCCACCTGCCGCTGGATCGGACCAGCGCTCAAGCGGCCTTGTGATCGGCTCCCGCGAACTATAAAAGAGGAAACTTTAAGTTTGGACGTGGATATGTCGGGTCATGTATGTACTCATGACTTGCGTGACAGAAACAGAGATACAGCCCTGAGGGTTACGAAGGTGCTCCAGAAGTGCAGGAGCACTACCCAAGTCTCTGTACGTCCAATTCGTATTCAGGCTACGCAAAAGCCAGAAGTCATTCCCAAGGCAAGTGTTTGCGTCACTTGCCTTTCTTCATCACTACTACCGTTTTCGGCTTTAGCTGACATCATCGCGTCGTCTAAAGCGGAAGCCGGTCTTCGGTGGGCATTAACTGGTTAGGCCATACCGACTCGCCCTGTCTGTACCAGCACTCAGGGGACTCCATGATCGGCTTCCGGATTTTTCTGGCAAACACAAACAGGACGAAAGAGGGAGAATCTACATGGTTCAATTGACACCGAAGGTGGTGCCTGAACTCGAAGGATGCAAGTCCTTTGGTTTTCACAACCAAAGCAACTTTCACAACGAGTTCGATATCGTATGGCAACAAGCCGAAGAGCACCGGATTCAATACCGGGTGATAGCTACACTCTTCGTGGTACTTCACCAATTCCAGACTCTGCCGTGCGAAGTTTCCATGACGGTGGGTTCTAAGGACGGGTGTAGCATCCTCGAGGGAACGGTCGAACCTTACGACCAGAGTTCGGCAAACGCCGCAGGCCTGCTCATTGAGGAGATTACCCTCAAAGTGGGCCGGTTCGCGCAAACGTTTCCCAAGAGCAACCTGACGGTCAAGTATTCACAGACCGTCAGCATCACCAGAGTCGACCGCTAAGTACGGCGACCAAAATGAACCACACTCGAAAAGGCGAGCCCGACGGCACGCTTTTTCTTTTTGGATGAATATCCCCATACCCCCTAACGTGATTCAGTTTCTCCCTCCTGTACGGAGGGTTTTCTTTTTGCTAGGCTCTTTGCACACGCGAAAAAGGCAAGCGTGGCAGTTCAACGCGGCCACAAAAAAGGAACTCCTTAGAAACTTTAAAATCTCCTTACCGATTTGACAGAACTGTGACCCAGAGCTAATGTTAGCTCGATAGTCATTGTTCATTAATAACGATTAGAATATTTCCTACTCGAATTGTTCCTAGGGAAGCTTGCGGAACACGTCAGTCCAGTCACCTCCTTTCTAAGGAATAAAATATGTACCCTTCAACTTTTTCGAAGGTTGATGCTGGTGCACATTCCAATGGTCGTCGTTAATTTCTTCCGCCTCGGCTCACGCGAGTCGAGACGGGTCGAAGATTAGCGCACTACTTAATTATACGAATGACGCAATATACCTACTGGTTGTCCGAAAGACAATTTTGTAGGATTGGTAAGTACATCCCCGCCCAAATTACTCTGTAATTTGTTCGGGTGCAATTTCTAACCACTATTTAGCCGTTAAAGCTTGTCCCGTACTTGATACGGGATTAGGCTAAGCATGAAAAAATCACCCCAAAAGGGTGATTTTTTGTTATTATGTAAATATGAATATAGATATTTTCAGACCCGAACAATGGCACGATTTTTTCCTTATGGTGGGAGGCGGCACGGCAGCTCTTGCTGGGTTGGTGTTTGTTGCCATGTCTATAAATCTTCACATTGTTGCCAGCGACCCGACACATAAAAACCGGGCAATTGGTACTCTGACCGGCTTTACCGCTATCTTTTTAATTTGCGCGCTTGTCCTGATTGGCAACCAAAACCATTTATCCATTGGCATAGAATGGCTGGCTATTTCGGTTCCGGCTACTTTTATTTATATAAGAGGGTATATGCGGGCCGTGAAAATGGGTGGCAGCACCGCAGGCCTTAGTATTAACCGGACCATTTTTGGCAGCGCTTGTTACCTTGCGCAGATATTGGGTTCTATTATGCTGGCGCTTGGACACATTTCCGGACTTTATATTGCGTCTACGGCCATGGTGGTATCTTTTATCTCTTTAATTTCCGGAGCGTGGTTATTATTAATGGGTATCCATTCGGGTTCATTAAAACGGAACTAAACTAAAAATATTATGCCGGCTGATTGGAACACAAAAGTTAAAGAAGCGCTTGCGCGGACTGACATTATGGCGCTGTCTACTATTGGCCACGACGGTAGCTGGACAAGTCCGGTCCAATATAGCCACGGCCCAAAATTGCAATTGTATTTTTTGTCTAAGAGAGACAGCAAGCACGTTGCCAACATTTTAAAAGATGAGCGGGTTTCTCTAGCCATTTACCATCCCGAAGCCTTACCAACCGGTGGGCACATTGGACTGCAAATTAAAGGCACGGCAAAACTGGTTTCAGAGGGCGAGTGGCTGCGCTTTGAAATAACCCCAACCGAGGCATGGTATTTTAATTCCAAAAATTCGCCTTCAAAGGAAAAAATAGATTTAACAAAATTAAAGCTTTAAGAATAAATAGGACATGGTACATTAATTTTAAAAACCGCCGCCAAAAGGGTGGTTTTTAATTGTACTTGACATATACCCCCCAGGGGTATACATTTAAGATGTAATTAAATTAAGTCATATGCAAAAGAAATATCAGGATAAATTAGCCCACCATTTGCACAGAATAGAAGGGCAGGTAAAGGGCTTGGAGCGGATGCTGGAGGCGAATAAGTATTGCGTGGATATTATTACGCAGTCTTTGGCTATACAAAAATCGCTGGCCAGTTTTGACAAAGAAATGCTGAAAAATCATTTGGAAGAGCATGTTGCGCACCAGTTTAAGGCAGGCAATGAAAAAAAGGCCATTTCCGAGTTACTTAAAATTTATTATTTAAGTAATAAATAATTTTGGGATTTGCCCAAAGAAAGGAAGTTTATGAATAAGGACCAAACAACCTATTTAATAATCGGTTTGCTCGCAGGTATAATTTTAACTTGGGCGGTTGCCTCTACGGCGGTTAATCGGGGTAATACGGGAATGATGCGCATGATGGGCATGCGAAGCATGATGAATGACGGTGACGAAGACGGCGAATATGGCATGATGGGCAACATTGACCAGCACTTCATAGAGCAAATGATTCCGCACCATGACGACGCCGTTACCATGGCGAATATGGCTTTGCAAAAAGCAGAGCATCCGGAAATAAAAAATTTATCCCAAAATATTATTAAAGCGCAGACTGAAGAAATAAATAAAATGAGGCAGTGGTATAAAAATTGGTTCGGCAAGGAAGTTCCCGACGCCTTTGGAGCTATGGGACATGGCATGGGTTCGGGTATGATGCACGGGGGGATGATGGGGAATTCGGCAGACTCAACCAGCCTTGAGAACGCAAAGCCTTTTGACAAGGAATTTATTGAACAAATGATTCCTCACCACCAAATGGCGGTAATGATGGCGCAAATGTTAAAAAATTCCACCGCCCGCCCGGAAATGAAGCAGCTGGCAGACGACATTATTACGGCCCAAAATACGGAAATAGAACAAATGAGAGGCTGGTATAGCCAGTGGTATAAATAAGTATTTATGGACCATAAACGCCATACCCACCAAGAAGCGATGGGTATTGCTCCAAGTAACGATAAGCACGAAGGGCATTCGCCGGAAATGTTCAAGCAGAAATTCTGGCTGAGCCTGGTTTTTACCGTGCCGACGATTTTATATTCGGCTATGGTGCAGGAGTGGCTGCATTTTTCCATGCCGGCGTTTTTGGGTTCGCAATATGTGCCGATGATTTTTGGCACCATTTTGTTTTTTTATTCGGGAACCGTTTTTATAAAGGGAGCCATCGCAGAGCTGAGGTCGCGGCAGCCCGGCATGATGGTTCTAATATCACAAGCCATCATCATCGCATATGTATACAGTATAGCCACGACTTTTTTTGCAACCGGCAGTGAATTCTTCTGGGAACTTTCCACGCTTATAACCATAATGATTTTTGGGCACTGGATGGAAATGAAATCCATAAGCGGGGCGCAAGGGGCGTTAAAAGAATTGGCTAAACTTTTGCCGGATGTAGCCGAACTTGTAAACGGACAAAGCATCGCGGTTGCGGAATTGAAGGTAAACGATGTTGTGCTGGTAAGGCCCGGTGCTAAGGTGCCTGCAGACGGCATTATTATAGACGGGACATCGGAAGTTAATGAATCCATGATTACCGGCGAGAGCGAATTAGTAAAGAAAATTACCGGCGCCGAGGTAATCGCGGGCACGGTTAACGGCAGCGGTTCGTTAAAAGTTAAGGTCACAAAAATCGGGGAAAATACAGCGCTTGCCGGCATTATGCGTTTGGTTAAAGAAGCGCAAAATTCTAAATCCAAAGCGCAAATTTTGGCTGACCGCGCGGCGTTTTATTTAACTATCATTGCCACAATCTCAGCCATTGCGACCTTCGCTTCATGGCTCATCATCGGAAAAAATATTGGTTTTGTGATGGAGCGGGCCGTAACGGTTTTAATTATTGCCTGCCCGCACGCTTTGGGTTTGGCAGTACCTTTGGTGGTTGCGATATCCACGATTTTAGCGGCCAGAAACGGTTTGCTAATTAAGCAAAGACCGGCATTAGAGAACGCACGCAATATAAATGTTGTGCTATTTGATAAAACCGGCACCCTGACTTTGGGCGAGCACGGGGTGGTAGATGTCTGGCCGGCTGAAGGGTATAAGACGAACGATATTTTACAATTAGCCGCGGCAGTGGAAGCAACCTCGGAACACTCTATTGCAAAATCGGTTGTAAAAAAGGCTAAAGAAGAAGGTCTTAGCATACAACCGGCGAAAAATTTTATTGCTATAGCAGGCCAAGGGGCGTCTGCCGAAGCAGGAGGCAAGAAAATTTCAGTTGGCGGACCGCAGTTGCTAAAGGCCAATAATATTGAAATATCGGAAAATCTAAAAACTTCAGTTGAGCAGGCGGGCAAGGAGGGGAAGACCGTTATTTATATCATCAGCGAAAACAAAATCATCGGCGCTATAACTACTGCCGACCTTATAAGGCCGGAAGCGAAGGAAGCGGTGAAGAAGCTTAACGACTTAGGAGTGAGAGTGGCAATGCTGACAGGGGACAGCGGGGCGGTAGCAAAGTATGTAGCCGCGCAATTAGGAATAAAAGAATTTTTTGCGCAGGTTTTGCCTGAGGAGAAATCGGCAAAAGTTAAAAAATTGCAAAAGGACGGAAGCAGGGTGGCGATGGTCGGGGACGGCGTTAATGACGCTCCCGCTCTTGCGGCGGCCGATATCGGGATAGCCATTGGAGCGGGCACGGACGTGGCAATTGAATCGGCCGGCATCATATTAATAAAAAGTGACCCGCGGGACGTTGTTAAAATTATTAAACTTTCCAAATCTACTTATAACAAGATGCTGCAAAACTTGCTTTGGGCTACCGGCTATAATATTTTTGCCATTCCCCTGGCCGCGGGCTTGTTTGGCATAATTTTGCCGGCGGCCGTTGGGGCATTGCTGATGTCGCTGAGTACAATAATTGTGGCGATTAACGCGCAGTTTTTGCGGAAAGTCTTGATTTAGAATTTTGGCTTTTGAAAATGGTGTATAATTAAATTAATGGCGAATAGGCTTTATAAATCAACTTTGATATTTTTTACCGCCCTGCTTTTACTGGGCGCGCTGTCGCTACATACCCTAAATGTGCCCCACCGCCATCCCGCTTTTTTTGGGGAGGGGATTGCGGCTTTTGCCCACGGCGAAGACAAAAAGATGCTGGCGGTCTTGGTTTCATTTTTTGCTTTTTGGCTTTTGGCGCAAGTGGTTACGGAAATTTTTAGTTATCGTTTTAATAGAGTACCATCGGCCATCTTTGAAATAGAAGATGATGTGCCGAAGTTTAGTAATTATATTTTTCAACTTTTACGTTTAGGGATTCTGGAACCTAAACTCCATTAGCATTTGCCTATCGGAGGTTCTTATTAATTAATCACCGATAAAGCAATGAAAATCAAAATGCCACGCGAAGCGTGGCCCCGCTTCGCGGGAAAGAAACATTTGGTAAGTTTGTCAGCCCTGCTGACTGTGTTGGGTTTAGCATTCGCGCCTTTAGCTTTGGCGCATGAACACCAGACATTCCAAATTGGCGACAAGCAGTATATATTTACTGTCGGCTCTTTAAACGAGCCGGTGGCAGTTGACGACAAAAGCGGGGTGGATTTGAACGTGACAACAACAGGGGCGCCGGTAACGGGTTTGGAAAAAACCCTACAAGTAGAAGTCAGTGCCGGCAGCCAAAAGAGAACTTTTGACCTTAAGGCAGTTTTTGGCAAAGAAGGTTCCTATTATGCTACCTTTTACCCAACAGTACAGACCACATATGCTTACCGATTTTTTGGCACAGTGAATAACATTCCAGTAGATTTAACCTTTACTTGTTTAGTGGATACATCTTTAGCACAAGCAGAGGATATGGCTCCGGTTAAGCTTTCTGACCAACTCAGCCGTATACACAAAGCTGGTGCTTTTGGCTGTCCTGCGGCTAAAGCTGATTTAGGCTTTCCGGAAAAGGCAATTACCAATAATGAACTGGTAAACCAAATCCAGAATTCAAAACAAACCGGTTCAACCAATGGTTTGGCAATCGCAATCGCGGCTTTGGCTTTATCTGTAGTAGGAATAGTAATGGGAGGACGTGCCGTTGCAAAAAAACCCTAAATTATCATCAGTAAGCGGCGGTCTTTGGACCGCCGCCGCGGCTTTAGGCCTTCTGATGTTTATCATCGGAACTCCTTTGGCTATGGCCCACAGTTTTGGCTATCCTTTAAACCAAAGCCAGGGCGACTATAATATAGACATAGCCTATGACTCGCTAGATGTTGACCCACTAGCGGGGGAGACCACTAACTTTGACTTCAAGCTGGCCAGCAAAACCAATGGCGAGCCTGTCCTGTTTACAGATGTTAAGGTCGGCATATGGGAAGAGGACGGTCCTGCCGGGGTGTATGCAGATATTATTAAAAGCAGTTTTGCTTCCACTAAACTGGCCTATATGTTTCCCAAAGGCGGGAAATATAAATTTGAGGTCAGTTACCAAAACGGCGACCAGCTTATTGTTAAGGCCGTATTTCCTTTGACTGTCCAGGCCGCGGACTACGAAGTACCGCCGGATTCGCCAAAAAAATACTGGACCAATTTTGCCAGCGGCGCAATTGTGGGCATGCTATTCTTGGCTTTGGTTTTTACCTTTAGCGATTTTTGGCGCAAGAAGAAACGCGATTAATATTAATTTATGAAAAAGAGAAATATTCTTATCCAGACTATTGTTTTGCTGGCCTGCTTATTGCTATACGCGCCTTCTGTTTCTGCCCATGCTACGCCCTTAAGTTATTCGCCGGACGCTTCTTCCGTACTTACAGGAATGCCAAAGGAAATAAGCATTGGCTTTAGCGAGCACATAGAAGAAAAAGCCAGCAGTATTATTGTTTATGGTCCCAATGGAGAAAGGGCGGACCAAAATAACACTTCCACGGACAAATCGGACACTCGTTTTTTCCAAGTTTCTGTAAACGACCGCGGGCAGGGGACTTACACGGTTTCTTGGCAAGTGGTTTCCGCAGACGACGGGCATTTTACCCAAGGCGCCTATGTTTTTTCCGTTGGCTCGGTATCGGCAAACCCCCAAGCTCAAAGCACCAGCTTCCAAATAAATCACAGCTCTTCTATTCCTGAAGGTTTAACTATTGGCGCAGAGCTGGTGGGAGAAGCATTATTGTTGGGCTTGTTGGTCATGATTGCGTTTATTTGGCGGCCCTTTCGCAAGAAGCATTTTGTAAATGCACTTGAGCAGGAAGAAGATGGATTTACAAAAAGGATAGGCTGGATAATTATAGCATGCTTTATTTTGGCCGCGGGCGGGGCAATTGCTTACTTTGTTTTTAAGACCAATGAACTAAAAAATTTACAGCAGGTGGCTTTTGCCCAGGCTTTTTGGGCTTTCTTCACTACTTTATCTGCGCGTTATACACTCTATAGGCTCATAACCGTAACCGTCCTTTCTTTCACTTTCCTATTCAGTTTAAAAAAGATCCTGGCCAGGGAAAAGCTTACTAAAACCGAAATATTTTTGTTCGCTTGTTTAGCTATTATAGATTTAATGCGGGCCAGGGTCAGCCATGCCGCGGCTTCCAATTTTTATCCCGCAATGTCCGTTATTATTAACGGCATCCATTTATTGTTTAAAGATTTGTGGGTAGGCGGGGCATTGGCTTTGCTAATTTTATGGGCGCCGATTATTAAAAAATTAAAAAATCTCCCTTTAATGGCCAATGTGCTCTTGGCCTTTTCGCGAATTAGCATTGTGGCTTTGGCCGTGGGCGGTGTAACCGGCGTGTACGTAGTTTGGCTGCACTTAAAAGATTTTGGCGCTGCGTTTACCACAGATTGGGGAAGGTTGTTTATAATTTTGAGCGTGTTTGCCGGCGGTTTGTTTACCATGAGGATGCTGCAGCAGTTATGGATTCTACCAAAAATCATCAGGAGCCTTAAAAGTAATAAACCCAATGACCTGAAAAAGCCTTTAATGATTTTAAAATGGGCCTTGCCCTTTGAAGCTATTACCGGAATTTTTATCCTGCTAGTAACGGCAGTGTTGATTATTACTACGCCGCCTTTGAGTTTGCATTATGGTTTTGGGCGTTCAGCAATAAGTCAGGGTATTAAAATAGATTTAACCCAAGACGCTTATGAGAACAGCAAGTTTTTAGTTACATTCACCGATGAAAAAACCGGCAAATTGTCTTCAGTCAACGAACTGGTTATAAGCCTAAGCAATCCTGAAAAAAACATTGGGCCAATTTCCGCGCCGCTGGAGCAAAGGTTTGTGGGCGGATATGTTTTTGAGCAAAACCTGTTGTCGCCTGCGGGTAACTGGAAAGTAGCTATTACCGGACAGAGGAGCGGAGCTTACGATGCTGTGGCGGATTTTGCTGTAAATTATCCGGATGAAATTATTTCATCTTCTACGCATGCGCAGGACAGGCATTTTGGTCTGTTTGAAATCGCCAATATTTTTATGGCAATTGCTTTATTGTTTTTGGCCTATTTGCTTAACCGGCAAACGAAAAAATTGCAAATCCAAATATTGGCTGAAAGCAAAAGTTCCGATGTCCCCACTGCCCTTTCCGCGCCCTTTTCCTGGCTGCCTCCGTTAATTATCGCGAGCTTGATATTTATATTACTAGGCGGCGCGTTTGGTGTGCGATTACGCCTTATTGAAAGCAGTTTCCAAAAGCTGTGCGAAAAAAACCAAGCCCAGACTTATTTTATGTGGCACGAAAGCGCCCCAGAACGGGCTGGGAAAGCGACTTCGGACCTGGCGGTGCCGGGATGCATGGTTGGCATTGGGCAGGGTGCGTACCATTTTGCGGACGAGCGGGAATTTATATACTTTACCAGGCCGGCGGAAGTAGAAGCCCGCTTACAAACATCGGACAGCCTAACCGCTGGCAAGCCCGCGGTCTTAACCTTTAGCTTAAAAGATTATGATGGCGATCCCGTAACAGATTTAAGCCTTGACCACAACAGGATTTTACATACTGTAATTGTCAGCCAGGACTTTAGCGTCTTTAGCCATGTGCATGTGGAGGATACTCAAGCGGTAACATTAGAAATGCTTAAAAGCGGACAATTCCCCGTTGCCTACACATTTCCAAAAGCTGGAAAATATTTGGTGGCAGTAGATTTTACCATAAGGGCGCGCCCGTTTTCCGAAAGTTTTTATGTGGATGTGTCCGGGCCGGCATTGGAAAGCCAGGTTGCCGATGATTTTGCGTTGAATAAAAATTTTGGGGACTATAATGTCAGCCTAGGGTTATCATCGGCCGGCCCAAAAGCCGGACAGCCCATAACCCTTAACTACCATATAACCCAAAACCAAAAACCAGTTTTAAATTTGGAACCTTATTTGGCAGTGCCCATGCATATTTCCGTAGTCCGGGAGGATTTGCAGAAGTATGTGCATATACATGGCCTTTTGCCGCAATCTTTAGGCGATAAAATTTTGGGCACCGGCATCCATACCCAGCATTTATTTTTGCCACAGAGCTTTGGGCCGGACATTACCGCATTTTTGAGTTTTCCTTCTGCCGGAGTTTACCATATTTTTGGCGAATTCAAACACAATGGCAAAGTCGTGCCCACAGATTTTATGGTCTTGGTTGAGTAGGGCAGGTTTTCCAAAAATCTGTTATAATGCTGGAAACAGTAGCGGTTGAAACCAAAATTTTGCCAATGAAAAACAAACATCACCGCCATATTTTTTTAGATGTATTAGTAGGCGCATTAGTGCTCGCTGTTTATTATGCCGCTGGTAAATTAGGCCTGCATTTGGCTTTTGTAAATGATTCCGCTTCTGCGGTTTGGCCGCCAACTGGCATTGCCCTGGCCGTGTTTTTACTTTTTGGCAACCGTTTTTGGCCCGTAATTTTTGTGGGCGCGTTTTTGGTTAACTTTAATACCTCAGGCGCGCTGGCCGCGTCAGTTGGTATTGCGGCCGGCAATACCTTAGAGGGCTTAGTCGGCGCATTTTTGGTAAAGCGTTTTGCCTCAGGCAGGAAAGCCTTCCAAAAACCGTCTAATGTTGTGAAGTACGCTTTTTTTGCAGGTTTCCTGGCAACTGCTTTGGGCGCCAGCATTGGCGCGACCACGTTGGTTTTTTCCGGTTTGGCTAAATTTGCCGGGTACAACCAGCTATGGCTTACCTGGTGGCTGGGGGATATGGGCGGCGCATTAATAGTCGCCCCGTTTTTGCTCTTGTGGTCTACTAAGAGCCAGTTTAAATGGAGCCTGCCTAAGGTCATAGAAGGGATTATTTTTTTATATTCGCTTATTTTGCTCGGCCTGACCGTGTTTGGGGGCGCATCTTTGTTTGGGGTACGCAACTACCCCGTGGATTTTTTATTCATCCCTCTCCTGCTTTGGTCGGCCTTCCGTTTTGGCCGGCGCGAGACCGCGCTTTCCGTGGTAATACTTTCGGCCATGGCCGTAGCCGGCACGCTTAATGGCTTTGGGCCTTTTGTGCGCGGCAGCCAAAACGAATCTTTGCTTTTGCTGGAAAGTTTTACCAGTATAATTGGTATTACCATATTAGCCGTGGCGGCGCTGACCTTTGAGCGCGGCGAGCTGGAAGACAACCTAATTGGCTACACCCAGCAATTGGACGAGGACAAGGCGCGGGCCGAAGCAATTTTAAACAGCATTGGCGAAGGCCTGGTGGTAACAGATAAAAACGAAATGGTAATTATGTCCAATTCCCAGGCGCGGGAAATTTTGGGTTTTACGGAAGGGGAATTCCGCGGCAAAGAACCCATGCGTTTGTTTATGATGGAAGACGAGGACAAGCAGCCCATAAAAGAGGCCGACCACCCGTTAAGGCTAGCGGTGGACTCTGGCGAAAAAATTGTGCGCACCTATTATTTTAAGCGCAAAGACGGCAGCCGTTTCCCGGTTTACATTATTGCCACGCCCCTGCTTTTGGACCACAAAACCATTGGCGCCGTCCAGGTCTTCCGGGACATTACGGAAGAACGCAACGTGGACAGGGCCAAAACCGAATTTGTTTCCGTGGCCAGCCACCAGCTAAGGACCCCGCTAACTGTCATTAAATGGCACACTTCCCGCTTGCTTGAGGTTTTGGGCAAAGGCGAGGCAAAGCTGGAAGACCAGCAGAAATATTTGCAAAAGATTTACGACACCAACGAAAGGATGATGGAATTGGTCAGCGCGCTTTTGAATGTTTCCAAAATAGATTTAGGCACGCTGGCCATTGAGCCACAGCATGTGCATTTGGAAGATTTGGCTGAAACAGTGTTGGACGAATTAAGCCAGCCAATCCAGGACAAGCATTTGGAAGTCTTCCGGGATTTTAAAGTGCCCCTGCCTTCCATAAGCGTTGACCCGCAGCTCATGCGCATAGTTTTCCAGAATTTGCTTACCAATGCGATTAAATATACGCCCATTGGCGGTAAGATTAATTGTGGCATTGAATTCAAGGAAAATGGCCTGCTAATTACAGTGGGCGATACCGGCGCCGGCATCCCTAAGGAAGACCAGCCGAATATTTTTAATAAGTTTTTCCGCTCCGAAGCAGCGCGCAAAATTGACCCCAATGGCAATGGCCTGGGCATGTACATTGTGAAGGCCATTGTGACCGCGGCCGAAGGTAAAATTACCTTTACTTCGGAAGAAGGCAAGGGGACTAAGTTTTATGTTACAATGCCATTGATGGGAATGCGCAGGAAGGATGGGGCGAAAGGATTGGTTGAATCCTACTCGTAAAACCTCTTAATTACAATAAAGGTTTAGTTACATATGCCCGGAAAAAAGATCCTTATAGTAGAAGATGAAATAATGCTGGCCGACGTAATGCGCGACGAATTTGTTACCGCCGGCTTTGATGTCAGCGTGGGCAGAGACGGCGTAGAAGGCCTGGCCATGGCCCAAGCCTTAAAACCTGACCTTATTTTGGTAGACGTGCTCATGCCCAAAATGGACGGCATCACTATGTTAAAAAATTTGCGCACTAATCCGGAATTTGCAAAAATCCCGGCTGCGGTTTTAACCAACTTGAACGATTCCCAAACCATCCAAGACGCGTTAGAGAGCGGGGCTTACGATTTCCTGGTCAAGAGCAATTGGAACCCCAAGGACATGGTAAAATACGTTAAGGAAAAATTGAGCATAACCTAAAAAAATAAAAATTAGCCGGCTTGCCAGCCGGTTTTTTTTCGGCTATCCTTAGCATAATCTGTGGGGACCACCCCGCGGTATCTTTTTAAAAGGAGGGCTAAATGCCCTTACATTATTTAGCTCTAATCCGGGCCTTGCTCTCTAAGAGCCCGTTCTCCAAAGTCCGGCCAGAAGTCCTCGTGCCGGGCAAAGCCGTGGGCTTCCACTTTTTCTCACAGCGTTTTGAGCCGCCTTTGTACGCCAGCCTAGACGGCTGGCCTGACGCAGAAATCGGCAGGACAGCGTTTATCCGTTTTGCTACTCAGTGTAAAGGCTGCACTTTGGGCTGCAGGTCGTGCGGTGCGCCGCTCATTGGACGCGGTGGCGCCCTTACCGAAGACGAGATAGTTTTCCAGGTCCTGCATATTCTCGCCAGCAATCTTGTCCGTCTTTCCGCTATCACCAAGCTGGTGCTGGCGACCATGGGTTATGGCGAACCGTTCACGAGCAACACGCTTATTGCGGCAATCGCGCGGCTGCGCGCACTGTTCCCGAAGGCCAAGTTCATAGTTTCGGCCACCGGCATAAAAACTGGCCTGAAAGTCTTTGAGCCTTTGGTCAAAATGGCGCGCAGTGGCGACGATGTAGACTTGCAGGCTTCCATTCACTCCGTGCGGCGAGCCTGGCGTTTGGGATTCGTGGGCGACTTTCTCTTTAGAGGCCGTCCGTTGAAGACTTGGACATTGGAGCAGATGTCTGCCCTGGCCGCCAGGTGGTTTAATGAAACCGGTCGCCGTGCGCACGTGAATTTGGCCGTTGGCCCCCAATTCCACGCTTGGGACTTTTGGGACTTCCGAGAGTTCCTGCGGCTATTCCCGCCGCGCACGGTAGTTGTCAAGCTGTCTTTGGAAGGGCCGCGCGAGGGGATGGCTTGGGATTTTAGCCCGTTCATGGCTGTTATGGAACGGCGCCAGAAAGCTCTGAGAAAGATGGGTTATGAGGTCTATATCTACATTCCAGAAGGGGTGGGCGTGGGCGCCAGCTGCGGCGCGCATACGGAGGCCAAATCCGTTGCGGCGAATGTAGTTGCTATTAGCGGCATCTAGCCAAGGTTAACTTCCAAGAGTCCGGCGGCGCATCACCAGCGTCCGCCGGCTCTATATTTTTATCAATATTTTTTAAAGATGATTTGCCAACTTGGTTTAAGACAAGTAATATTTAAGATATGGCACAAATTTGGTTTTATACTTTGGCGAGCGTAATAGCAGTGAGTCTGGTTTCTTTTGTCGGCGCTTTTACTTTAGCCATAGACATAGGAAGGCTTAAGGGCTGGTTGTTATATTTAGTCAGCTTTGCGGCGGGCGCGCTTTTGGGCGATGTCTTCCTCCATATTTTACCAGAGATGGCAGAGACCGGATTAGGTAAAATAGAAGGCGCTTACATATTGTCCGGGGTTATAATTTTTTTCGCCTTGGAGCGGCTAGTCTGGTGGCACCACTCCCACAGTGAACATAGCGAAGAAATTCATTCCGTAGTTTATTTAACCCAGGTCGGCGACACCTTGCATAATTTTATAGACGGCATTATTATTGCCACCAGCTATTTTATAAGTTTTCCAGTAGGGCTAGCTACGACCCTGGCAGTGGTCTTCCATGAAATCCCGCAGGAGATAGGTAATTTTGCCATACTCATCCACGGGGGATGGAGTGTGCGTAAAGCTTTATTTTATAATTTTCTCTCAGCTTTATCCGCAGTGTTAGGCGCTGTTATAACTTTGAGTTTTTTACGCGGCATGCAAGCTACGCCCTCATGGCTGATTGCCTTGGCGGCCAGCAGCTTCATTTACATAGCCATGGCGGATTTGATTCCAGAAATCCATAAGGAGCAAAGGCCCAAAAAATCAGCTTTGTTACTTTTGTGGTTTGTTTTGGGCATGGGAGCTATGGCCTTGCTTTTATTGCTGGAATAGGCTATAATCTTTTTATCATCTTTCGATTAGTTAGCTTCAAGGTTTGCTTTTTTAAGAGTTCAACTTTTAGGCGTAATCGGTTTATAATAGTAAGATAAGAGTGTAAGGTGAGCTCTTAAAAAGAAAGCCAATAAGTACATGGCTAAGAAACTTTTCGTCGGCGGTATCCCTTGGGCTACCACTTCCGACGATCTCCAGCAGCTGTTCAGCCAGCACGGCACAGTTGCTACAGCGACCGTCATTACAGATAAAATGACCGGCCGAAGCAGAGGTTTTGGTTTCGTTGAATTTGAAAACGAAGCCGAAGCAGACGCTGCAACAGCAGCCTTAAACAACTCCGACTACAACGGCCGGACCTTGGTAGTCAAGGAAGCCCGTCCGTTGGAAGACCGCCCGAAGCGCAGCTTTGGCGGCGGTGGCCACGGTGGTGGGTCTCACGGCGGCGGTTACGGCGGCGGCAGGAACGATCGCTACTAGTCGTTTGCAAAAAATTCGTTTTACGATTTTACTCCTCCTTAATTGGGGGAGTTTTTTATAGGAAGAAAACGCAGAGCCAAAGAATTGGAATGTCGGGGGTTTCTTTTTACGATTGCTGCGATTTTTCCATTATGCTAAAATTGCCATATGATCAAAAAACACAAATATGACCTGATCGCCATCTTGGCTGTAATCGGTTTGGGTGTTAGCCTGTACCTTGCCGTAACGCACTATCTTGGTTTTACCGTGCCATGCGACATTACTTACGGCTGTGAAGCCGTGCTGCACAGCAAGTACTCCATGTTTTGGGGACTGCCTTTGTCCGTCTGGGGCGTGGTTTATTTTTTTTCCATTATCTTTAGCGCTTTGTTAGCCAACCATTACTCGGTTTGGGCCAAAATTCTTACTGGCGTATTAGCTTTAGGCGCCTTGGCAGCTTTGGGCTTTCTTTCCATTCAGTTTTTTGTGCTTAAAAAGGTCTGCCAATATTGCCTCGCTACTGACCTTTTAAGCATAATTCTTTTTATTATAGATATAAATATTGAACGTAAAGTCTAGGCGATTTTTAATTTGCCGGTAAGTGTGCTATAATTTAAAAAAGCAATAGTTAAAGGTTGAAACCAAAAATCAAAAAATATTAGGCATGGAAGGGACTAATTTAGCTGTATATTTGTGGATTTCGCTCGGCATTTTGGTTGTCGGCAGTCTTTATTTAATAATAGAGGGCTACAAAGTCCATAAGCTGTTTGCGGAATCTGTAGTCGGCAAGCTGGTAAAGGCTTTGGTGGTAGTATTTTTAATAGAACTTTATTCTTTAGGGATAGTCAGCTTTGCTTTTTTCTTTTTTTACCCCAAAGGCATTGTAGTGCTCTTGCCAATTGTGATTTTATGGATAGTCAGCCTGGTGTTTGCCATTTTTGCCATCCGTTCGGCCAAGCTCCAGGTGACTTCGCTGGTAAATAAATAATTTTTATAAAATCGGAAAAAAATTAACCAAGTCTTATGCCCAGCTCACCCCTACAACCCGCGCAAAGCAATTACGACGCCAGATGGTTCATTTGGACGATTGTTTTTTTGGTGGTTACCGGCATTTCGCTAGTCAGCTACATAGCGCTTAGTGACAACGGAACCAACGATGTCCCGACTTTGCCGCTCAGCAAATCTTTAGACCACACCTCTGCCAAACAGTAGGTTTTTTTGCAGCCAACAAGCCGTTGTCTTTTGAGGATCAGATTTTTTATTTTTCAAGCCCTCGTACCCTGCGAAGGGCTTGATTTATTTTTGCAGATGTGCTATAATATTTATACAAGTTAATTATCTGTCGGCCAAAATAGCAGACAGGTTCTAAAAGAAACAAAAATACAATTTAATATCCACTAATTCACGAATTACACGAATATCACTAATCCTGATATTCGTGCCACCTGCCTGCCGGCAGCCAGGTTGTTGTTATTAGTGCTTACTGTAGCACAATGGATTACGTTTTAAACTTTATTGGACTCCCAGCTTATAGTTTCAAAAGGCCGCTTGCCCCTTTTGGCGTTTTTGCGCGGCACTTGCATGACCATTTTATCCCGCACGCGCGCAATAACTACCATCCGCACGTCCTAGGCCACCGCTCATTAAGCCTCATGTCAGGCATGCTGGTGGCTTTAAAAGTTTTTACCCTTACGGCGGTTAGCATTGGGCCCATAGCGCCGGCTTTTTCATCGGCAATTACAGTTGGAAATATTATTAGCCTGACCAATGAGTCCAGGAGCCAATTTAGCCTGCCCGCTTTAGTTGAGAATTCGGTTTTAGACAAAGCCGCCCAAGCAAAAGCCAACGATATGCTGGCCAAAGGGTATTTTTCCCACAACACTCCCGACGGCAAGACTCCATGGGATTTTATGGCAGCCGCGGGCTACAATTATATTATGGCCGGTGAGAATTTGGCCGTGAATTTTACGGAAGCTGAGAACGTGGAGACGGCCTGGATGAACAGCCCGGGCCATAAGGCCAATATTGTAAATAAAGAATACGAAGAAATTGGCATTGGCATTTCCCAAGGCCAGTATCAGGGCCACGAAGCGACTTTTGTAGTTCAAATGTTCGGCACGCCTTCGGCGCAGAAAATTGCATTGGACGACAAGCCTACTTCTGTCCAGCCACAGAGTGTGCCAGAGCCGCCTGCCCAGCCAGCTCCGGTAAAAACCGTTGCTTCGGCTCAGGTTCCGTTCCCTACGCCGGCCCCAACTAAAGACGTTCCGGTTTTAGCAGCTGCCCAAAACCAACCTTCAGAAACAGCGCCAGCAGAATTAAAAGTTACAGACGGAAGTGTTAATTTAAATGGCAGCCAGGTAGGAATTAGCGCGCAGGTGGAAGGCCCGGCCGTAAAAGTCATTGCCTACTTTGGCCAGCAGGCCATTATGCTTAAGGCCCAGGAGGGCGGGGCCTGGATTGGGGAAGTGCCGCTAAAAGATTTGGCGGAAAAAAATTCTACCGTAACTTTAAAAGCCTCGGGCATGGACGGGAAAACTGCCCAGCTCAAGCTGGCGGATTTTTCCTCAGGCACGGTTGAGAATTACAACCTAGCCCCAGCGCCTCCGCAAAAAACCATTAGCCTGTTCGGCCGCAGTTTCCAGCCCAAAGATTTTGAAAACCGTTTTCTCCTCCTCTTCATTGCCGGCATACTGGCCAGCTTAATTTTAGCCATTGTCATTAAGCGCCATGTCCAGCATGTCTCCTTAATTGCTAACAGCAGTTTTGTCGTAATTTTTGCCACGCTTCTATGGTGGGCATCTTAATTCAAATTTTATTTGCCAACCGCCCCTATAAATGGGGCGGTTTTTTGTTGCGAAGTTCAATAAGATGTGAGATGATTAACTAAATTACTTTTTTCAGACACAGAGAAAAATATGAAAAAGTCTAAATACCTTTTGTCCTTCCTCGTCTTAGTTTTGTTATGCTTTTGCCTTTTGCTTTTAGACAAATACGCAGTCAATAAACAAGCCCCGCCTGTTTTAAAAACCACGTCGTCTTCAGTTGGGCCCTTAGACACAAAGCAAACCTCTGAATTTATCCGCGCCAAAATGAAAGTCTGTTACGACAGCGGCGGGCCCAATGCTTGTTATAAAGAAGCAGCCCAAGCTTTTATGGAAAATTTTGGTTTAGCTGAAACCTTAGCGGACTTTGCCGCGGACGAACAGCAGCCGGAAATTTTCAGCCGCTGCCACGAAGTAACCCACTACTTGGGCAGGAGCGCTTACGAGCAGTCAAAAAGCGTGCCTGACATTTACGCCCAGTGCACTTACGTTTGCCACGGCGGCTGTTACCACGGGGTCATTGAGCAGTACTTTAAAGATAACAATACTGTTATGGCTGAATTGTCGGATGAAGTTTTACAGCCTCAAATCCAAAGCATTTGCGGCCGCCAGCAGGATTATTCGGTACCGCGCACTTATAGCGAGTGCGTCCATGGTATAGGGCATGCCATGATGTATATTACAGACCAAGAACTGCCGCATTCTTTAAAGTTGTGCGATTTTTTACAAACCCTCAGCGACCGGGAGACTTGTTATGGCGGCGTATTTATGGAAAATTCTTCCAGTTCTACCAACCTGGACCATCCGACAGAATACCTCAAGCCTTCCGATCCAATGTATCCGTGCGATATTTTAGACAAACAATTTTTAAAGGTCTGCTACCAGTACCAAAGCTCTTATTTTGCCGAGTTGTCCAAATGGGATTGGCAAAAAACAGCCCAGCTTTGCCAAAAAGTCCCCCAAGAGTTTGCCGACGGTTGTGCCACCATTTTAGGCAGTAATTTGGTTGGCTATACCGAGGACATGGAGGTAATTAAAAATGTTTGCAATCAAATGCCAACAAAAAATTTCCGCCGTGACTGTGTGGCGGGGGTAATTTCCTCATTAGGCGGCAGGTTTATAGGGGATATGGCTAAAATGGAGAATTTTTGCAATTCTATAAATGTCCAAGAGCAGGAAATTTGTTATAATGCCGTAGGTAATAGTGTCTCCAGTTGGTCTGCCGAACAGTCCCAGGTTGAGGAGAAATGCTCAAGCCTTAAAACCCCGCAATATATTGCTTGGTGCCGGGACCATAAACCAACCGAGCTTTTAATTAACCAATAATAATGCATATCTCGAAAAAAACTTTGAATATCCTAAGAGGGATTTTTGTCCTTCTTATAGCGGGGGTGGTTTTTTATTTTATCCATCTCCAGCAAACCACCCAATTGGCCAAAAAAAACGGTTCAGAAGCTTCCGCGCCTTCGGAAGTAACGGTTTCAATTACGGACAGCGGATTTTCCCCGGACACAATTTCGGTTGCCAAAGGCGGCAAGGTGACTTGGACTAATAATAGCAGTAAAGAGCATTGGCCGGCTTCTGACCCCCATCCCACCCATGATTTTTATCCGGGCTTTGATCCGCTCAAAGGCATAAAACCCGGCGAGTCGTGGTCTTTTGTATTTAATAATCCCGGTGAGTGGGGCTATCATGACCATTTAATCCCTCATTTGCGCGGGACAATAAATGTGGTGGAAGGCGTGGCTTTAAAAGGTACGGACCTGCCCCCGGAAATTAAAGTGTTGCTGGCCGAGACTGACAAAAAAAAGCAGGCAAAAATTGTTCACGACATGGCGGAAAAGTATGGACCCAGGGAAACCTTGGATTTTATGAACCGGTCGGGCCTTCCTTACACCGGTGAGACGCATTTGCTGGTGCACGAAATTGGCAACGTGGCTTATGAGAAATACGGCGAGGATGCTTTGCTTTATTGCAACGAAACTTTTTTGAGCGCCTGCTACCATGGCGTGGTTTTAAATGAGTTGGGCGACCATGGCATGGAAGGTTTGGCTAAAATGATGGCTAAGTGTAAGGCCGCGGACGTACATGTCATTGCCCAGTGTTCGCATGCGGCCGGGCATGGGTTTTTAGCTTGGAAAGATTACAAAGTTTTAGAAGCCCTGCCTTACTGTGACGAGCTGAATAAGCGGGAGCCGGCAGCGCCGGCGTTTAACTGTTACGACGGCGTGTTCATGGAAAACATTTTTGGCGTCCACGAAGGTAAGCCTTCGGAAAACCGCATGGTAAAAGAAAGTGACCCAAATTACCCCTGCGACGCGGTGCCGGAAAAATACAAGAATGGCTGTTGGGCAGACCAGGCCACGCTTATGTACCAAATTTTTAAGGGTGATTTGAGGAAAGTTGCCCAGGCCTGCGACGCGCTTACCAATAAAACCTATCAAGCTACTTGTTATAACAATTTTGCCCGCCAAATTCACCCTGAAACTAACGGCAAAGCAGATGTGGCCGTAAAGCTCTGCCAAAACGCGACTGGGGAATGGAAAGACCAGTGCCTCATAACTTTGGTAGATGCGGCTTTTTCCGTTGGCGACCGGCAGAGTATGCCTTATGAGTTATGTGCGCTTATGGAAAATTCCCCGAAGCAAGACGAGTGCTATACCGCGCTCTATAATAACATCCGGGGCTACGGCAGCACTCCCCAGCTTTTGGCTGAGTACTGCGGTTACATTAAGGAAGAGAATAGGGTTTCTGAGTGCGCTAAAAAATTCAATGTGACTGTGTCAGCCCCTCTGGCCTCCGCGTCTGCGGTTGCCGGCGAATTTGTGAATACGTCTTCGGGTACGGAATCGGGCCCTGCTTCCAGCGACGACATAAACAAAATTAAAAGCATGGGGGAAAAGCAAGGCGTGGCCACCGCCTATAATTACCTTAAGCAGAATTGGGCCAATAACCCCGTACAAGGCCATGATTTAGCACACGTTATTGGCCAGCTGGCTTATGTGCAGGAGGGGAGTAAAGGCTTTGCCGTTTGCGACAGCGCATTTGGTTTTGGTTGTTACCACGGCCTTATGGAAGTTTTTATAAAAAAAGAAGGCATGTCGGCAATTGAAAAAGGTAGGAGCGCGTGCGAGGCTTTGGGTTTGCCCGGCCAGGTGGCTTCCTGCCTGCATGGGCTGGGCCATGGCATTATGGGTTCTTTGGGGGAAGTTAACAAATCTATAACCCAATGCGAAAACTTTCCGCAAAATGAACGGCAATATTGTTTTGATGGAAGCTTTATGGAATATTATACTGGCATAATGAAAAATTCGGAGAAGAATTTGAAAGCCGATTTCAGTAAGCCGTGGGATTTCTGCCTGACGGTTGCCAAGGAAGCGCAAGGCCAATGCGTTAGGAATGCCGCCTTTTTCCTTTTGTATTCCGGCCCCAATACATTTCCCCAGACAGCCGAAGCCTGCAATAAACTACAATCCGACCTAAAGTTTAATTGCCTGCAAAGCGGGGGACTCTACAGCGCGCAAGTGGCGAACGGCGACATTAAAGTCGCGCAGAATTTATGCAAAAATTTTAAAAATGAAGACGACGCTTCTTTTTGCATTACCGGCGCAGCACAGGAGTTCATGTTTGAGAACAAAGGCAAAGAGAAAGCACTGGCTCTGTGTTCGGCTTTGAATTCCTCTTGGCGGCCTAAGTGTGAAGACGGCATTAAGCAAATGGTCAGTGACTATGGGGATAAATGATTTGGATATTTTAAGGAATTGTTGTATACTTAAAAAAATAGGTAAATTAAAATATTAAAATTTATGGAAACAAAACAAAATTCTACCGTCGTAGTTGTGCTTATATTGGCTGTTATAGTAGTCGCCGGCTACTTTCTTTTTCGCAGCCAAATAAACCCTTCTACTACCAATAATCCTTCTCCAAGCCCAACGCCCTCCACTAATACGCCCGCCGTGAATCCTGTTCCGCCTCTGACAGCAGGCCTATATGCTTTTGATCTTAAAGCAGTAGGGAGCCAGGCCGGAAAAGTTGATGGCAGTTTGAGCTACAAAGACGGAACGCTTTCAGTAGGGATTAGGGCGCAAAATTTACCCGAGCCGGCTGCCGGAAAATTTTATCAGGGTTGGTTAATGGTTGGTACGACCCCCAAGTCCTTAGGCAAACTATACCATCCCGAAGGCGCCATGAAAGCTGATTTTGTAACCGGAATGGAAAATAAGGAAGAATTAAAGAATTATGACAAAGTAGTAGTATCTTTAGAGTCAACTTATGACGGAGTCATAGAAACCCCGCTGTTTGAATCTCCAGTACAGCAAAGCCAATAAATAAAAATTTAAAAACCCCTAAGGCGCTTGGCCTTAGGGGTTTTTTGTATGACCATAATACAAAGTAACACTTCTTGACAAAATCTTTAAAATATGCTACAATTAGACAAAATCCAAAAAGTGTGATATAATCAAGCCCTCTTTACGATTACATAAGTAAACGGCTAAAGGGGAGACCAAAAACAGCCTTCTGCTGTTTTTGGTGCCTCTACAACTAATTCAACAAAGTTTTTTAATATTCTTTAGGAGGAATATACAAAAGCAGAAAAGATACGCTGATCGCATTTGTTTGTAAAGAAGTTACAAATAGCTGCGATCAGCAGTATCAAGGTCGAGAAAGGGGTGGCGCCATGAATAACGCCATTCGATTGTTCGCGATTACCGTCGCGGTCATGATTGGAGCATCTGCTCCACTCGGCGCCGCCGAAAAACATTCCAAGGACGAATGTTCGGGTACCATTAGGAAAGGAGAAATGACATGCGAGGAAGCAGTAGGATACTTCCTCAATGTTGTGGATCCTGCGCTGCGTCGGGCCGTTCAAGACCCGCGTACTCCTGCTGGTATTTCCAACCGGCTTCGGTCTCTTTACCGGGAGCTGGTAAAGAACGAGACTTTCATCCAGCCGCTCAGCCACTACATCGATTACGGTCAGGCTTCTCACCGCTTGGCATTTCGCGCCTTCGATGAAACCGGCAGCAAGACAGTTATCGTGATCTCCATGCCGCAGATCCGCGATGATTTGGCTAAGAATGAGTCGTTCGATTTTGCGGCGGCGATAGTTGTAGCTCACGAGCGCGGCCATCAGGAAGAACAGGGACTCACTGCCCCTGAGGACTTGCCGAAGTTTGAGGCCGTTGTCTCGGCAATTACGGTTAAGGAAATGATCCGCCCGCTCCTGGGGCAGGTGGCACTTCCTAAATTTCTGACACAGCTGTCAGAAAAATTTGCCGAGTTTGGCGACAACCCTCAGGATCCGCGATGGGTGGAACTCTTTAGCCCGAAAGTTGCGGGAAAAGAGATCGCCTCAGCTAAGTAATTCTGCTTTAAAACGGAAACGGACGGTGGCCCCCAGTGCTGCCGCCCGTTTTCTTTTTGCCTATTTATAAAATTTGAAGATTTGGCCAAACCTGGAAAGAAATTATCAAAAACCCTTTTTTTGTGTTATAATATTGCCATGGCAGTCAGTCCGCCTGAAACAAAAATGCCAAATATGAACGACCCTAAAATGGAGATGGTCCCCATACCAAGGCCCGCAAAGAGCGGCAAGGCTTTTTGGGTTATTGGCCTATTAATTTTAGCAGCTGCCTTAGTGCTTTTAGGCAAGGGCTTTTTAAATATTAAAGGTCCGGGACAGAGCCCTTCCCTTGAAATCTCAAACAAAACCCTGGCTGAACTCAAGTCCGAAGCGACCCTGACTTTTCCGGAAATAACCAGCAGGAAGGAACTGCTTTCCGCAAACCTCTCTCCCGACGTGACTATTTTTTTAGACAGCTCCGCTCCTGACCTAAAGACAGAATTGCTTAACTACTCCGACCCAGTTGTCCTTTTGGGTTTTTATGCTTCTTATACTTCTGCTGGTTCAGCAGAGGACATTTACAATCTCTTACTAACGAAAGCAAACTCAAAGGCTTGGTATGTAGGATACAGCAAGTCCAGCAGCAAAGCAGCAATACTGGAGGCAGAAAAGAACATTGGAGGGACTATATATAGGGTACAAGCTACTTTAGAAAACCAGGATAATGGCAAAGTTAAAGTAATCGTCCAATATGCTGTTACGCCTCAAAAAAAACAATAAAGCGTACAATTCAAGGCCATGGAGAATGTTAACAAGCCCCCATTAAAATTTTTAAATAACGGAATAGTCTTTTTTGCCTTGCTTCTTTTAGCGGCTGCCTTTTATTTAGCCTCTTCGCCGAACGCCCATGCTTGGACAGCTGTTTGCGACCCACCTAACTTGGGTAATTGCGGATCTGAGCCTTACGAGTGCGCCCCTTCGGGTCCTGCAGTAACAGAATGCGGTCCCCGTGATGTAACTTATCAATGTCTGGGCCAGGGAGTGGATCCCGCTGTGTGTGAGCCTGTAACCGTTGGAGCCAACTGTTCAGCTTGTGCAGGCGAGGGCTGCGGCTATATCATAGATTGGGCCTGCACACCTGTCGTGCCTAGTTGCGTAAGTGGCCATTATGGATGCTCAGGGAATTCCTGCACTTTGCAATATAGCGGAGGTACGGTGAATAGTTGTGCGCAGAATGATACAAACCCTGATACTTGTAGTAGTGATGCCGATTGCTACGCAACCCCATATGCCAGTCCCTATGCATCGCCTTACGGAACTCCTTATGGCACTCCATACGCAACTCCTTATGCCTACCCTTACC
>JADMIO010976163.1_pt1 | contig 29653 bp, 23 predicted proteins | sample 8958161 | NCBI WGS metagenome assembly JADMIO01 (sample SAMN16585339, study PRJNA669376) | soil metagenome | isolation source: Crop rotation soil | place: USA: Cullars Rotation, Alabama | collected 2011 | reverse complement strand
GCCGCGACTTCAAGTCACGTGAATTCCAAGCTTCGGATCCCACTGTGCTGGAAAGTCCGGGTCCTGTGAAAAAGCTGATCATCCAGATCCCCTGTCTCAACGAAGCGGGCACGCTGCCGGCCACGCTCGCCGATCTGCCGCGCGTCGTCGCCGGCATCGACGTGGTCGAGGTCCTGGTGATCGACGATGGGTCCCGCGATGGCACGGCCGAAGTCGCCGAGCGCTGCGGCGCCGATCACGTGGTGCGCTTTCGCCGGAACAAGGGGCTCGCCGCTGCGTTCATGGCGGGCATCGACGCCGCGGTCAAGGCCGGTGCGGACTTCATCGTCAACACTGACGCCGACAATCAATACGCGGCCCACGAAATTCCACGGCTCCTCGCCCCGCTTCTGAGCGGTGAGGCTGACATCGTCATTGGCGATCGCAACATCGCCGAGCTGCAACACATGTCGTGGCGGAAACGTCAGCTGCAGCAGCTCGGAAGCTGGGTCGTGCGCCAGGTGTCGAACACCACTGTTCCCGACACGACGAGCGGCTTCCGCGCCTACACCCGCGAGGCGGCGCTGCGAATGACGATCGTCTCGGAGTTCTCGTACACGCTGGAATCGATCATCCAGGCGGGCAAGAAGCGGATGGCGATCGCGCACGTGCCGATCGCGACCAACCCGCGCACGCGCAAGTCGCGACTCTTCGATTCCGTCTTCTCGTACATCAAACGATCGGCGGCGACGATCGTGCGTATTTACGCGATGTACGAACCGCTCAAAGTATTCACGTATGCCGGGCTCGCGGTCTTCACCGTGGGGCTCGCCGGAGCGCTGCGGGTCGTCTACTACTTCTTCCAGGGCGAAGCGTTCCGGCACATCGCGTCGATGATCGCGGCAGCGTTGCTGATGATCATCGGGTTCCAAATCGTCCTGATCGGCCTGGTCGCCGATATGATTTCAGGGAACCGCAAACTGCTCGAGGATCTGCTCTATCGCGTCCGCCGGATTGAGCTGACGGGTCAATCCGAGGACGCCACGCCCCCCGTGTTGTCCGGCAAACGCGGCCGGGAGCGTTAGCGGCGTGGCCGATCCAGCAACCGTTTCCGTCGTCATCCCGGCCTACAACGAAGCGGACGCCATCGGCGCCGTCGTAGCCGCGCTGGAGGCGGCAGCGACCTGGCGCGAGATCATCGTCGTCGACGATGGGTCAAAGGATTCGACGTCTCAGACAGCGTCGGCTGCGGGCGCGGTCGTCGTGACCCATCCTTACAACAAGGGAAATGGCGCCGCCGTAAAAAGCGGCATCCGGCGCGCGATCGGCGAGTTCGTCCTGATCGTGGACGGCGACGGCCAGCATCGGCCGGAAGACGCATGCCGCCTCGTCGCGCGCCTGGGCGAATACGATCTGGTGATCGGCGCACGCGCGACCTCGACGCAAGCGACGCCGGCCAGGCGATTGGGGAATCACGCGCTCAACTGGCTCGCAAGCTATCTCACCGGCCGTGAAATCCCAGACCTGACGTCTGGCTTCCGTTGCGCGCGCCTCGAGCACCTGCGTGAGTTCATTCACCTGCTGCCCAACGGGTTTTCGACTCCGACGACCACGACGCTGGCGTTCATCAAGGCCGGCTACAACGTCGCGTTCGAACCGGTCGAGGCGCGATCGCGCGTCGGCGAGTCCAAGATTCGGCTGGCGCGTGACGGAACGAAATTCCTGATGATCATCCTGAAGATCGTGACGCTTTTCAGCCCGTTACGGATCTTCCTTCCGCTCAGCCTGGCTTCGTTCGTGCTCGGAGCCGCGTATGCGCTGTGGACGATTGTCACGCAGAGCCACGTCACGAATTCCTCCGTGCTGCTCATCATGCTGGCCGTCATCGTCTTTCTGGTCGGGCTCGTATCGGAACAAATCTCGGCGCTGCGGTTCGAGGGGCGTCAATAACCGCCAGGCATGTCGATCGATCCGACGCGCGCGCAGCGCCTGCTGGTGGTGGCGGCCGTCGCCGGTTTCGCGCTGCGACTTGCGTTCGGGTTCGTCTACTGGCAGCACCGCGTGCTGACACACGACGAGCGTGAGTACCTCGCGCTCTCCAGCAGCCTCGCCCAGGGTCAGGGGTTCGTCTACGACTCGCCGGACCCGGCCGCTACCTCGCAGCAATTCGGCAGAGCGCCCGGCTATCCGTTTTTTCTTGCGCTCGTGGGCGCGGGACATGGGCAGTTCGATGCCACACCTGGGCGGGTCAAACTCGCGCAATCGATCGTGGGCGCCGTCGGCGTGTGGCTGGTCGGCCTGATCGCGTGGCGCGCTGCGGGACCGCGCGCGGGAGTGGCGGCGGCCGCGATTGCCGCAGCGTATCCTCCGCTGGTGTGGATTTGCTCCTACGTCTTCAGCGAGTCACTCTACAGCGCGATGGCGCTAGCTGCCGTCGTCCTCTTGAATCAGGCGATCGATCGCGAGCGCACGGTCGCGAATCCTCTTCTGGCCGTTGCCGCCGGTGTCGTCGTCGGGTTGTGCATCCTCATCCGACCCGCGATGCTCGTATTCCTCCCTGTCGCCGGCGTGTGGCTCATTGCGCAACGGCGAACGTCGCTCGCGGTGACGCTCTTCGTCGCGGCCGCGCTCGTCGTCGCACCCTGGACGTGGCGCAACGCGCGCGTGTATCACCGGTTCGTCCTCGTCGCATCCGAAGGCGGTGTGACGTTCTGGACCGGCAACCATCCACTGGCGCGCGGAGAAGGAGACCTGGCCGCGAACCCGGACATCAAAGTGGCCGACCTCGCGTTCCGCGCCGCGCATCCGGGAATGACGGCCGAAGCGCTCGAACCGCTCTACTACCGCGATGCCCTCGACTACATCGCTCAACACCCGCTGTGGTGGTTCGGCCTTCTGCTGAGGAAAATGTTCTATACCGTCGTACCGGCGGGTCCGTCCTATGCGCTACACTCGCCGTTGTACCGGTTCGTGTCGATCGCGTCGTACTTGCTCTTGCTGCCGGTTGCGGTGCTCGGTGCAGACCGGTGGCGACGCCGACCGCATCGGCCGGAATCGCTCCTTGCGCTTGCCGCGTCGGCGGTGGTCGTCTGCGTTTTGTTCTTTCCCCAGGAGCGTTTTCGAATTCCCGTGCTCGACCCGACGCTCATCGTCTCTGCCGGCGCGTGGTACGGTTTGCGGACGCGTGAGACAATCAAGATTTGACTTCTGATGAACGTTCTCGTCGTCGTACCAACCTATAACGAGCGCGACAACCTCCCAATCCTGGCGCGTGGTGTGCTCGCGTACCCGGGCTTCCGGATGCTCGTCGTCGATGACGGATCACCGGACGGGACGGGGCAGGTCGCGGACGCGCTCGCGACGGAATACCCGGGTCGCATCGAAGTCATGCACCGGACGGGCAAACGGGGTCTCGGCAGGTCCTACATCGACGGCCTGCGCCACGCCATCACGCGGACGGACGCGGAACTCATCTGTCAGATGGACGCCGACCTGTCTCACAACCCGGAACATCTTCCGGCGCTGACAGCTGGAGCGGCACACGCCGACGTCGTGATTGGCTCGCGGTACCTGAACGGCGTCAGCGTCGTCAACTGGCCGCTGCACCGGATCTTTCTCAGCACTTTCGCGAACCGATACATTCGCGCCGTCACGCGTCTCTCGCCTTCGGACTGCACGAGCGGATTCCGCTGCTGGCGACGCGAGGCTCTGGCGCGTCTGCCGCTCGACACGATGGTTTCCGACGGTTATGCGTTTCTCGTCGAGATGCTGTTCGACGCCGCACGCAACGGATGCCAAATCGGCGAGGTGCCAATCATCTTCGTGGAACGGCGCCAGGGTCAGTCAAAGCTGTCGTCGAACGTGATCCTCGAGTCCATCGTGATGCCCTGGCGCCTGAAGCTGCGAGGCGGGCGCCGCTGACCATGCACCACGTCGTCGTCATGGTTACGACGTCGTATCCGCGATTTCCGGGCGACAGCGTCGGCACGTTCATGGAGCCAATCGCGCGGTCGGTGGCCGCGCGCGGCCACGAGGTCCATGTCGTAGCGCCCTGGCATCCGCTGGTGACGAGGCCGACCGAGGAGCATGGCGTTCGATTCCACTTCTACCGATACGCGCCGCTGCGATCGCTCAACGTCTTCGGGTACGCCGCCGCGATGCGAGCGGACGTCAGCCTTCGTGGCGCCGCATACCTCGCGGCGCCACTCGCGCTCGTGGCCGGCTGGCGTGAAGCCCGACGAGTAGCCCGTCAGCACCGAGCGACAGTCATGCACGGCCACTGGGTCATTCCCGGCGGGATCACCGCCGCCGTCGCAGCGCCGTCGCTGCCGCTTGTCGTCAGCCTGCACGGCTCCGATGTGTTCGTCGCGGAGCGGCTTCGACCGGCGCGAGCGGCAGCGCGACGGGCGTTCGCGCGCGCTGGTTTCGTTACCGCGTGCAGCGATGATCTGGCGCGGCGGGCGATTGGCCTTGGCGCCGACCCGACGCGGGTCGAGACGGTACCGTACGGCGTGGACGTCGAGCGGTTTCATCCCGACGCGGCCGTCCGGGCCGCCCGGCGCCGGGAACTGAATGTCGCCGATCATGTGCCGCTCTGCGTGGCCGCCGGGCGCCTGGTGCACAAAAAGGGCTTCGAGTACCTCATCGACGCGCTGCCCGAGATCCCGGGCGCGGTGCTGGCGCTGGCTGGAGAGGGATCGCTTCGCGACGAATTGATGCAACGAGCGACGGCGGCCGGCGTCTTCGAGCGCGTCAGATTCCTCGGCAACCAGTCGCAGGATGACGTCGGTGAGTACTTCGCCGCTGCCGACGTGATCTGCGCCCCTTCAGTTCGCGACGACAGCGGCAATGTCGACGGTCTTCCAAATGTCGTGCTCGAAGCGATGGCCTCGGCGACGCCGCTCATCACCACCGGCGCCGGAGGCATTGGCGCGGTCGTCGAGAACGGACGCACTGGCGTGATCGTTCCGGAGCGCGATGCTCGTGCGATTGCGTCGGCCATGCAGTCGCTTTTCGAGAATCCCGCGCTGGCGCATGCGATCGGGACGTCGGCGCGCGCCGCCGTACAGCGTTCGTTCGGGTGGGGCCGCGCGGCCGAACGCTTCGACGCCGCCTATGGCAGAGCCCTTGCCTTCAAATCCCTGCGCAGCTAAGATTTACGGCTCCGCCAATGCAGCAGCGACCCAGCCGGCAGCCGGGGCTCAGCATCTTCTTTCCTGCTTACAACGACAGCGGGACAATTGCGAGCCTGGTCATTGCGGCACGACAAACCGCGGCACGGCTGACACTCGATTTCGAAGTGATCGTCGTGAACGACGGCAGTGCGGACGCGACGGCCCAGATCCTCGACGAACTTGCCCGGACGTATCCGGAAGTCCGGGTCGTGCATCACCCGACCAACCGCGGCTACGGCGCTGCGCTGCGCAGTGGATTTTCCGCCGCGACACGGGATCTCGTGTTCTACACCGACGGCGATGCGCAATACGACCCTTCAGAGATGACGCTGCTGTGGAACGCGCTCGGCAGCGAGGTCGATCTGGTCAATGGCTACAAGATCAGCCGATCGGATCCGCTGCATCGCATTCTGATCGGCCGCCTCTACCATCACACGGTGAAGCTGCTGTTCGGATTGAAGGTTCGCGATGTGGACTGCGACTTTCGCCTGTTGCGCCGGTCGATCTTCGATCGCGTGTCGCTCGAAACGAGCAGCGGCGTCATCTGCCTGGAGATGATGAAAAAGATCCAGGACGCCGGGTTCAGGATCGCCGAGGTCCCGGTGCATCACTACCATCGTGTCTACGGCAAGTCGCAGTTCTTCAACTTCCGCCGACTTTTCAAGACGGCGATCGACGTTGCGACACTCTGGGTCGCGCTCGTCATCCGGCGGGACCACACGCGTCGTACCGCGCCTCGCGTCGCGGCTGCCGATGTCCTCCCGCCCCCTCCACGGGATCGCGCATGATCGTACGGGAACGCGCGTGATCCCATTTCTCCAGCTCAAACCAGGTGCCGACGCGGAGGCCGTTCGTGAAGGTATCGAACGAGTCATGGCTCGCGGATGGTTCATCCTCGGACCCGAGCTCGAATCGTTCGAGCAGGAATTCGCCGCTGCGTCGCACGCGTCGGCGGCGATCGGGGTCGGAACGGGTACAGACGCGCTCGCGATTGCCCTCCGCGCGCTCGGGATCGGTCGAGGCGACGAGGTCATCACCTCGCCCCTCTCGGCCGCGTACTCCGCGCTCGCCATCATGATGACGGGAGCGCGCCCGGTGTTTGCCGATATCGATCCCGAGCGGCTCACGCTCGATCCGAACGCCACCGCCGCCGCCATCACGTCGAGGACCGCAGCGATCCTGCCGGTCCACATCTACGGCCAGGCGGCGGATATGACCGCGATTTCGGCGATTGCCACGAGGCACAACCTGGCCATCGTCGAGGATTGTTGTCAGGCGCACATGGCCACGTGCGCCGGGAAACCAGTGGGCAGCTTTGGTGCCGCTGCGGGATTCAGCTTCTATCCGACGAAGAACCTCGGCGCGCTCGGAGATGGCGGCGCGATTACGACCAGCGATCCGGCTGTCGCCGCGCGTGCCCGACGGCTGCGCAATGGTGGACAAACCGATCGATACCATCACGGCGAGTTCGGCGTGAACTCGCGGCTCGATGAGATGCAGGCTGCGATCCTGCGCGCTCGCCTTCCGTTGCTCGAGGGCTGGACGTCGACCCGGCGCGCACTTGCCGCCCGGTATCGTGAGCGGCTCTCGGGCGCGACGACGATCACGGTGCCGCCGCTGCTCGACGAGGGACACGTCTACCACTTGTTCCCTGTGCGATCGCCGTCACGGCAGGAGGTTCAGGCGACGCTTCGGGATGCGGGGATCGAAACGCTGATCCACTATCCCGTGCCGATTCCGAAACAGCCGGCGCTCGCGTCCGAACAACCGGCTGATTGCCCAGTCGCAAATCGCGTGTGCGATGAGATCCTGTCGCTGCCGCTGTATCCCTCGCTTCAGCCGGACGCGATCGACATCGTGGCACGCGCGCTGGCGAGCGGCTGACGGATGGTGGGGACGGAGGTCACGGAACAAGCTTTAACACGGAGACACGAAGGGTGATATCGATCGTGTGGACGTACGCTATTAGTGTTTGCAGGCCCCACTCGTTCAAACCAGTTCGATTGGCGTCTACGATCGCGTAGAAAACACATCCACTCCGTGTCTCCGTGCCTCCGTGTTGATCTTGTTCCGTGATCTCCGCCTCCTCCGTTGACTGAATGACGCCCCTTCTCCAGATCGCCGAGCTCGCACTGATTGGCTGGCTGCCCGGCGCGGCCATGTTCCGGCTGCCCTGGCTCGATCGCGATAAACGCGCCGCGCTCGACGCCGAAGAGCGTGGCTTCTGGGCGGTCATCCTCAGTGTGGCCCTGTCGCTCGCGATCGTCCTCGCGCTGGCGATTCTCCATCGTTACAGCTTTCGACGGCTGATCGTGGCCGACCTCGTCGTTGCCGCGCTCTGCGCAGCGTTCGCGCGCGGCCGGCTTGGACTCGGGCAGGCGGCAAGACGGGTGACGTGGACGGCCATCCTGCCCGTGGCTCTCATCGCGATCGGGCTCTGGCGATTCTTTCCTCCGTCCGAATACATCATTGGCGGCAAAGATCCGGGCACGTACATGAACGAGGGCATTCAGATCGCGCAGCGCGGCGCGGTTGTCGTTCAGGACCCGGTGGTCGCTTCTTTGCCGCCATTTGCCCGGCCGCTGTTCTTTCCGCCGACCGGCCGATCCGACTACGACTCGCTGAGGTTCATGGGCTTCTTCGTCCAGGATTTGGAGAAGGGCACCGTGGTCGGCCAGTTCCCGCACCTGTTTCCAGCGTCAATAGCCATCGGCTACGGCGTCGATGGATTGACCGGCGCCCGGCGGGCCGTGGAAGTCTGGGCAATCCTTGGTCTCCTCGCGGTGTATTTCGCCGCGTCGCGGCTGGCGGGCAAGGCCGTCGCTGCGGCCGCGGCGGGGCTGCTCGCGCTGAACATCATCACGGTCTGGTTTGCGAAGTACCCCAACGCCGAAGTAGTCATGCAGGCGTTGCTCTTTGCCGCGCTCCTCGCCAACGCGCGAGCGCATGTCGATGGCCATCGTTTCTTCGCACCGGTGGCCGGAGCCCTACTCGGCCTGCTGCTGTTCCTGCGATTCGATGCGGTCCTCGGCGTCATTGGCGTGGCTGCTGGCCTGGCACTGGGTGTCTTCGCGGGTCAACGAGCCCGGATCAGTTTCGTGGCAACCTTCGCGCTGATTGCTGCCGCGGCATCGATCTATCTGCTCGGGCCGCTGCGCGCGTACGCGTCCGCGCCGATCCTGTTTCTTCAGACTCTCCCGGCCTGGCAGTCGTGGGCACTGGTTGCCGTCGCGCTCGGCGGTCTCGCGTTGCTGTCGTTATCGTGGCGACTTCCAGCCGGAATGAACCGCCTTGGGCCCTGGATACCCCTCGCGATCGTGGCTGGTGTCTGGCTGCTCGCCATCTACGCGCTGATCTTCCGCCACCAGGCCGGCAAGCTCGCAATCCACGACGCAGAATCGCTGCGGACGTTTACGAACTGGTACTTCACGCTTCCAGCGTGGATCGCGGCCCTCGTCGGCCTCGCACTGCTGTCCCGCCGATTTTTCCGCGACCCCGCGCTCATCAGCACCGTCGTCATTTTTGGGTGTTTTTTCTTCTACAAGATCAGAATCGTCCCGAATCATTTCTGGATGACGCGTCGGTTCCTTCCGGTGATCCTGCCAGGCGCGTTGATCTTGGCGTCCGCCGCGGTACTCGGCGGCGTTCGCCTGCCTCGCACTCTCGCCGGGTCCACGCGCACCGCGCTACGCGTGTTGTTCATCGTGTTGCTCGCCGGCTATTACGTGCGAGTGAGCCGGCCGGTCGTCAACCATACCGAGTATGCCGGCCTCATCCCGAGGCTGGAACACCTCGCGGCGACGATTGGCGACAGCGACCTCGTGATTGCGGAATCCCGCGATACGGGCAGCGACGTTCACGTCCTGGCCTTGCCGCTCGCCTACATCTACGGCCGGAACGTGCTGGTCCTCTATCAGGCTCGCCCGAACAAACCAGCGCTGGCGACATTTCTCGAGTGGGCCCGTACGAGATATCGACGCGTCCTGTTCATTGGCGGTGGGGGAACAGACTTGCTGTCCCATCGATACGGCGTGCGATCAGTGGCGAGCGAGCGATTCCAGGTTCCCGAGTACGACTCCCCGCTCAATGCGTTTCCCCGGTTCGTTCGGCAGAAGGAATTCGAGTACGGTGTGTACGAGTTCACGGCTCCCGAGCCCGCGACGAATGACGAGCCGTTCGATCTTGACGTAGGTGTCGCCGACGATCTGAACGTCGTCCGGTTCCACGGCAAGGAAACGTCAGAAGGACATACCTTCCGATGGACCGGCGCCACGTCCTATCTGTCGATTGCGCACATCAGTCCGTCGAGCCACGAAGTGCGGCTGTGGTTGAACAACGGGGGGAGGCCGCCGGCCGCCGATCCGGCCGATGTGAGCGTCTTCCTTGCCAATCGATTCCTGGGAACCACGCGCGTCGCGAACGGGTTCGCAATGTACTCATTCGTCATCCCGCCGGATCTGGCGGCGAAGGCGGCGGCCTCGGACGACCCGGTCGAGCTGCGTCTCATCACGCGAACGTGGAACCCCCACAAGGTTCTCGGGACCGGCGACGATCGGAACATCGGGGTCATGGTCGATCGCGTGGCGGTAAGATAGTTTCAGCTCCAATGGCACTGCATATCGCCGATCGCCGTGAGCGGACGCTGGTGGCGACGGCCGATCGCATGCTCGCGGCGGTTGCGGCGGCCGCCCGACCGTTCCGCCGCCGGGTGCGACCACTCACGCCGACACGCATCCTGGTTCTCCGGTTGGAGCGCATCGGCGATCTATTGATGACGCTGCCGGCGCTCAGCGACGTGCGAGCGCTCGCGCCCGGCGCGGATATCGATTTGATCGTCGGCAGCTGGAATACCGATCTCGTCCGCGCACTGGAACCGGTGACGCGAGTGCAGGCGCTCGACGCGGAGTGGTTGGCTCGCGAAGGCGAGGGCAGCGCGCTGCCTGCACTGCTCCGGGCGGCGCGGCGGTGGCGACACCGGCGGTACGACCTCGCCATCAATTTCGAACCTGACATTCGCAGCAACCTGATGCTCGCTGCCTCCGGGGCGACGTGGACAGCGGGGTTCCGCAGCGGTGGAGGTGGATCGCTGCTCGATGTGGCGATCGATTACGACGTTCGGGCACACACAACCGACAATGCCCGGCGCCTGGTGTCGAAGATCTTCGAGGCCGGAATACCGGATGAAGTCTGTCCCGCACTTGTCGTGCCAGCCGAAGCGCACGAGAACGCATCGCGCCTGCTCGGCGGCGCCGACCGACCGCTCATCGGCGTGCACGTGAGCGGCGGCCGTCCGATCAAGCAGTGGCCCCCGGAACGCTTCGCACAGGTTGCGCGCCGACTGGTCGACACGAGTGGCGCAACGATCGTCCTGACCGGAGGACCGGCGGATCGCAGTCTTGTCGAGGCGGTCAAAGCGAGGCTGCCCCCTTCGCGCGTGGTGGACATCGCCGGCCATGCCGACCTTCTCACGCTCGCCGGAATTCTGGAGCGGCTCGATCTCCTGATCAGCGGTGATACGGGGCCGATGCACCTGGCGGTCGCCGTCGGGACACCGGTCGTCGCCGTCTTTGGTCCGTCGGATCCGGCCCGTTACGGGCCTCGCGGTCTCTACGATCGCGTCGTGCGTGTCGATCTTCCCTGCAGTCCTTGCAACCGTATTCGGCGCCCCCCCGCACGGTGTGTCGGCCACACACCCGACTGCCTCGTCTCGATCGGCGCCGAGACGGTCTTCGAGGCCGCACGAGCGGTGCTCGAAGAATCGGCCCGCGCTGGCACTCAGCCCGCCCGCACCTCGACGTCCGCATGATAGACGACGAGCTGATGATTCACGGTGCGGGGGGGCCTCGACGTGTGCAACTCGCCGATTATCTCGACGGGCGCGCGGAAGAGGGGGCGATTGCTTCCGAGCACGCGTGGATCAAGGGATTGCGACAGCTCAACGTGGACGGCGTGCCGCTGCGGCGCCGCTTCACGTATCGCGGCGACTCGCTGTGGTGGTTCGCCGAGCTGTACCTCCATAAGCAGCAGGTCGTTCTCGACACGTACCGGACGATTGCGGCGCTCGAGGCGTTGATTGCGCGCGAGCAGCCGGTTCTCCTGCGGCTCGTTCGCGGCGGACGTGTCATCCGCACCCTTGCGCCGCAGGCGGCACGCGCACACGGGATTCGCTATACCGGTGGCTCGGTCCCGGCGGCCGACGGGCTGCGGGTGATGCAGCTGGACGTCCGCGCCCGGGCGTTGATGCTCGCCGCTCGGGCCTCTCGCGTGCGCGGATCGAAGCCTCCCGGTCATGAACCAGCGCAGGTCGCCGCGTTCGTGCATCGAGCGTTCTGGCGATCCGGGGCGCCGGAAGGCAGCGCGGAATCGTACATCGGGCCCGTCCTCCAGGCGCTCGAAGCTCGCGCGCCAGGGCAGGTTCGGTATGTCAGCGTCGGGCCGCCGGAAAACTTTCGAGCGCGTCGATGGTGGCACGCCGCGGTGAAGAAAAACGACGCGGGTGCCGCGATCCCGATCGAGTTGTTCGCCCCGCTGTCGAAGCTGCACGACTCGCAGCGCCTCTGGCGTGAGCGTCATTCAATGGTTCACGCACTCTGTGACAGCGAGGCGGTGCGTGAACATGCGCGCATCGGCCCGTACGACTGCTGGCCTTTTATCCAGCAGGAGCTCGCCGGCATCGTCCTGCTTCAGTGGACGTGGTCGGCTCGTGCCATGGACGAAGCCGGCGCAGCACTCGATGCGCTACGGCCCTCCGTCGTGGTGACGTACGCCGAAGCGGGCGGCTGGGGACGAGCGATCATCCTCGAAGCGCGACGACGGGGAATTCCGACGGCAGGGTTGCAGCACGGGTTCATCTACCACTCGTGGCTGAACTACCTTCACGAGCCCGATGAGATGCGGCCGGACCCGGAGAACTCGACAGATGCAGGGTTCCCGCGCCCCTTCCACACGATCCTGTTCGACGAGTATGCGCGCGCGCACCTGGAAGGGCAGGGGCAATTTCCGCCGGCGTCGCTGATCGTGACCGGCAGTCCGCGCCTCGACGCGCTGGTGGGCACTACAAGCACTCTTGGCTCAAAAGAGATCGAGGCGGCCCGCCACACAAGCGGCGCCGGCGAACGCGACCTCGTGTTGTTCGTCGGGAAATACAGTCAGGCGCGACATGTTCTCGGGGCACTCGCAGACGCCATTGGCCGCATGGACGCAGTGCACCTTGCCATCAAGACGCACCCGGCGGAAACGCCGGACGCGTATGAGCCGATCGCCCGGACGCATCGCAACATCCGCGTTCTGCCGGCGAGTGCTCCGCTTGCGCCGCTGCTGCGTGCGTGCCGGCTCGTCGTCACCGTCAATTCGACGGTGGCGCTCGACGCCGGCGTCCTGGGGATCCCCGCGCTCGTGATTGGCCTGCCCAACAACCTGTCTCCATTCGTCGCCGCCGGCATCATGGCCGGCGCCGCGACGGCGGCGGACATCGAGCCTGCATTACATCGAATCCTGTATGATCAGGAATTCCGCCTGCAGATTGAGCGCTGCCGTGAGGAGTACTTGAAACGTTTTGCGATCGGATCCGATGGCCACGCTGCCGCCCGTTCGGCGGACACGGTCCTGGCGCTGGGCGGTCGGCGCAACTCACCGGCCATGGCCTCTGGCGGGCGTGGCGAAAGGAACAGTCATTGATGCGGGTGCTGATCACGGGTGGTGCAGGATTCGTTGGAAGCCACCTGTCCGAAGCGCTTCTCGAGCGCGGCGACGAAGTATTCATTCTCGACAACCTCTCTACGGGCTCGATTGAGAACGTCGTCCACCTCAAAGGCAATCCCAGGTTTCACTACACCATCGACACGGTGTCCAACGAGCCGGTCCTCGCGGAACTGATCGATCGATGCGACATCGTCGTCCACCTCGCCGCAGCCGTGGGCGTCAAGCTGATCGTCGAGCAACCGGTTCACACGATCGAAACCAACGTGCACGGGACAGAGGTGGTGCTGAAACACGCCAACAAGAAGAAGAAGCTCGTCCTGATCGCATCGACATCCGAGGTGTACGGCAAGAGCGCAGAGGTGCCCTTCCATGAAGACGCGGACCTCGTGCTGGGTCCCACAGCCAAGCACCGATGGGCCTATGCGTGCAGCAAGATGATCGACGAGTTCCTGGCACTCGCGTACTGGAAGGAGCGGAAGCTGCCAGTAATTGTCGTCCGGCTTTTCAACACTGTGGGACCACGGCAGACCGGTCAGTACGGGATGGTGATCCCGAACTTCGTGCGCCAGGCGCTCGCTGGACAACCGATCACCGTCTTCGGTGACGGCACGCAATCGCGCAGCTTCACATACGTCGGGGACGTCGTGAAGGCTATGGTAGCCTTGATCGACGAACCGCGCGCCGTCGGCCAGGTCTTCAACATCGGAAACGGAAACGAGATTTCGATTCGCGCGCTCGCCGACAAGGTCAAGCAGCTGACCGGCAGCCAGTCGGAGATCGTCCTCGTGCCGTACGAGAAAGCGTACGAAGCTGGATTCGAGGACATGCCCCGGCGTGTTCCCGACATCAGACGAATCCAGTCGCTCGTCGGATACCGACCGACCGTCGAGCTCGATGAAACCTTGACGCGAGTGATAGAGCACTTTCGTCAGCTGTAACACAGGTTCATGTCCCATCCCCTGAGACTCAAGGCGCGGCTACGGCGGGCGGCGGAACACGTCCTCCGTTCTCAAGCGAAGCCGGTCCGCCGCCTACTGCTCGCAACCGGTCGCGACCGCGCGCCGCGGATGCCCGACATCGTGCAGATCGAGAGCACGAACATGTGCAACGCGAAATGCGTGTTCTGTCCGCGCGACGACATGCACCGGCGGCAGGGGATCATGACCGTCGACCTGTTCAGGAAGATCGTCGATGAGTGCGTGGAGCTCGGCATCACCCACATCCGCATGCACAACTACGGCGAGGCGTTCATGGATCGCAGGCTCGTCGAGAAGGTCCGATACGCAAAGCAGAAAGGTATTCGCGAAGTCGGCATGATCAGCAACGGGTCGCTCATCACCGAACTGGTCGCCCGCGGAATGATCGATGCCGGACTGGATGCAATCAACATCAGCGTGGACGCGTCCGGAAAGGAAGTCTTCGAGTCTACCCGCATCGGGCTGAAGTACGAGAAGGTCATCGCCAACATTGAACGACTGGTCCGGCTGCGAGGCGAGAGCGGAAAGCGCCGACCAAAGCTGATTCTGTCGTTCGTTCGACAGAACAACTCTGCGGATGAACAGGCGTTCATCGAACACTGGCGATCGATTGCCGACAAGATTCACGTCACCGATCTGCACAACTGGGCGGGCACATTGAACACCGAGTCAGACGTGAACTACCCGTGCTATCGTCCGTGGCTGACCTTTACCGTGCTGTGGGATGGGCGGGTATCGCTCTGCTGCGCCGACTTCGATGGCAAGACCATCCTCGGCGATCTGAATACTCACAGCATCGCCGAGATTTGGAACGCCGAGCCCTACAGAAACGCCCGGCGCCAGCACCTCGAAAGCGGAGGCCCGGACATCTGCCGGGCGTGTGACCTCCCTCGCAAGGACTCACCGCTATGGATTACTCGGCTCACCTGAAGAAGGAGTGAGCGGGCCCCGGTCGACGGCCGCCGCCGGCGACGCCTCATCCCACCGTACCTCAAGCGTTTAGCCTCGGATAGACGAGAAAATATCTTCCATCCACCGGGCTCGCCGCGACCGTCTAACGAACGGTATAATGAGGGAGGCCGGAGGCCATTCCATGAACAAATTCTCTCGCCTGGTCGTGGCGGTAGCCTTGATTTTTGGGTCCGCAACGCTAGCGGCCGCGGGCGATCTCAAGCTGACGCTCTCCAACGGTCGGGCTACATTGATCGCTCAGGACGTGCCGCTCCGCCAGATCCTGGATGAGTGGGCGCGTGTAGGAAAAACGACGATCGTCAATGGCGACCGGCTGAACGGTCCGCCGCTCACGCTTCAGCTGATCGATCGTCCTGAACGCGAAGTACTGGATCTGCTGTTGAAAACGGCGAGCGGGTACATCGCGGCCCCGCGCAACGGCAGTCTCGCGGAGGCGTCATCGTTTGAACGCGTCATGATCCTCCCGGTCAGCCGGGGACCAGTCGGCGTTGTCGCGAACACTCCCACGCCGTTCAACAATCGTCCGGTGACGATGCAGCAAATGCCGATGCAGATGCCGGATGATGACAATCCCAATGTCGATCAGCCGCAGGTGATGCCGCCAGGGGTCGCGACATCGCCGGTGCCAGGCGGAATTCCGACGGCGGTTCCCGCAGCCACCGTGCCGGGTATTCAAACACCCACCGGTACGCCGACCTTGACAGCGCCGCGACCGGGGATGCTGCCCGCGCCGCCGCAGGGACAGCCGAATCCGTACGGCGCGCCATCTGTGCCCGGCACTGTAATCCCGACCACGCCTGGAACGGTTCCTCCCCCGTTCGTGCGGCCGCCTGGAGGACCGGGAGGGCCGGGGGGAGAACCAAGGTAATTGGTGAATTAGTGAATTGGTGAATTGGTGAATTGGCGCCGGAAGGATATCGCGGCGCCTCCAATTCACGAATTCACCAATTCACGAATTCACGAATTCACCAATTCACCAATTCACCAATTGGTTAGAATCAGGCTGACATGACCGTCGGCCCCAGTCCTGTGCGGAGCGGCGAGTACGCGACGCGCGGCGACTATCATCGCGCGCCCGATCCGAACTGGGAGTATTACCCCACCTACATCGCCAAGCTCGAAGCGGTCCGACGCTGGCTCGATGCCAGTCGGCCCGGGGCGCGCGTGCTCGACGCGGGCTGCGGCGAGGGCGTCCTCGTTGACGAATACACGGATCGGCTCGCGATTGAAGGCATCGACCCGAACTACGGGTCGGATCGCGTGCGAACCGGGTCGCTGACCGCGCTTCCTTTCGAGGCCGGCTCGTTCGATCGAGCGTTGTGCCTGGACGTCCTCGAGCACCTGACATTTGAAGAGCAACCGCGCGCACTTGCGGAGTTGTTCCGCGTCCTGAAACGCGGCGGCGAACTGCTGGTCTCGGTCCCTAACCTGGCGCACCTCCAATCGCGGGTGCACTTTCTCCTGCTGGGGCGACTGATTCGGACCGCGTCAGAGCAGAAGCATCCCGGCGATCGGCCGGCGGCCGAGTACATCGAGCTGGCGCGGCGCGCGGGCTTCATCCTCCTGGAGCGCCGCGGTATTTTTCCGACGGTTCCGGTCTTGACGCGATGGATTCGCCGGCGTCCGCAGGCGCTTCAACCGCTTCATCGCTGGTTATCGCGCCTGGTGCCGATTCCCGGCTGGTGTTTTTTGAATCTGCTGACGCTCAGGAAGCCCTGAACCGTTGTTTCAGAAGATCCGCGAGCTCTCGAAGCACCTGGCCATCTATGGCTCTGGCGACGTCGCCATCCAGGCGCTCAACTTCCTGCTCCTTCCGCTCTACGTCAAGTACCTCACGAAGGCCGATTACGGCGTCCTGGCGCTGCTGGCGAGCGTCGAGGCAACAGTCAAGTTGTTCTTTCGCTGGGGCGTCGACGGCGCGTTCATGCGCTTCTGGTACGACTGCACCGACGACGAGGAGCGCCAGCGCCTGTCGAGCACGTTGTTCCTGTTCCTGCTCGGCGCCAACGGGGTTCTGCTGGTCGTGTCTCTCATCGCCTCCCCGTTCCTCTCAGGCCGGCTACTGCAATCGGAGGGCTACACGCTGGCGTTGCAGCTCGTCCTGCTGAACACGTTTGCCATCGGGTTCACGTTCATCCCCTTTCACGTCCTGCGTATCCAGGGACGCGCCCGCGAGTTCAGCGGGCTCACGCTTGCCCGCTCCGCTTCGACGCTCGTTCTGCGGTTGGTCCTTGTCGTGGGGGCCGGGCTCGGTGTCATGGGTGTCGTCGTGGCTGACGTGGTCGTCACCGCGGCGCTCCTCGTCGTGATGCTGCGGTGGTTCCTGCCACTGCTTCGGCCGATGTTTTCGATCGATGTTCTCCGCCAGTCGCTCGCGTTTGGTTTACCGCGCGTGCCGCATGGGTTTGCGTTGCAGCTGATGTCGGTCGGTGATCGCTTCGTCATGACGCGCTACCTCCCGGTGCAAGACATCGGCGTGTACTCGATCGGTGTCAGCTTTGGATTGATCGAAAAGATTGTGCTCGGCGCGTTCGAGTACGCGTGGGCCCCGTTCTACTACGCAACCGCGCGCGAACCGGATGCGGAACGCGTATTCAGTACGGTAACGACGTACGGTGTCGCGGTGCTGGCGCTCATGACGGCGGGGCTCTCTGCCATCGCAGGGGACCTGTTGAACGTGGTGACGCACGGGCAATACGTCGCCGCCGCTGGCGTCGTGACGTGGACGGCGATTGGCGTGTTCTTCTACGGCGTGTACCTCCTGACGTCCATCGGCCTGAACATCACGTCAAAGACCGGGTACTATCCCGTCACCACCGCGATCGGCGCGGCGCTCAACATCGGGCTCAACTTTGCGCTGCTTCCACGCGTGGGGATCATCGGAGCGGCATGGGCGAATGGTGCGGCCTACGCTGTACAGGCCGGCCTCGCATACGGATTCTCACAGCGTTTCTACCCGGTCAGGTACGAATACGGCCGGCTGTCGCGCGCAGTCGCCGCGGCTGTGCTGGCCTACCTGGTCGCGAGGTCGTTGCCGGCAATGCCCCCTGCGGCCGGCGTTCTCACCCGTGGCGCAACGGTCGTAGCGATCATGGCGGCGCTTCTCTGGATCACTCGATTCTTCAACCCCGACGAGTTGCGCGCGCTCGGTGCCCTGCGCGTCCGTCGGGATGAACGGCCGCGAACGCCGCCACCCGAGGCGACGGAGCTGGCGGGCGAGATCGTCTCCGTCGACGTGCCGGAGGAGCCCGACCGGCAGCTCGAGCGCAACGCATAGCGTTCTCAGCCGTGAGACGATACAATAGATGGTCCTTTCAGGCGCACCTGTGATACGACCTCGGCGGCATGCGCCAGAGCAGAACACCCCGGAGATCTGACAACTCGAATGGCCGTGGCCCTGAATATTGCGGACAAGGACGAACGGAAGCCCGCCGCGGGTGCTTTTCGATCGTCCGTGGCGAAGCTCCGCGAATCGCTTGCCACGCGTGCGCGCGCCCTGCCGCTCGCCCGTCACGCCTGGGCCAGGTATCGTCGCCGCCGCTACGAACACAGAATCCGCCGGTTCATCGACGAGAAAACCGGGCGTGCCGACCGGTTGCCCATGGGGGCGGTCTACGAGGCGACGATGCGGTGCAACCTGCACTGCGAGTTCTGCTATGTCGGCGATTTGCTGAACATCGAGGGGCAGTGGCGCGAGGAGATGACGCTCGACGCCTTGCGGACGGCCTTCCCCGACGATCCGGGCCTCCAGGTCAGCCTGACCGGCGGCGAGATCTTCATGCGGAAGGACATCATGTCGGTCCTCGATCTCTTCCGCGAGAAGGGCTACGCGTGCGGATATCTCACGACCAACGGCACGATCATCAACGATGAACGAGCCGCTGCGCTGGCAGATCTTGCCGCCGCGGGTTTCCTCCGTCACATCAGCGTCTCGATCGACGGCCCCGGCGGAATCCACGATGCCGCGAGAGGCCTGAAGGGCACGTTCGAGCGAACCTGCAGCGGGCTGAAACGGCTCCAGGCGGCGGCGCGGCAGCGGCAGGCGCCGCTGCGAATCAGTATCAATACGACGGTCGCGCACGAGAGTCTCGAGGCGCTGGATGAAATGGTCGACGTCGCAGAGGAGCTGGGCGTTGACGCCATCGGATTGAACCACCTGATGTTCAGCACGCCCGAGGAAGTTGCCGAAACGCTGCGCCTCATCGATGCGCCCGATTCGTCGGTGATTGCCACCTACATCACACCCGATCCCGGGCTCGACATCGATCGCGTGCGCGCGAAGGTGGGCGCGCTCCAGGAGAAGTGCCGGCGGAAGAACATCCTGTTCGACTTTCGCCCGAAGGTGCACCCGCAGTTGATCGACAACTACTACACGCCAGGAGCCAAACTCGAAGGACGCTGCCTGTATCCATTCCTTCACGCGCGCGTGTCGTTTTCCGGCAAGGTGTACTTCTGTCCGTTCATCCGCGTTGAAGTCGGTGATCTGTCCAGGTCGTCGCTCGAGGAAGTCTGGAACGGCGAACGCTACGTCGATATGCGCCGTCGTCTCGTCGAGAACGGCATCTTTCCCGTGTGCCGTCGCTGCTGCAAGGTTGAACTCTCTCCAACCCCGCTTGCCGAGCCTTTCGGGGCCGGCGTGCCGCGCCCTACCCGGCGCGCAATCCCACTGACTGTGGTCCGGTGAGTCACATTCCGATGCTTGGCCGCTTTACCCTGCTCATCAACCCGCCGCTCATCAACGGCGTCGCCTTCACCCGTCAGGGCCGCTGCCAGGAACGCGAAGAGGTCCTCGGCACCACGAAACCGCCCTACACGCTCGCGCTGGCCGCGTCGCTGCTGCGGGAAGCCGGCTGCGACATCCGCCTGGTCGATGCAACCGCCGAGCGGCTCTCGGTGGACGACGTCATCGCGCGGCTGGATCGCGAAGGGTTCACACCGACGCTGATCATTTTTCCGACGACCACGCCGACCCTCGACGCCGACGTCGCCGCGATGGCGCGGCTGAAGCAGCGATACGGTGCCCCGATGTTCTGCTTCGGCCCGCACGCGTCGACGGCGCCCGGGCCTTCAATGGCGCGTGTCCCCGAAGCTGACGGCATGTTCGTCGGCGAACCGGAGGATGCCATCCTTCAGCTTGCGCAGCTCGAATCGGTCGATCGTCTCGGCGAGGTGGCCAGCCTGACCTGGCGGAACGGGTCCACCGTGATGCCTCACCGGGCGCATGGAAGCTTCACCGGCTTCTCGACGACGCCGTACCCCGCGTGGGATCTGGTCGCGCTCGAACGTTACGCGCTGCCGCTCGTCAACAAGCGCTATGTGATCGTGGAAACCAGCCGCGGGTGTCCGTATACCTGTGATTTCTGCGTCGCGCCGATTCATCAGAGCCATAAGTTCCGTGAGCGGGGCGCAAAGGCCATCGTGGACGAAATCGAGCGCACCCATCGAGAGCTGGGGGTGGATTTCTTCTATCTCTGGGGCGATACCGTCACGCTCAACGTCAAGTCTTTCACCGCATTCTGTGACGAGCTCATCGCGCGAAAGCTGCCGATTCAGTGGTTCGGAAACGCCCGCGCCGACAATCTCACCGATCCAGCCTTCGTGCATCGACTGAAACAATCGGGATGCTGGATGCTGGCGCTCGGCATCGAATCCGAGTCGGACGAGGTGCGGAAGGACATGGTCAAGCGCCTCGAGCGCCAGAAGATTCAGACCGCGTTCAAGAACATGCGGGATGCAGGCATCCGCTCGTTTGCGTTCTTCATCTTCGGCTATCCCGGAGAAACGCGGCAGACGATGGAACACACCATCGATTACGCGATCGCGCTCGATCCCGACTTTGCGAACTTCTACCCCGCCGTGCCGTATCCCGGGACGGCCCTCTACGACAAATGCATCCGCGAGTCGTTGTTGCCAGCCGAAGCCGGCAACGACTGGTCGAAGATGGAATACTCGTACTACTTGCTCCGGGGAAACGGGCTGGACCAGCAGATCGTGATGGACGCCATCAACCGCGCGAAGCGGCGGTTCTTCCTGCGGCCGGGGTACCTGGCGCGCCACGTGGGAGACGTCGCGCAGATCGCCTTGTCGAAGCAGAACATCGTGTGGCAGGTGCTCTCGCGTACGCTCTTCGGCGCCCCGGTCGTGGACACGTCAACGAGTCCTCCGCGTGAGTCAGCCGCGGTCCAGGGGTAAAACGGCAGCGACTTCCGCCATCAAGGCCGAAACCATATCGCGGGGGACGTCGCTACGGGCGTAACGGATCGGGAACGGCCGTCCGGTTTTTCAGCGGCGTCTGCGCGGCGAGTTCCTGCGGCGACAATCGGCGATAGGACTGGACCAATCGTGGTTGCCGCGACACGAATTGTCGCAGCTCCACGAGTTGCTTCAGGTAGCCCAGCGCTTCTTTGAGGTTCATCTTGCTTTCGCCTGCGGTCCGCCCGACGAAGACGTAGGGCACCTCGACGACGGACGCGGGCCGACCTCTGACGAGCAGTTCGAGACAGATCTTGAAGCCACCAGCCGAGATCCGCACACCGTGCGCCAGCGTGCGCCGCATGAGGAAGAAGCCTGAGGTCGCGTCACGGATCGGCGTCACGGTCCGGGCCAGCAGGCACGCGAAGCGTGACATCAGCAACCGGCCGAGACCCCATCCCTGCGTGCCGCCGCCGGGAATATACCGGCTACCAATGACGACATCTGCGGACGTGGACTGCATGACGGCGAGCATTCGCGGAAGCAGCTCAGGCGGGTGACTCAGATCGGCGTCGATAACACCTACGACGGGCGCGCTCGCGGCGGCGAATCCCTCGATGACCGCGGTGCCGAGCCCCATCTTGCCAGCGCGGTGTACCACGGTGATCGGGAAACGCGTCGCCAGCTCGTCGGCCAGCGGCCCGGTGCCATCGGGCGAGTTGTCGTCGACGATGACGATCTCGCCGTCGATCCCTCCAGCGACATAGGACGAAAAGATCTTCTCGACGAGATCGTTCAAGCGGTCGCGTTCGTTGTATGTCGGGACAACAATCGCGAGCGCCGCGGGTTCACGGGTCCGAGCGGTCAAGGATGAAACTCCCAAGCACTATAATTCAAGCACCCGGCACGCTGACATGACAAACCGCCTGCTGCTGGCGCTCGCATGCGTCCTGTTCCTCGTGCGTCTTCCGTCGCTGGCGCAGCCGATGGGTGCCGATCAGGGCTTGTATGCGTACGTGGGCGAGAGCATTCGCGCCGGCGGCCTGCCCTATCGCGATGCGTGGGATCAGAAACCTCCCGCCATCCACCTGGCCTACGCGGTAATGCGTACGATCCTGCCGCGCAGCGCAGCTGTTCCGGCCGCCGATCTGCTCCTCGCCGGCGTCGTGGCGGCTCTCCTCTGGGCACTCGGCAAAGCTGTTGCTGGAGCAGCGACAGGCGCCTGGGCGGCGATCGTCTTTCTGTTGCTGTCCAATCCGGCGTTTGCGCGGCTCGGTGGCGTCAGCGTCAGGGCGCAGTGCGAGACGTTCATCGCCGCGGCAGTGACCGCCGCCTTTCTGTGTCTTGCGCGCAGTCGCGCCAGTCACTCCGATCGAAACCTGTTCGGTGCCGGCGTCCTGTTTGGACTCGCGTTTGCCTTCAAGTACAACGCGATAGCCTACGTGCCGGCCGGGTTGTTCGCGCTCTACGCGTGGCGCCGTCTCACGCCAGGCGCGATCGTCCGGCTGGCCGCTGGTTTTTCGATACCCGTCATTGCCTTCGTGATGTGGTTCGCCGCGGGCGGCGGTCTGAGCGATTTGTACGATGCGACGATTCTGTACAACGTCCGCTATTCGGGTGAAACCTATGAAGGCCCGCTGCACGCGGTAACGTATCTGCTGACGTTTCCGGTGCGGCACGCGCGCGTGGATGCGCTGTGGCTGGTCGGCGGGGCGGGCTGTGCCGTGCTCCTGGTTGCCGCTCGTCGCGGTGTCGATCGTCTGATCCCCGTGGCCTGGACGGCGGCCGCCTGCCTCACGATTGCCATCAACGGAAGCCGGGATCTGCCCCAGTATTTCGTTCAGGCGGCGCCCGCACTGGCGCTGGCGGCGGCATGGGGCGCGAGATTCGTTCGAACGCCGTGGCGCCTGGCCAACGTGGCGATTGCCGTGGTCGTGCTGATTGCCGTGTATCGCGTGAATGATTTCAGTAAGCTCGCAGCCAATACCTGGCACGATGCCGAGTATCTCATCGGCCGAACGACGCGAGCGGAACACCTGGCGCGCTACGGCGATCGCGCCACGAGAAAGTACTCCGCCGAGGCGATGGACGAACTCGGCGCGTTCATGCGGGATCACAGTGCGCCGTCCGACACGGTCTACGTTTTTGGCTTTTCGTCAGGATCGTACGTGAGCGCTGCGCGCATGAGCGCCTCACGCTTCTTCTGGAGCCGTCCCGTCATCGTCGGATTCAACGACGGAAAGCCGGGATACGGGGTCAGCGGTCTCCTGGAAGATCTTCGTCGAAGCAAGCCGGCGATCGTTGCGCTGCAGCAACGCGATTGGTACCCGGACGTGGACGACTCCGCCCACTTCTTCATGACGACGCCGGCGCTGGCCGCGTGGCTCCGAGAGTCGTATCAACAGGTCCAGGGGCCGGACGGTTATGACGTGTGGTCTCGGCGGGTGTCTGCGCCGTGACCGAACGCACCGGCGACATCTCGGGCGGCACCTTCCGCTCGATCCTGCTGCTGATCCTGGTGCTGGCTGCCGTCATGCGCGGACTCTTCCCGGCTGCCGATCCGCCCTGGGACCCCTCGGTCGGTATCGTCTGGCACGACGAAGGGCCGTGGGTACACAACGCACGCAACGAGGCGTTGTTCGGCCAATGGTCGCTCGATCACTGGAACCCGGTGTACATCGCACCGGTGTTCACGGCGCTGGAATATGTCGCGTTTCGGGAGTTTGGGGTAGGCGTGCGTCAGGCGCGAATCGTGCCGGAGCTGTGCGGGCTGCTCTCGGTGTGGCTCCTGGCGCTCGGCATTGCCCGCCTCGCCGGGCGGCGCGCCGGTCTCATCGCCGCGGCCCTGGTGGGGACAGACTACTTCTACGTGATGTGGAACCGAGCAGCGCTGATGGAAGGGCCGATGGTCGCTTTCATGGTGGCGTCGTGGTACTGCTATGTGCGCGCCGATGATCGACCGCAGTGGGGCTTTGCCGCCGGTGCCTTCGCGGTGCTCGCATTCTTTACGAAGGCATCCGCCGCCTTTTTCGTTGCGGCGCTGGGATTCGACGCGCTCGTCACCGTCGCCCGCATGCGAACGGAAGGCGCCTCACCGACCGTGCGCACTGGAGCATGGACGCTGGGAGGACTGGCCGTGTGCGGTACGGCCGCGCTCGCGCTCTTTGTTCTGCCCAACTGGAGTAGTTATCGGTTCTACAACTGGCAGATGTCGGTGACGCGGAAACCCGGTTACGACGTGAAATCTTTGATCGACCGCGTGTCGTGGTTTCCCCTGCAGGACGCATTTACGCGAACCTGGTTCGTGCTCGCGGTGGCGGCGGCGTACGCCGGTGGTCTGCTTGCGAGGTGGCGGGATCTGAAAGCCGGCGAGCGCTTGCTGTTGCTGTGGGTGCTGCTTGGCGCCGCCGAGTTGATTCTCCACGACTCGAGCAACGAGCGACGGTTCGTGTTCTTCATCCCGGCGCTGTGCGCACTCGCGTCGCTCGCGCTCGGCCGTTTGCGGATCCTGCCTTCTTCGCTCGAGCGGCTGCCACGTCATCGCGCGCTGCTCGCGCTGCCGCTGGTGCTGTATGGTGCGTATGTCGTGTTCGCCGCGTTTGTCCGACTGGCATTCCTCCGGGACATCAGCCCCAACGTCCGCATCGCCGGAGCGCTGGCGGTCATCTTTGCGGCACTGCTGTACGCCACGTGGCCGCGCCTGCCGAGGGCGCTCGGCGCCCAACTCACAGCCCGCGGAGCGCTCGTGCTCACCGCGCTCCTCGCCACCGGCAACGTCGTCCAGTACGCGCAGTGGGCCGTCGGTCGCACCTATAAGAACTACGAGGCGTCGCGTGCGGTCGGAAATCTGCTGCCTGCGGGGACGCTGGTGCAGGGCAAGCTGGCCAACGGCCTGGCGCTCGAGAATCGGATCCGACCAGTCTTCATCGGTCGGGAATTCGGAAACTACGACGACAGGAAGACACGCGACGATGTGCGATATATTCTGACGTATATCGCGCCAAGCCTCGGCTACGAGTCGCAGGCGCACAATCCCGTTATTCAGGATGTGATCGACGCCTATCCGAATCACACAATCATTGCGACCTTCGACGTGGCTGAAACCGCAACCGGCCACGATCGCGCGGCTCTCATCGACAAGTTCGGCGACGGGCGACGAGACCTGCCACAGAACGGGCGTGCGAAACATTGACGAACGCGCCATCAAGGCGCATGCCGACCTTCGATTCCGTTCCGAGTACGACTACGCGCTGTTCGAGTACTACCGGAGCGCGAAAGTCATTGCGTTTCTCGAGCGCGCCGGCGTCGCGCTGCGGGGACGGGTTCTCGACGACGGCTGTGGGGGCGGCGGGATGCCGCTGTCGCTCGCCGAAGAGACCACGACGGTCATCGGCATCGACCCTGCGGAGCGATTCCAGGAGGCGGGCGTACGTCTCGGCCGCGAGCGTCAGATGCGCAATCTCCACTTCGCACTCGCTGACGGCATGGCGCTCCCGTTCACCAGCGGTTCGTTCGATCTCGTGCTGTCGCACGCCGTTATCGAACACGTCGCGGATGCCCCGCTCTATCTGCGGGAGTGCGCCCGCGTGCTGGCGCCGGGCGGTTACATGTACTTGTCCACGTCGCCCTATCTCTCGTTCGCGGGGGCGCATCTGCCGCGACTGAAGCTGCCGGTCCCGTTGCATCTCCTCATCGGGCGGCGTGCAGCGTTCGCGACGTTCCGCACGCTGGCACGGCACGCGCCGTGGGCGCTGAGAGAGCCGGCCAACGAGAACTCGTTCATCAAGGCGGCGCGTCGAGGAGAGATCAAGCACGACGACCTGCTCGAAAAAGTGCGGGTCACCAGGCTTCGCGATCAGATTTCGCGCGCCGGTCTCCGAATCGTCCGGGAGGAACTGCACGTCACCGCGACCGTCCGCCGACTTCCGGCGCCGCTGGCACGTTGGGTACGGGACAGCGCGCTCGTGCAGGACGTGCTCATCAGCAACATGGAATACGTGCTCGCAGGACGCTGAACGTGGCAGACGTCAACAAATACAGGCCCGACGACAAGCGAGCCGTAGAAGCCCTGTACCGACGTGTCTTCGGTATCGACGCCGCCGACTCCAGCCGTCTGCGCTGGGAGTGGCAGTACCGGCGCAACCCGAACAACCCGGGACAGGAGCCTGAGATCTGGATCGCGCGGGAGGGGACGACACTCGTCGGACAGTACGCCACGATGCCGGTACGACTGTCAGTCAAAGGACACGAGGTCCAGGGCTCGTGGGGCATGGACGTGATGGTAGCCCCGGAGCGGCAGCGTCAGGGGCTGGGTGAAGTCCTGTTCCGCACCTGGGATCGCAACGTCGGAGCGTCGCTCGGCCTCGGTCTGTCTGATTCGTCGTACCGGCTGTTTCAAAAGCTCAACTGGCCTGACGTGGGGCCGGTTCCGCTGCTGGTCAAGCCACTCACGCGGCGAGCGCTGCGCCGACCAACCTGGCCCGTCCCCATCAACCGCCTCGTCTCCGCGTTGACGCTGCCGTTCGTGCTGATCATCTCGCGCGCACGACCGATGCGCGCCGAGGTCCGACTGGTTCAGCGTTTCGACGACAGCTTCACGGCGCTCTGGGAGCAGGTCGCGTCCAAGTTCGATCTCGCGGTCCGCCGCGACGCGGCCTATTTGAACTGGAAGTTCGTCTCGGCGCCGCACGTGCGCTATTCGATCGCCGCTGTCCGGCGCGATGATCGGAATGTGGGCTACGCCGTGTACCGGCACCTGCACGAGCCGCGCGGGCGCGTCACCCTGCTCGTGGATTTCCTGGCCGATCCGGACGATGAGGCTGCGTTTCGGACCCTGCTGAACTGGGTCGATCGCGAAGCGCGGCAAGCAGATTCCGACAAGATTCGCGTCTTCGCCCTGCACGAGGGTTTCCGGCGTGTCCTCCGTCGCTCGGGCTATTTTCAGGTCAAGTCGACGATGGAGTTCGTGGCGAAGATCAATGGGGTTGAGTTGGAGTCCGGGTTCTACGAGAACACGGAGCGCTGGCACGTGACGCTCGGCGATTCGGATCAGGACAGATAGGAAATTGGTGAATTGGTGAATTGGTGAATTCACGATTGGCGAATTGGTGAATTCACGAATTCACGAATTGGTGAATTGGTGAGTCGGTGAATTGGTGAATTCACGAATTGGCGGATTCACGAATTGGTGAATTGGTGAATTCACGAAATTGGTGAAATTCACAACGTTGCCAGCCGGCAGCGCCTGAGCGTAAGTTGCGGCGCCAAATCACAAATTCACCAAATCGCGAATTCACCAATTCACTAATTCACCAATTCACCAATTCACCAATTCACCAAGTGATCTGTTTCACCCAATGAATCTGCTGGTCGGCATCGATACCGAAGGGGACAATCAATGGGACGCGCATGCCCGCGCGCACCAGCAATTTGAAAATATCTACGCCTTGCCCCGCTTGCATGCCCTGTTCGCACGACATGCCGTCAGGCCGACCTACGTCATCACCTATCCGGTTGCGAGAGACGACCGGTCCCGTGAAGTTCTTCGAGCGTTGCTTGCCGGCGGTGACTGTGAAATCGGCGCGCATCACCATGCCTGGGAAACACCCCCGTGCACGGATGAAGACGTCCATCGACATCCATACGCCTCGTCGTTGCCGCGTCGGCAGTTCGAGCATCAGCTCACGTCTCTCACCGATGCCATTACAACGGCCGTCGGTGTGCGGCCTGTGACGTACCGATCCGGCCGCTTCGGCTTCTCGGCCGAACACGTTGCCGGGCTCGAGCGGCTCGGCTACCTGGTCGAATCGAGCGTCGCTCCCCTGTTCTACGAAGCGCACAAAGGCGGGCCCGAATTCGTGGAGGCTCCACTCACGCCCTACTTTCTCGCGTACGACAGCGCGACACGGCCGGGCAGCAGCGGCGTGCTCGAGGTGCCGGTGTCGTGCGGTCTGAATCGGCGTCTTCCACGGTGGCTTCAGTATGCGTATGCTCGCGCGCCGCGTCCCTACACGACGAAGCGGGTACTGCGCGGGCTCGGGCTTCTGAGCCTGCGCTGGTTGCGACCGTCATATTCATCGCTTCCCGAGATGATCGGCCTGGCGCGCTCGCTGGCGCGGGCGAACGAGCCCGTCCTCAATCTGCTTTTTCACTCGAGTGAAGCGATTGTTGGCGGCAGCCCGTACAACCGTACCCAGGCAGAGCTCGACGCCTTCTTCGACCGTCTGGAGCGCTTTCTTGAATTCGCCACGCGCGAATTGAAGGCCGTGCCGGCAACCTTTGCCGAATTTCGCAAGGCGTACGCAGGCTGATGCGCATCCTCCACGTCACCCCGCACCTGCCGCCCGACCAGGCCGCGAATGCGCTGCTGCCGTGGCACCTCGGCAACTGGGCCCTCGACCGGGGCGACGCGGTCGAGTACGTCGCGCATCCTCCGCGCGCCGGTGGCGGCTCGCGGCTGGCCGGTCCCGTCACGTGGCTGCCCCGCCGGAGCGGAGGCTTTTTCGATCGCACCCTTCGCTTCGGCTCAGCGCTGGGGGCCTATCGCATTCGGCGCGCCATCACTCCGCTTCTCGCACGCGCGGACATCGTCCATGTTCACAGCAACGGCCTACTGACGGAAATGGCGCTCGTGCTCGCGATTCGAGCCGGCAAGCCGGTAGTCCTGACGTTGTACGGCACGGAGATCTGGCACTACGAGCCGAAACGAGGCCGTCCCGATCTCTTCACGCGCGCCTATCACGAAGCGTCGTATGTCACGTTTTACAGTGACCGGCTCATGAGCCGCGCGTTCGAGCTCGGCCTGCGACGCAGGAACGCACGCGTGATTTATCCGCCAGTCGGCGACGGGTTCACATGGCACGGCGAAGAGCATCAGGCGTCGGAACGGCGCGCACTCGGGATCGCGAACCGTCATTTGCTGCTGAACGTCAAGCGGCTCCATCCACTGGCTGGACAACGGATCCTGATCGAGGCGATGACGGATGTCGTCCACGCGCATCCCGACACACGGCTGGTGATCTGCGGAACGGGACCGCTCGAGCACGAGCTGAAGGCCGCCGCGCGCTCCGCTGGCGTCGAACGACACGTGGACTTCACCGGGCTCGTCGACAACTTTGCTATCTCCCGTTACTGCGCTGCCGCGGATCTCTTCGTGCTGCCGTCGCTGCTCGAAGCGCTCCCGACCGTCGCCGTCGAAGCACTTGCCTGCGGCACGCCGGTGCTCTCGAGCGACAACCCCGGTGGGTTGGAACTGAATGGCGTCTTTGGCGCCGATGTCGCGATCGTCCCCCGCGAACAACCGATCGCACTGGGAAAGGCGATCACGCACTTTCTCCAGCACAAGCGTCGGACGCTCGCCGGCACCCGCGAGGCGATCGACCGCGAGTTCAGGCCGCAGGCCGTGGCGAAGGAATACTGGGAGGTATATCGCGAACTGATGACGGCCACCGAACGACACGGATAGGAGCCGACGGACAAACCGCCACAGAAGAACACAGACGATCCGCCACAGGAAAACACAGATGAACACAGCCGGAGTTTTATTTGTGTTGTTTTTTATTGTCTTCGTGCTGTGTTTTTCTGTGTTCTTCTGCGGCTACCCCGAAGCCTGTGTTCGCCTGTGGACACCCAGAGGTCTGTGTTCGCGTGCGGCCAAAT
>JADMIO010932639.1_pt1 | contig 29655 bp, 25 predicted proteins | sample 8958161 | NCBI WGS metagenome assembly JADMIO01 (sample SAMN16585339, study PRJNA669376) | soil metagenome | isolation source: Crop rotation soil | place: USA: Cullars Rotation, Alabama | collected 2011 | reverse complement strand
GCCGCGACTTCAAGTCACGTGAATTCCAAGCTTCGGATCCCACTGTGCTGGAAAGTCGAGACATTACAGCGAGATTACGCTGAGCTGAACACCGCGATCTTCGAAGCGGCGCAGGTGCATCGTCGTTTGTGCGCGCCGAGTTTGCTGCGACACGGTCCATTCGACGTTGCGACGGAGATCTTTGCAGTGCGTCACTTGCCGGGCGACTTCGTCAGTGTTGAAGAGACACGCGACGGTTTGGTGCTGGCGCTCGGGGATATCGGCGGCAAAGGTCTCGCCGCGGGAATGTGGGTCACGCATCTGATCGGATTGCTGCGAACCTACACGGCCGCGAGCACCGATCCGGAAGCGATCGTCGCCGGAATAAATCGCGATATGGCGCGGTTATCGTCAGTTGAACCGCTGAGCACACTCTTTGTCGCGCGACTGTCGAAATCAGGGCAGGTCGACTACACGAGCGCAGGTCATCCGCCGGCATTATTGCTGCGGAAAAATGGGCAACTCGAGTTGCTTTCCGATGGTGGACCAGTGCTCGGCGTCGTGCCTGCGGCGGTGTTCGATCGCGGCACTGTAAAACTACGCGGCGGCGATCTGCTATTGGCGTGTTCTGATGGTATTCTTGAGTCATTCAACGAAGCGGAACAGGAGTTTGGCAATATGCGGCTCCAGACTGAATTGCGCCGGGCAAAGGATGGCTCGGCGGAGACGGTTTTGTTTTCAGTGCTGGGCGCGGTGCAGGACTTCGCGGCGCCCAGGCCGCTCACAGATGATATGACGTTGATGGTCGTCAAGCACCGCGGCTAAGAAAAATCTTCTGAAGTAATCCACTCAAAACTCGAAAGGGGACGAAGTTATGGCAGACGTAAAACCGATTCCGGAGGGATATCATTCGTTAACGCCTTACCTGATCATCGACGGTGCGGCAGAGGCGATGGAGTATTACAAGAAGGCGTTTGGCGCAGTCGAGTTGTTTCGTATGGAGCACGAGGGAAAGGTCGGACACGCCGAGATGAAGATTGGCGATTCGCCTTTCATGCTGGGCGATGAGAATCAACAGTACAAAGGACCAAAAGCGCTGGGTGGCACGCCGGTGAGTTTGATGATCTACGTTGACGACGTCGACACGATCTATCCGCAGGCGATCGCAGCCGGTGGCATTGAGGTCAAGCCGTTGCAGGATCAGTTTTATGGAGATCGTTCCGGGACGTTGACGGATCCGTTTGGCCACCTTTGGACCATTGCCACGCACAAGGAAGACGTTTCGCCGGAAGAGATCGAAAAGCGCGTCGCCGCCCTGCACAGCCACGGCGCCGGCGCATAAAAGAAATATAGGTCACATAGTTCCTATTTTCATTTCGCGAAGGCGGCGTTCGAGGAAGCGACGCTCGTTGTCGTTCGTTGCAAGTTTGAGCGCGGCTTCGTAACTCTCGGCCGCCGCTTCGTTGTCGCCGAGCCGGCGCAGCATGTCGGCCCGAGCGGCGTGCAGCAGGTGATAATCGTCGAGCTCGCCCGATGCGGCGAGCTCGTCGATTAATGCGAGCGCCGGCCGCGGACCGCGGGCCATCGCGATCGCCACCGCGCGATTCAACGACACGATCGGAGAGGGCATCACTTCTGAAAGCAGATCGTAAAGATTAACTATCTGCGACCAGTTAGTATCTTCCGGTCGCGCCGCTTTGCAGTGCTCGGCAGCGATTGCCGCCTCGATTGCGAATGGACCAGGCTCACTACGCAGCGCCTCTTCAGCCAGTACCAGCGCTTCATCGATTTGTGGTCTATTCCATAACGTGCGATCCTGCTCTTCGAGCACGACGAGATTATTATCTTCATCCAGTCGCGCCTCGCGTCGTGAATCGTGCAACAACATCAACGCTACGAGAGCTGTCGCTTCAGCGGGAGGCTTTGGCTCGAGCAGCGTTCGCAAAAGACGTCCGAGTCGAATCGCTTCGGCGCAGAGATCGGCGCGAACGAGTGGCTCGCCATGAGTCGGCGCGTAGCCTTCAGTGAAGATGAGATAAATCGCGCTCAAGACGCCGTCGAGACGTGCCGGCATCTCGGTTGTATCAGGCACGCTGAAAGGAATTCCGGCGTCGCGGATCTTTCGTTTTGCGCGCACGAGGCGTTGGGCCATCGTCGCTGTGGGAACTAAAAACGCGCGCGCGATTTCGTCGGTCTGAAGACCGCCTAAAGTTCGCAAGGTGAGTGCGACCTGTGTTTCGAGTGATAACGCCGGATGGCAGCAGGTAAAGATCAGGCGCAGGCGATCGTCAGGGATTTCGTCGAAGTTGAGGTTTGGTCCGTCGACGATCGGCTCGGACGTGAAATCCGGATCCGCTTCGAGTTTTTCCTGTAAACGCGTTTGCCGGCGCAGGCGATCGATGGCTTTGTGTTTTGCGGTCTGGATGATCCAGGCGCGCGGCGAATCGGGAATGCCTTCGGTGCGCCACTGGTCGACCGCCGCCGTGAAGGCTTCCTGTGCAGCGTCTTCGGCGAGCTCAAAATCGCCAAACTGACGTATTAGAGTTGCAACAATTCGACCCCAGTCGGATCGATAGACTGCATCGACAGTAACATTGGCGTTTGAAAGCACGTTTGATAATAAAAAATTCGGGCTGGGGTGTCGATTCGCGCGCTCGCCGTTCGATTTAGCAGTGGGGAGGGGGAAATTTTTATGAAATACATGCTGTTGGTTTATCTCGAGGAAGGAGCGTTGAGCGACGCAGAGCGAGAGCATTGCTACGTTGAATCGGCCCAGCTCGCGCGGGATTTGAGCACGTCAGGCAAGTACGTCGCGTCAGGTCCGCTGCATCCGGTGGCGACCGCAACGAGCGTGCGTGTGCGAAATGGAAAGAGACTCGTGACCGATGGTCCATTCGCCGAAACGCGTGAGCAGCTCGGTGGTTATTACATTATCGACGCGAAAGATCTCGACGAGGCGATGAGCATCGCGGAGCGTGTGCCACCGGCGAAAGTCGGCACGATTGAGATCCGCCCGGTACTGGAAATCGAAGGACTACCCTCGCAATAACTTGTTAAAGGAAAAGCTACTCATGAACATCGTACTCTGGATCATTCAAATACTGCTGGCGTTGTTATTTCTGTTTTCTGGTGTCACCAAGCTCTTTCCGATCATGTCGATGCCGCCGCCGCCACCAACCATGTGGATGCCTCCAATGTGGTTTCTCAAATTTATCGGCGTATGCGAGGTGCTCGGCGCACTCGGTCTCCTGCTGCCGGGATTATTCCGCCGGCAGCAATACCTGACAGTGTTGGCTGCGATCGGGCTCACGATCATCATGATCGGCGCTGTTGTAATCACAGTCACGGGGATGGGAATTGGGGCAGGCGTGACGCCGCTGATCGTTGGAATTCTTTGCGCGTTCGTTGCGTGGGGCCGATCGAGAACACGGATTGACGGATTAAACAGGCACGATTAAGGCGGATCAATCAATGAATATCAAACGTTTGAATTGGCCGTTGTGGGCGGGGTTGTTGTTAACGGTGGCGGCGTTCTTGAGCTACTTCTTTGTCTTCGTGTTGTTTCCGTTTACGCGCGACTTTCCCTGGGCGAACCTGGTGCTGTTTGCAATTGCCGCCGTGTTGCTCTTCATGGGCCTGCGGCGCGGGTTTGCCTCCGATCGGCCGCATCCGATGCGCTCGAAAATCGTTAGTTCAATCGTCAGTATCTTTAGTCTTTTCGTGTTTGCGATGTTCGTCTTCGTGATCTTCGTGGTCGGACGTTCGCTGCCTGCTGCGAAGGGTGCGCCGCAAGTGGGGCAACGAGTACCCGAATTCAGTCTTCCTGATACTTCGGGGAGGCAGGTGTCTCTCGATGAGCTGTTGACGACGCCTATCAACGGCAACAGGCCGAAAGGCGTGTTGCTGGTTTTTTATCGTGGCTACTGGTGACCGTCGTGTAACTCCGAGTTGCGGAGCATCGAGAGAAGTCTGAACCAGTTCAACGAGACAGGTATTCGTCCGGTTGCGATCAGCGTTGATACATCTGAAGAGTCACGTAATCTCGCGCAGAGTCAGGGTTACACTTTTCCCATTCTTTCCGATCACAATGCTGACGTTATCCGGCGTTACGATCTGGCGCACAAGGGCGCCGGCATACATGGCGAGGACATCGCGCGGCCGGCTGAGTTTCTGATCGATTCGACGCGGACAGCGGTTTGGATCAATCTAACGGAGAACTACTGGATCCGGGCGCGGCCCGAGCAAGTGCTTGAAGTTTCTAAGCTGCTTAATAAATAGCAATATAGGTCCTATATGGGCATATAGGACCTATTCGCTCGTTTCAATTAACCAGCACGTTTTTCAGCGCGTTCGTTTTGTCCGACGCGGTAGCCGTCCTGGTAACCTCTCGAGAAGTTTGGTCGGTAAACATCAGCAAAGTTTCCGAAACCAGCTTCCTTGAAGTAGTGAGATCGCTGGGGATCGAAGCTCTTGTTTTTCTTGCCATCGTCCTTTCCGGTCTTGTAGCCATCTTTGTACGCCTGATTCAAAGCTTCTTCGCTGTTGTCAAAGACGTAATGGTTGTACCGGAAATCGTATCCCCAGGGATCGTATCCGTAGGGATAACCCCACCAGCTTCTATATCCAAATCCAAACGGACGATATATGCGATAGGGGTAACGACGGACGATCACGATTCTACGCCGTCGCTGCGCCTGGACATCGCTTGTGGAGACGAACGCGATACCAAACAGCATGAGCGCGGTGAGAGCGAGACCGCCAATCTTTCGCAAATATTTTCCTTTCATTTAACCCTTCCTTGTCTAATCCGCACTTAGCCAACGCGCGTGCGGCTAATCAAACGTGTGTTCGTACGGCCGTTTCCGTAGTACGTCACTAGATACGTTTCGCGGTAGAGACGACGGCCATAGCGCACCAGGCGCGACCGAGTCACTGTGCGCCGGCGATTTTCGTAACGCCGATCGTAGCGCCTGCCGTAACGGTCACGCTGCCACTGTGGCGCTGTACTCGCTGCGACGGTGCTGTTTTGCTGCGATACATCGCTCGCCTTTGCTTCCGCTGAAACACCAATACCCAATGTAGCTATCGCCAAAGCTATTCCCAAAATCTTCTTCATCGTTTTATGCCCACCTTTCTCCCAAAAACTAGTCGGGCTCCCTTCCGTCAACCTGGAGGAGAGCCCGACTGATATTTAAGACACCTTCCGTGTCCACTTGGTTACAAGCAATACGCACGCCACACTGGGGCAAAAAGGGTGTTTATCACCTTTTATCCTTGTAAATAACCCCTCCTCTCATCACGAAAACCACTCGCCGAACCGCGGTGATGTCTTTTAATGGATCGCCGTCGAGCGCAATTATGTCTGCCTCCAATCCAGGCGCGATCGAGCCGATCTGGTTGCTCATCCCGAGCGCCTCGGCGGCAAGTGAATTCGCCGAAACCATCGCCGCCATCGGATCGACGTGCGCGTCACGCACGCGATCGATAAACTCCTCCGCGTTTCGCCCGTGCGCTCCCGCCACCGCATCCGATCCGAAAACGATTTTGAGTCCCGGAATCTTGAGAGCCTGTTTGAAGAAGTCGTGGTACGCGGGAATCATCTCCTTGATCGCGGGAAACACTTCTTCCGGGTAGCCGGGCGTGCCTGAGAACTTGTCCTTGTTTAGCAGATAGTTCTCCATCACGAGTCCCGCTTGCGGATCGAGCCAAACGCCTTTCTGCACCATCAACTTCAGATCGTCGTCGGTGGCGAGTGGCCCGTGCTCGATCTGTGTGCAGCCGGCGAGCACAGCCGCGCGAACGGCGTCTTTGTACGCGTGAACGAGCGTGCGCAAGCCGAGCTTCTTTGCTTCATCACACGCGGCGTTGAGTTGTTCCTGCGAGAGCAACATCTGCGGACGCCGGACGCTGCCCGCCGCGAAGATCTTGATCAAGTCAGCGCCTGCTTCTTTTTGTTTTCTGACGAAGGCGCGAATCTCATCGGGCGTGCCGCTCTTTTCGCCGTTGCCGATGAGCGGTTCAGCAGAAGTCAGGATACGTGGACCAGGCAGCGCGCCTCTTGCGATCGCATCACGCAACGGCAGATCGTTTGGCGAGCCGACACTCTGCACGGTCGTGAAGCCGGCCATGAGGGTGGCCCATGCGTTAGCAGCGGCGGCGTAGGTTGCGTAAGGCGTCGTGCCGCCGGCCCCTGCGTTCTTTCCGTCTGGACCAAAGCTCCAGGTGATGTGGACGTGACTATCGATCCAGCCCGGCATGACTGTCAGACCACGTAGATCGTAGTCGACTGGCGTGGCGTTTGGATCGATGCGAACGATCTTCGAGCCTTCAACGACGATGCGTGTGTCGTGCAGCACGCCGCCTTTGCCGTCGAGAATCGTGCTCGCGGCGATGACGATCCGTTTATTCTGATTTTGGGCTGAAATTCTCAGCCCCGCGCAGGCAATCACTAACAGCAGACATGAACTGATTCTGATCGTCTTCATATCCGCGTTTATCCGCGTTCCTATTTGACGCGCGCGCGTTCGAACGCGCCTTCGAAATAGACGGGCTCAAGGCCGGTGGCCCAGTATTCGACAGCAGTGCGATTCGGTTGTGATGTTTCCTGATCGGTCGTGAGAGTTGTTGCCTCCGGGTCTTCCGGTTCGAATTCAAGCCAACCGATCCACGTGCCGTCGTCACGTTCTTCTGCGTAGCTGCGCACGTTATACGTCGCACCGTCAGGGCTGGTTACTACAGCCGTGTATTCCTGTAAGAGTTCCGCCATTGATTCTTCCTCCCAAGTTCGATTACGTGCGTTTCTCTGCGATCCCCTGCGTATCTCTGCGGCCTCTGCGTTGAAATGGCCCTTTAACGCAGAGAACGCAAAGATACGCAGAGGTCGCAGAGAAATCTCATTCTTTCTTGCCGCGCGACACTAATCGCCAGCGCTTCGTCTTACGACAAGGCGAACTGTAGTTTTCCTGTGTGATCTTCGGCATCGCGCCCGGCGATACATTAGAGATGTAAATCACTGACGCCTCCGACGTACTATCCGGGAACCCCGAAGCACACGAATCCAAAACCACCGAACCAAAATCCTGAATCACGTGCCGGCGTCCATTTTGAAAACTCACGAGCGTCGCCATCTCGGTGAGCGTGCCCTGCGCCATGTCGCCCGTAATCATCAACAACTCGTCAACACCGTCACTATTCAGATCAGTCTTCTTGATAACACTGCGCGCAAAATCTGCATCGACATCGGCGACGAGTTGCTGTCCGGAAAAAATCGCCACGCGCTTCGTACCAAAATTATCAGCATGCGACGCGTTACACTCGCTGACGTCGATCACGTAAAGCGTCTGCATCTGCCCCGGCGCCGTAAAGCTTCCCTGTTCCACGTCGGCGATCGTCGGCACCATCTGTCCGGCCTTGCGCGCTGCGGCTAAGTAATCCTCACCGGCGTCTGCGGGAAAATTGCACTTATTCGAGTCAGTTAAATACCTGCGAAAAACCTTAGACAAAACCGTACGCTGCGTGGCCGGCGCGATCTTCGGCGACGTATTCTCGTCGTCGACGCGAAAGTCGAAAAGCATCTGCCGATCCTTTTGCATCATCGGCTTCTGCGCCACCGCGAGCGAAATCAGGGCTAAACAAAGAATAATGGTTTTCATGGGCGTCGGGTCCTCGTACGTCTTGTGCCTTTTTGTTGCTGCTCATATTATCTGCTTACTTCAAGACGGAGCTAGTCAAAATGCTAAAAATCATCACACTTTTTGTTGCTCTCCTGCTGGTGTCTCCCCTGGCGCTCGCCGCTTCGGACGAGTGGTCGCAATTTCGCGGACCAAACGGCACGGGCGTTTCCGAAACCAAAGGCTTGCCCACGGAGTTTGGACCAAACAAGAACGTCATTTGGAAAACGCCGCTTCCGGCGGGTCATTCATCACCAGTATTGACGCGCGATCGGATCTTCGTCACCGCGCACGACAAAGACAAGTTGTATGTGATCGGTCTCGATCGACAAACGGGCAAGATCCTCTGGCAACGTGAAGTGCCGCGCGCGCATGAGGGGCGTTTGCAGAACGTGAATGGTCCAGCTTCACCGAGCCCGGTGACTGACGGCTCGAACGTTTACGTTTTCTTCCAGGACTTCGGAATGCTCTCGTACGACACAAACGGCAAGGAGCGTTGGAAGCTTCCGCTTGGTCCATTCAACATGTTCTACGGCTTTGGCGCGTCGCCGATTCTGGTTGACGACAAAGTGATCCTGCCTGTCGACCAGGACAATCCCTCGTCGTATCTGATCGCGGTTGATAAAAACAGCGGCAAGCTGCGTTGGAAAGTCGAGCGCCCGGTTGTGATCTCCGGTTACTCGACTCCGATCGTGTACCAGCCGAGACAGGGTGCGAAGCAGATCATCATTCCTGAGTCGTTCCAGCTTTCGGCGTATTCAGTGGCGGATGGCAAGAGAGTCTGGTGGGTTCGTGGTCTTGCCTGTGAGATGAAGTCGATTGCGAGTCACGATAATGAGTATCTCTACATCAACGGCTGGGGGTTTCCGCAGAATCAACCCGGGAAACAGGTGCCGACGATCTCGTGGGAGGAAGGTCTCGCCGCGTACGACAAAGACAAAGATCACATGATCACGAAGGCCGAGATCTCGGGCGCGGGCGGCGCGACGCAAATGGACAAACTGCTAGTCGCCGCGTTTGAAGCGTTTGACATGAATCGCGACGAGAAGTTGAACGACAAAGACTGGGAAGTGTTTCGCGCGATGATGGCGTCGGAGAATGGCCTGCTCGCGATCAAGATGGGCGGGCAGGGCGATCAGACTGCGAATGCGATCCGCTGGCGCTACACGAAGCCGGTGCCGCAGGTTCCGTCGACGCTGCTTTACCAGAACGTGCTCTACATGATTAACGACAGCGGCATTCTCATCTCGTTTGATCCGGTGACTGGTAACGTGATCAAGCAGGGACGTTTGCATGGAGCGATCGACAAGTATTTCTCCTCGCCGGTTGCTGCTGATGACAAGGTGTTTTTGATCGGTCAGGGTGGACAGGTGTCGGTTCTGAAAGCTGCGGGCGACTGGCAAGTGCTCGCCGTTAATGAATTGGATGATGAATGTTATGCGACACCTGCGATCGCTGACGGACGCATCTACATTAGAACCCGCAGCGCGCTCTATTCCTTCGGTAAGTCGTAGAACAGGATTTCAGGATTTGCAAGATTTACAAGATCTTGTGAATCCTGAAAAATCTTGTAAATCCTGTCTAATGATCATTCATCTCCTGGACGGCACCTACGAGCTCTTCCGGCACTTCTACGGCATCCGGCGTTTCAAGAAAACTGATCCGCCTTTCGGCGCTGTGTCTGGTGTGTTGGCGACGGTTGCGCAGTTACTCGAGGACGGCGCGACGCACGTTGGAGTGGCGACGGACCACATCATCGAGTCGTTTCGAAACAATCTTTGGCCGGGTTACAAAACGGGCGCCGGAGTTGAGCGAGCGTTGAAGGCGCAGTTTACGCCACTCGAAGAGGCGCTCGTGGCGATGGGCGTGGTTGTGTGGCCCGAGGTCGAGCTCGAAGCAGACGATGCGCTTGCGTCGGCGGCGTATCTCGCTGCGCAGGATGAGCGAGTGGAGAAGGTTTGCATCTGGACGCCGGATAAAGATCTCGCGCAATGCGTGGTTGATGACCGCGTGGTGCAAGTTGATCGACGTGGGAATGCGATTCGTGATGCTGAAGCGGTGCGTGCGAAGTTTGGAGTAGCGCCGGAGTTTATTCCCGATTATCTCGCTTTGGTCGGCGATTCTGCGGATGGTTATCCGGGGATCGCGGGGCTTGGACCAAAGACTGCGGCGAACTTGATCGATCGTTATGGGCCAATCGAGAAGTTTGGTCCCGAGGTCTTGAATGAACAGAACCGTGCGCTCGCGTTGCTGTTCAAAGATCTCGCGACGTTACGCACGGACGCGCCGCTCTTCAAGAATGTCGACGAGCTTGAATGGCGCGGCGCCACTCCGGAGTTCGCGGAAGTCGCTGAGAAGATCGGAAGCGCACGCCTTCTGGCGCGCGTCCGTAAGTTGGAGAAAAAACTAGGCCGCGGATGAACGCGGATTCACGCTGATCTGCGTTTATCTGCGTTCATCCGCGGCTAAATAATTTATGAGTGCAGCAGCCGTGGCGCCGGTGAAGCGCCGCTACGATCGATCGATTGTTGAAGGGCCGTTGAATTCCGCGGTGTGGAAGATTGCGTGGCCGTCGATGCTCACGAACATCATCGGCGGCTTGCAGGGGATGGTGGACCACGTGCTCGTCGGCCGCCTCGTCGGATTCAAAGCGAATGCTGCGATCGGCGTGAGCTGGCAGATCTTTCTCGTCGTGATCGTGTTCATCTCGTCGCTGTTCACGGGCATGAGCGTGCTCGTCGCGCGTTTCGCCGGCGCCGGCGACGAGGAGAAAGTTAATCGCACTGTTTACCAGGCATTTCTTACTGCGATCTTCATCGCGCTCGGAATACTTGCGCCGATCGGATATCTCCTCTCGCCGTCGCTGCTCAACCTCGTCAACGCTGCGCCGGACGTCAAAGCCGAAGCGTTACCGTTTCTGCGCATCATGTTTATGTTCAGCTTCGGCATGATGGTCTTCTTCATGTTCAGCGGCGCGTTGCGTTCGGCAGGCGATGCGCGCACCCCGATGACGCTTGGCATTTCGATGACGGTGCTGAACATCGTTCTGAACGTGTTGCTCATTCCGACTTTCGGGACGAAAGGCGCGGCGATGGGGACGTGCATCGCTTCGGGCCTCGTCGCGCTTTATTCACTGCAACGGATGTGGAGCGGCGCGTGGGTGATCGCGTTTCCACGCGAAGGAAGCTTTGGTCCAAACTGGTCGATCATCAAGTCGATTTTCAAGTTCGGTTTGCCGACGGGCGTGCAGGGCATCGCGATGAATATTGGCGGCGTGTTGATGCTGTCGTTCATCGGATCACTCGCGCAGAGCGCTGCGGCACAGGCTGCGTTTGCAGTTTCTTACACCGAGCTCTTTTCGTTGATTACGTGGACCTCAGTTGGATTGATGGGCGCGGCGGCGGCGGTGGCTGGTCAGAATCTCGGCGCCGGTCAGCCCGATCGCGCGGACGCTGCGGTGCACGTGGCCGCACGATTCGGATTTGCGGGCGCGGCGTTCGTGGGGATCTTTTTTTTATTCTTTCCGCGACAATTGCTCGCGGTGTTTGGAATGCACGATCAAGTAGTCGTTGAGCTCGGTGTTCAGTTACTGCGCGTGCTGAGTGTCTCGGGTTTGCTGATCTCTGTGGCGCTCACTTACACGGGCGGACTGCAAGGCACCGGCGACACACGTAGCCCGCTTTACATCTCGATCATCTCGCAAGTGATCGTGCCTTTAGGAATTTGTTTCGTGATCAAGGAAACCGGTAAGCTCGATCCGATCGACATCTGGATCGCAATCCTCGCCGGTCACGCGACGCGCTGCATTCTCAGCATTATTCGCTTCAGGCAAGGGAAATGGCGCTCGATTTCAGTCGAATAATTTTAGCCGCGGATAAACGCAGAAGAACGCAGATCTGCGTTTATCCGTGTAAATCCGCGGCTAATTACTTCTTCCCACCGAGGCTCTGTTTTAGGATTTTGACGAGATCGACCACCTTGTGATCGGTATCCATCTCCTCCTCGACCTTCACCACGTTCTCGCGTTTCGTCTGTTTCTTCTTCACTAACTTCAACAACGAATCCGTCTGCTTGTCTGCGAGCTTCGCGGGGGTAAACTGCTTCTTCGACTTATTCGCGATCAGCTTCTCAAACTTCGTGACACTCGCTTTCGCCACTTCCTTCTTCTTCGGCAATCCGACATCAGCCGGCGACCGCAGCTCATCCGCAAACCGCATCGTCTCCGCGCGCAGGATCCCTTTATCGGAAAAGATCGCCACCAAATATTCTTTCCCGCGCATCACGAAAGTGGCGATACCCGCGAGACCACTCTTATCCATCGTCTCAGCCAGAAGTTTGTAAGCTTTTTGCGAACCGGCCGCCGGTGTCAGAAAGTAGCCGCGCTCGAAATAGATCGGCGGGATCGACTCCGCCGGCACGAATTGCTTCAGATCGATATCGCGCGTCTTCTCGGGCGCGAGTCTCTCCAACTCTTCATCGGTGACGATCACGAATTTTTCTTTATCGATTTCAAACCCGCGCACGACTTCATCGGCATCGAGGTCTTTACCGGTCTTCTCGGCGTAGTACTTGCGCGCGAGCGGCTGCCCGTCTGGTCCAAGCATGCGCAGCGACGTACGAACCGTTCGTGTTGCCGGAAACAAACTCACCGGTACACTCACGAGTCCAAACGTCAGCGTTCCCGACCAGAACGGCCGTCCGCCGGCATTCTCCTCTTCAGGCTCCGCGCTCTTGCGACTTGATCTAGGCGGCACGTTTCTCCTTCTTTCTCAGCGACTCAATACTCTTCGCGAGCACGTTGTCGAGCGCCGCAGTCTGACGTTTCGGTTTCACGGCCTTCAAGCGCGGCGCGTGTCCCTTCGCTTTCTTCTCGATGAACTCCATCACGCGCTCGCGATACTCGTCTTTGTACTCCTTCGGATTAAACTCACCTTGCAGCATCTCGACTAACTGCTTCGCCATCGCGAGCTCTTTCTGCGTTGGCGCAGCGCCCGACGGCTTGGTGAGATCGTCTGCGAGAATCACTTCCTTCGCATCTCGCAGCGTGAACAGGAAAAGATAATCGTCGACGGCACGAAGCGCGCCCGCGTAATACTTGTTGCGCATCACCCAATGCGCGATGCCTTCTGATTCTTTGTTCTTCAGCGCCTCGGCGAGCGCGAAATAATCTTTCTCGTCGCCATCAGGTCCGAGGTAGTAAGGCCGGTCATACCACTGCTCGCTGATCTTCGTCTGCGGCACAAACTCCACGATCTCGATGTCGCGAGACGGTGGCGGCTGAAGTTTTTCAAGATCTTCGGCGGTGAGAATCACGTATCGACCGGGCTCGATCTCGTAGCCCTTTTGGATCTCTTCGGTTGGAACTTCCTCGCCCGAGTCAGGATCGACCATGTGCTGCTTTACGCGCTTCTTTGCGCGATCGTCGAGCACGTGAAAACGCACCGTGCGATCCTGCACTGCGGAATAGAGCTTCACCGGCACTTTCGTCGTGCCGACTTTGATTTCGCCTTTCCAAATAGCTCGCGCTGCCATAACAACTCTCTTACTCGTCGCAACAACCCGAACACCGCACGTCGCCCGTCTCAGACTCCTGTATGCATAATGGACAAAGGTTGCTATCGCAATCGAGACAGTATGCGCCTGTTTGATATGCGTACGATTGTTGACACGTCGAACAAATTTCGGCGCCGCTTTCAAACCACCACCACGCCGCGGTTGCAGTCGCTGTTGCGCGCTTCAATTTTTCGGCTCCTCTATTCGATTTTGATGCCACGATTCAGGGCGATTCCTCTCGCTTTCATAACGACGTCATCGTCGATTGTTTCAGCGCCATTTATCATTCCGTCAACCTGTTCGATGGTGCGGCCGAGCGCTTTGGCGAGTTTCTCGTTGTCGGAATCGAAACCCTGATCGCGCAGCGCCTCGAGCATGTGTTGAGCGTCTTCCTGGCTGGTGCCCTTGTCGTCAACTTGCTGATCGAGCATCACACAGACTCCTGTCCTCTGTTCTGTTCCAGATCACAATTAACTTTGCACAGGGGCCTAGCGCAAGTGAGATGCCACAGAACCGAGCGCGGTAGCGCCGGGTCAAAACTCGCCCCCGAGTCATGACAGTGAAGTTGACCCGGCGCTACCGCGCTCGGTTCTGTGCTAGTTCCATTCGCCTTGAAGGGTGAAGGCGGCCCAGTAGTGTGGCTCATGCCAGCGTGGATCCTGCGACATCGAGACTTGGGCGGCGCGCAGGGCGGCGGCGGGTCGGAGTTTTTGGCCGAGCATCGCTTCGTAAAAGCGTTTCATAAATTCAGCCGACGCTCGATCGTCGATCTGCCAGAGACTCGCGATCACGCGCGGCGCACCGGCGTACATAAAACCGCGCGTCAGTCCGACGAGTCCTTCGCCGCGAATCTCTTTGCCGAGCGCCGTCTGACAAGCACTCAACACGACGAGATCCGCTGACAGTTTCAAGTTGTATAGATCGTACAATCGCAAAAAACCATTCTGCGGCTGGCCTTTCTCATCGACGAGCGACAGCACGATTCCCGACAACTCTGGATGACTGTTGTTGATGATGCCGTGCGTTGCGAAGTGGACCACACGATACTGCCCGAGTTCATCACTCGTCGCGAGTTTCCGGTTTGCGGCAAAGTCGACGGCTTCGAGTTTTGCCTCAGTTCCTGCTAGTCGGGCGATCGCGTCAGCTTCCTGACGACTGAACCGCAACCTTCGTAAACCATCCAATCCCCCATCCGCTCCCGATCTTAGTGCGACCGCAGGAGTGTCTTTCTCGATCGGAGCCGGGCGGCCCAGCCGTGCTGCTGCGACGCGCGGATCATTATTCGAGAACACCGGATCGGCGAGCACTGCGACCGTCTTGCTCGCCGGTTTACGATTCGCCGTCTCTTGTCGCAGCAGTCCGATCACCGATGCGGACGGGGCCATGACAACTTCATGAGCGACGATCAGCGCTCGTGTGTCCGCCGGATCGGGCAAACCTGCAAACGGAATGTATAGCAGCACTCCGTCGCCCACGATCAGCAGTCGCTTGTCTTTCAACTCAGCGGCAACTGGTCCAAGTATCATCTGGCTCAGAGTGGCAGACGCCTTTGCATACTCAGCATTGATCGTCCGTGCAGTCAGCAACTCGTAAACGCGCTGTGCGGCCGGTTCGATCACCGCACGTTTTGGCAGCTCAAACGACTTGATCGCATCAGGCGTTACTGCCCACACGAAACTTCTCTCCTCACCCAACGAGTACTCGAGCAACAACGTGTCGCGATCGAGAATCTTTTCCTGAATCTCTTCAACTGCGAGCGGCGTGGGCCGGACGAGGGCGTTGAACTGTGGACTACTCTCACGAATTCTACTTTCAAGTTGTTCGAGCTCATTCGTCAGCGACGAGAGCTCTTTGCGCGCGGCGTCAGCTTCCTCTTCGGTGTGTTTGCCGCCGAGCAGTTCCATCTGGCTTTGCGCCTTCGCATCGATTAACTCCGTCAGCGTCAGCTTGCGTTCGAGCAATGAATGATCGATGCCGTGGTGAATCTTGCTTCCGGCTTCGGAAAGTAGTTGCAACAGCGAGCGCGCGCGTCCGGTTTCGCTCGCGTTGAAAGCGACACGTTCGAGTTGTTCTGACGGCTGCTTCTGACTCAGCCGCATCAACAAATCGATATAGAACTCGCGATACTCCTGCACTGAAGCGAAGTAAGATGTGCGCAATCGCGGGCTCGCGACGTTCAAGCGCACCCGCTCCACCTGGGCCAGCGCTTCTTCAATCCGCCGGCGTGCTTCCACCAGATTTCCACGATCGCGTTCGAGGCGCGCTAAGTCTGACAACGTAGTGGCGATACCTCTCTGATCGCCGGTTTTCTTGCGTAGCTCGAGTGCTTCGTTGAAGTAGCCGAGCGCTTTGCCATACTCGCCGAGACTGCGATAAGCGACGCCGATGTGATTGAGAACGGCGGCGGTGTAATAGTTATCGCCGGCCTCGCGCATGAGCGGAAGCGACTGGTTGTAATAATCGAGCGCCTTAATCGTATCGCCGAGCTGGTAATAGCAGTTGCCGATATTGCTGAGGGTGATGGCTCGTTTAGCATTGAGTTTGGGACCTTTTCGCAGCTCCAGTACCTGCAAATGCGCATCGAGAGCACGCCTGTACTGGCCCAGCTTGGCATAACTCGCAGCGAGATTACTGATGACTGCCGGATCCGTTTCGCCGATCTTTTTCAGGCCCGCGACAACAGTTTCGTACATATCCAAGGCCATTTGGTTCTCGCCCAGTTCGCCGTAGATCCATGCGGTGTTGTTCAGCGTGTTCAATTCGCTTTTGCGATTGCCCAATACTTTGTAAAGCGTTTCAGCTTGTGTGTAGCAGTCGAGCGCTTTCTGATACTGGCCGATGTCTCCGTATAACCAGCCGGCTTCATAAAGAGTCGCAGCTTCCATCGGCTTGTCGTTAAGAGTGCGCCAAATCGAGAGTGCCGCGAGGTACTTCTCGATCGCCTGCTGGTACGACTGTTCCGTTTTCTTCGCGGTAAGCGCCTTGGCGTCTTCAATCAACTTCTCCGCAGCGACGCGACGAGGATCCTTTTGAGTGGTTTGAGTCGGAGCTGCGGAACTGATCGAGACACAGGCAAACAAAATGAAGACGAGCGAGAAAAACTTCCATGCGAGGTCGCGATATGGGCGGGACATAAAAATCTCCAGCAGACGGAAATTAGTGGTTTAAGAGTAACGCGGATTTTTTTCTCAAAGAGGACCATCATGGTGTAAGATTTCTGCTGTTCACCACCTCCCGGTACGAATCCCAGATAAGTAAGAAGTTCAGAGGCTTGGCGCGAAAGTATTTCCGTGCCGATTCTCTGAATACCTCCCTGTTTCAACGTTGGAATAGGAGACTCACGTTTGCATGAGTGTTCGCCAATCCTCTGGGGACGCCAGGCGCGGCCGCCCGCAACGGCAAACAGCATCACCGCTTGGTAACTTGATTCTTAAGGCAATGAAATTTTTAAGGCTGAGTTACAAAGACGTCGTGACTGCGAGCGAACGTTTGGCTACGGCCCATAACAATCCGGACATGCGTATTGCTAAGTCGACGCTCGGCAACATCATCAGCGGCAGCATCCGTCAACCCGGCACCGCGAAGCTCGACAGTCTGCGTGTGATTCTGAATCTTTCACGCGCGGAAATGGACGGAGCGATTGGGTTGCAGCCGGAGCGACGCTTTAATGAGCAACTCGGCATGATGCGAGCGCGCACTCACGAAGTGCCGATCGATGCGGTCACGCGCCAGCGAAGCGTGAAGCTGCCGATCCTGCGCAATGATACTGATATGGAGGTCACGCAGTTTCTGCCGTCGCGCTGGGCCGATGTTGAAGTTGAATATCTCGGATCGTATTACCCGCCGCATCTTGCCTATGTTGTCGTGGGTGAAGAGGATACCAATGCGACGCCGATCGCGCCGCCGGGCAGCCGTTTGCTCGTGAACAAGCTATTGAACGAGGTGCAGCCGGTGGAGAGCGGGAGTTTCGATCAGCGGGAACTTTTTTATGTATGGATGCCGAGAGGTTTCACTTGCGTGTATGCGGAGCTGGCTGCGGGCGATCGCATCGTGTTGATACCGCATCCGGAGTCAGGAAACATGCGCGAGGAGTTTCATCGCGATGAGGTGGAGATCATCGGGCAAGTGGTCGGCGTTCTGTATCCGGCTCGGTAGTAATTTTCCGGGATCGAGAACAATTGTTTCGATTCGACGCCGGACAAAAGCGCGAACGGTCAACGAGTTGCTGTCGATTCGTAATCAATATTTGCGAGGATTTTTTGCATTGGACCACCCCGAGAGTGCTATCAGGTAAATACCTGAGTCGCTTCGTAAATGACTGTACTTACGCAGCATGGCCCAGCGAGCATGTTCGACATACCGGACAAATGGTCCTACTGCTATGAAGTGGTTTACATCGTGTGTACATTGCCGAACTACAACTGTAGGGGCGGCCCTCCGTGGCCGCCCGTCAGATAAATAATTCCCGGTCAAACCGCGGGCAGCCACGGAGGGCCGCCCCTACAGTTGTACCTCCCGCTACTTAAATCTCTATCCGTTTAAAACTGGAGGGATTCGTGTGCCGGCCGGTCAGAAGCTGAAGTCTCTGCGTAATCGTCGCAACATCACGGTTCGAGAGGTCGAACAGGCAAGCAGCAGAATCGCCGACGTCAAAGGCGATAAGCGGTTTCGCATCTCAAACGGCTGGTTGGCCCAACTCGAAAAGGGCGATTCCGAACCGAGCATGTGGAAACTCTTCAGCTTGAGTGTGATCTATCACGCTAACCTGCTTGATCTTCTTCTTCTCTACAACATCGATGTAAACGAAAAGGAAAAATACGAGACCGTCGCAGATCCTTTTCTCACGCAATTGATTAGTCAGAATGGTCTATCGACGACGCTAAATGCCGGTCAATCCGGTGACGACTGCCCGAATCACATCGTTTACGGGCGTCTCGGTCTGGCGGAGTTCACGATGTATCCGATGATCCGCCCGGGTGCGCTTTTGAAGATCGATATCAGGCAGAACAAGGTCGTGATGAATACCTGGAGCAACGAGTATGAACGGCCGGTTTACTTTATCGAGTTGCGAGGAGGTTATGCGTGTGGCTGGTGTGAGCTGCAGGGCAATCAGTTGCTGATCATTCCACATCAGTCGTCGCGCGCGAGCGTTCGCCGGTTCACTTACCCGCGCGAGGCCGAGATCGTTGGTCGTGTAGTTGGTTACAGCACAAACTGTGTCGACGTAAGCGCGACGATTTGAAAAGACATGCAAGTGCAGCGCTCAGGCGAGTTGTGGTGGTTGTTGTCGCAGGTTAGGCCCTTCGTTCGTTTGCATCTCGGTAGCTATTGCTGCGTTGTGGCGGCAGGCGTTCTGGTCCTTCTCGATCCGCTCATCATCCGGTTTCTGATCGACGAAGTTATCCCGTCGCGCCGCATCAGCTCGCTGCCGTTTGTGGCGGCGGCTTTCTTTTTCACTTACATGGGACGGCTTGGTTTTGACAGTTTTGCCGGAATACTAAATTTCCGCGCGGTGCAAAAGATGACTTACCGGAGCAGGCTGGCGCTGCTGCGGCACCTGCAACGTCTTTCGGCTGAGTATCACGACAACACGCCGCCGGGCGATACGTTGCATCGTTTGCAGATGGACGTGGACCAGGTGGCGACTCTCAGCGGTGAAGTGCTTCCCGCTTTGCTGCGCATGATTACGATCTTCACGCTCGTGATGGGCACGATGCTGGTACTGAATTACCGGCTCACGATCGTTGTTTTGCCTTTGATACCGTTATTCATCATCGTGCGGCGACGATTTCAGGACCGCTTGCGCCGCGCCTCTGACTCGGTCCAGGAGCGATCGGGAAAGTTGATCGGGTTTCTCGAAGAGCATCTCTCAGCGATCGTGCAGGTCCAACTGCTTTCCTGCGAACAGCGAGAGGCGCGGCGGTTCGCACGCATTTCGAGCGAAGTTGTTCGTGCGCAGATGAAGCGTCGCGTCACAGAGCTTTTCTTCAGCTCTGTTCTTTACCTAAACATCATTACGGGAATGGCCGGCGTTTTGAGTTATGGAGGTTACCAGGTGATGAGCGGAAGGCTGACTGCCGGTGGACTCGTCGCCTTTTACGGTTACACACTCCAACTGTTCATTCCGCTTTACGGCGTTGTTGATATTTACGCGAAGGTCCAGCGTGTTGCGGCGAGCGCGCGGCGTTTGATCGAGATCACTGATGCAAAATCGATTCTGCCCGATGGCGGAAGACCTTTGCGCGTTGCTGAGCCGGCGGTGGTCGAGTTGAGAGATGTTTGTTTTAGTTACGACGGTGAGCGCCCGGTGCTGAATGCGCTGAGTTTACGTGTGGATCGCGGTGAGCGTGTGGCGCTTACAGGTACGAGTGGTAACGGGAAGAGCACCATCGCGAAGCTGGTCGCGCGCATGTACGACACGGGTGCGGGCAATGTGCTGCTGGATGGCAATGATGTGCGCGACTTCAAGCTGAAGAGTCTGCGAGCGGCGGTGATTTTTGTGCCGCAGGATCCGGTGCTATTCGACGTCACGCTGCGTGAGAATCTGCTTTACGGCAATCCGCAGGCGAGTGATGACGAGATCGAGTGTGTGACGAAGCTTGCGCAGTTGGATGTGCTGATTAATCGTTTGCCGAGAGGGCTCGACGAGTCGCTCGGGCCTCGTGGCAACCGGTTGTCGGGTGGTGAACGCCAGCGAGTAGCTGTCGCGCGTGCGTTGCTGCAACATCCGAAAGTTCTGATTCTCGACGAATGCACGTCAGCATTGGATGAACTCACCGAGAAGCGTCTGCTGAACGCCCTCGATCAGCACCTGCGCGACGTGACCACCATCATCATCTCACACCGCCCCTATCCCATAAGCTGGGCCAACCGCGTCGTCCACGTGAACACTACTTTGGCCCCACAAGCGTAATTGTAGGACCGCGAGTCCGCGAAAGCGGATTCGGGCAGATGGTCCCAGTCCGCGAAGCGGACGGCAGCATAAAGCCTGGGGCGCAAGCCCCAAGATCACGAAATCCAACATTGACAGAGCCTGCGAAGCGGGCGACAGCCTTCGATGATTACCGGCTGTCGCCCGCTCCGCGGGCTCAATCACCTTTTTGAATCATGCTCCTGGGGCTTGCGCCCCAGGCTTTATGCTGTCGCCCGCTCCGCGGGCTCGATCACTTTTTTAAATCATGCTCCTGGGGCTTGCGCCCCAGGCTTTATGCTGTCGCCCGCTGCGCGGGCTCAATCACCTTTTGAACCGTGATCCTGGGACTTGCGCCGCGGGCTCTAAGCATTGGTCTTGCTTGGTATACCAAGCAAACTGTGGCATTTGGTTCGAGCTTGCCTGCAAAAATGCCAACAAAAACATGCCTTGCTTAGAAAACTAAGCAGAAATAGAAATATTCTCCACTGCTATGTGCCTGAGGAGCAGAGTCAGGCTTCACCAAAATTTGAAAGAAAGACAGGTTCACCTGATGTCGCCCACCGACAGAGCGCGGAAGCACAAGGATGGGAGTGTGTTGCTTTCGATTGCAGAAGACAGTGTCTGCAAGTTGAACGGCGTCGGCGCACTCACCTGGATGATTCTCGAAGAAGCTCGTGACGGTCTCGGTCTTGAAGATCTTGTGCGCGCGCTCGAACACGAGTTTGAAGCCATCAATGCGGAAGGCGAGCTGCTGTACGAAGTTCCACACGAGCAACTTCGGGCTGACACGGATTGCTTCCTGAAAAAGATGGTGTCACTCCGTTTGCTACGACACTCAGGCGATGGGTCTTACTCGGTCAGTCAAGACGTTACCGGCACGACTTCAGCTCCGGCAACCGAAATCGAGCAATCAAATTTTGCCGGTAACGACGTAACGAAAGACCTGAATCTCTCGCGTCGCGAAACATTCAGCGCCTTTGTTGGTTTGCTGGCGTTCGACCTGCTCTTGAAACTCGGCGGTTTTCAAAGACTGATCGCGAAAGTGGCGCATTGGCCCGTCGCGGAGCCGCGCACTGCGGATCGTGAGATCTGCCTGCGTGTACGCAGCATGGTCGATCGGGCGCAGATGTACTACCCGAAGAAAGCGATGTGTTTGCAGCACTCAGCGGTCGTGACCTGCCTCCTTCGCCGCCGCGGCGTCCCGGCCGAGATGATCCTCGCCGCCCAGCCTTTCCCACCGAGGGCGCACGCCTGGGCGGAAGTGGGCGGCGAGGTTGTTAACGATCAGAACTCCGTGAAAAGCGAATATCGCGTATTGAAACGAATTTGAATCAGCGGAAGAAACAATGAGCGCGTTAGCAGGAATACTCAACTTTGGCAGCGGCGCCATTCCCGTTAATGAACATGACTTAGCGAAGCTGGGCGCGACGCTTGACTCACGTGGGCCAGACGGCGGGTTCGATATGGTTAGCGGAAATATAGGGATGAGTTATCGCGCCTATCACACGAATCGCGAATCACGTCTCGAAATCCAACCACTGATTTCACGCGAAGGCCACATGCTGACGTGGAATGGTCGTCTCGACAATCGCGACGATCTGATTCGGCAATTGAAAGTCCCGCACGCGAACACGATTACTGACCTGACGATCGTGATGGCGGCGTATCTCGAGTGGGAAAAAGACTGCTTCAGCCGGCTGGTGGGCGACTTTTGCCTCGCGCTTTGGGACAACCGGCTCCGAGTTCTTTATCTCGTGCGCGATGTAACCGGCACGCGCGCTCTCAAGTATCACCTCGAGCGCGATCGGATCGTCTGGTCCACCGAGACGTCCGCGCTGCTTGCGTTGCAGCGCCGCGCGTGGGAAATCGATGAAGAATACATCGCCGCCGCGCTGAGTCTTCGCCCAATTCCGGAGCTTACACCATACAAAAACATGTGGAGCGTAAAACCGGCTTACGTTGTTACGGTGAAAGCCACAGGAGAGATTCGCAGCGAGCGATACTGGAGACTCGATCCAGCGAAAGTCATCAAGTACAGCACTGACGAGCAGTATCAGGAACACGCGCTCGAACAGTTCAGTGCCGCCGTACGCTGTCGCTTGCGATCTGATCGTCCTGTTTTTGCGGAGTTGAGTGGCGGTCTCGATAGCTCTGCCATCGTCTGTCTCGCCGATCGACTGGTCAGGAAACGTGAGGTGCAGACGCCAGGATTGAAAACTGTGTCGCACGTATTTGAGGAATGTCCGACAGCCGACGAGCGCCGGTTCATCCGCCTGGTCGAGGCGCAACGACAGATTCCCGGCCATCACATCAAGGATGAAGATTTTCAACTGCTGGCGCCGCTTCCTGATGAGGTCGCGATCGTTACTCCTAATCCGGTGGTGCTGACGTTCGGCCTCCATTCCAGAATCTGCAAGGCGATGGACCAGGCCGCCTCACGCGTGCTTTTGAGCGGTCTTGGCGGCGATCAAATGTTTGGAGGTGTTTACGGCGCCTATCCTGAAGTCGCCGATCTGCTCGCTTCGGGCAGGTTCCTGACTCTGAATCAAAGACTGCGCGCATGGAGCAGGGCCAGGAAGCAATCTTATCTTCGCCTGCTCTGGAAAGACGCTGTTGTGCGCCAATTTCCACAACGCTTCCAGGCAATGACCGGCGGAGGAGCAACACAACTTCCTTCCTGGTACAACCGCGACTTCTCGAGACGAATGAGATTGCAGCAGCGCCTACTCGCGAAGGATCGACTGAAAAGCTTCCCGACACATAGTTCGCGCGATCAGGCGCGCGGCTTCCTGTCGGTGGTGAAGAGCATTTCGTCGACCTGGCGAACGGAACAGTTTGGAATTGACGTTACTTATCCATTTGCTCATCGCCCGTTGGTGGAGTTTCTACAGGCGATTCCGTTGGACCAGTTAATGCGGCCCGGCGAGAACCGGGTGGTCATGCGACGCATGCTGGCGGGAATTCTTCCTGATGAAATCGCCGCTCGTCGCACGAAAGGGAATCCACGCGAGGCAATCTTTCGCGCTGTCGCCCGCGAATCCAGACGTTTGCGCTCGGTGTTTGACGACTCGCGGCTGTGTGCTCGCGGGTACATCGACAAGGAGCCATTGTTCGCCGCTCTCGATCGTGCGCGTCATGGGTACGAAACGAATTCGGCGTTCTTAGTGCAAACGATATCACTCGAGTTTTGGTTACGAGATCTCGAAACTCGCGACTCGTTAACCAAAAGCCCTGCCGTATTACCCAGACGAATCGCATGGGCGCATGCGGCAGAACCTGTCACACCTGCCGTGTGACGCGTGTCATGCGGCAGGCGGTGATTTAATTAAATGAAAAGGAGTAGGAAGATGAAGCAGAATGAATATAACGCAGCGGAAGTTGTCGAAATCGGTCCGGCACAGGAGATGATTTTGGGTGAGAAGATCGATGAGCGCGACCTCGACAGCTTAGGTATCGAACCTATGGACTGGCGGGTCGTAGATTAGTGAAGGGCTAACTCCATGAGGAAGCGGGGTGTTCCCGGCGACGCTGATCAGAGTTGGCGATCAGACCATCGTAATACGCGCCACTACACACATCCCGCTCAACCTCTTCTCTGTGCAAACCTCTGATCCCGCTGTGTCTCTGTGGAGCTAATCTCTCGTCTGGGCACATGCGGCAGAACCTGTCACACCTGCCGTGTGACTCGTGTCATGCGGCAGGTGGTATTTAATCAAACGAACGGAGTAGGAAGATGAAGCAGAATGAATATAACTCAGCGGAAGTTGTCGAAATCGGTCCGGCACAGGAGATAGTCTTGGGTGTGAAGCTCGATATGCGCGACATCGACAGCATGGGCGTCGACCCAATGGACTGGCACTACAGAGACGAGTGGCCATGAGGAAGCGGGGTGTTCTCGGCGACGCTGATCAGAGTGGCGATCAGACCTATCGTAATACGTGCCACTACACACTCCCGCTCAACCTCTTCTAATCCCTCGATGAGCCTGGTTGCCGCTGCGCCGCCGGACGCAGGTGTGATTCGAACCACTTTAGATTGCGGGTCCAGTAGTCAATTCGATTGCTGGGATGCTCGATGCCGTGTGCTTCGTTTTCATATCGCACATAAACCACTTTTTTGCCGAGGCGTCGGAGTCCGACAAAGATCTCATTTGCCTGAAATTGATAGACGTCCTTCCCTCCCTGGTTGATCAGCAAAGGTGTTTCGATTTTGTTCAGGAAAAAAACCGGCGAATTTTGAACGTATCGCTCGGGAAATTGCCAGGGTGGTCCACCCATTCGACCCTGTCCTTCCTCTGCCCAGCTAATCCCGAGGGAAGCGCCACTTTTCAACATCTGACCATACATGCCGCTGAGATTACCGAAGCCGACGTCCATCACCGCCGCTTTGAACCGCTCGGTTTGTACAATTAATGCGAGGGTGCTGTAGCCTCCGTAACTGGCTCCCATCACACCAAGTCTGTCAGGATCGGCAATTCCCATTGCGACGGTTTTGTCCACCGCAGGCAATACCGTTTTCGCGAGGTCCTGCATCGGCGTTCCCACAGTAAGCGGCGTATCAGGAAGCAGCACTGCGTAACCACGCGATGAGAGCAGTTGCAAATTATAAATTTCATTCCCGGAACCGCCGTAGCGATTGAGGTTGCCGGACAACATCGAGCCTCCATAAACCCACACTACTAACGGATAGCGCGTATCGTTTTGATAGTTCACTGGCAAAAGCAAGGTGGCCTGAAGCTTCTTTCCATCGGCCGTGGCATAGTCGATCAGTCGCGCTTCTCCAGCCGGGTATCGCTCGAGATCCGGATTTACGTGGGTCAACTGCCGGGCGCCACTGAAGTCCCGGTTCGTGATCCAGAGGTTTAGTTCATGTTGGGCGTTCTCTGCCGCATAGACCATCAGCTCATCATCATGTGAAACACCGCGTAGCATGGAGTTGATACTCACGTCATCTTCCAGCAACTTACTGAAGTCACTAGTGTGTGAATCGACGCGATAAAATCCTTCTTGTTTTGTTACAGGGTTAGTAGTGCTGACGTAAATGGATTGCCCGTCGGGAGACCATATTTGTTGTCCATCATGCCGCGACACAATGCTCCCCATCTGATGGTTCCATGTAGCCGTAATGGCCGTTGCTTTGGCTTCGGTCGTTGGTATGCGCCAGATCTTGTTCTCAGCGAGGATGTAAATCACGTGGCCTTGTTTATCCCACAGCGGCGTTTGCGTGAACCGCACGCGCGTATTCGAAGAAACCTTACGGGGCTGTTCACCACGCTTCCAAATGAAACACTCGCCGTCAGAGACATACGCGATGATCTGACCATCCGGCGACCATGACGCCGGCAACGAAGGTGCGCCTGGGGAGAAATCACTAACTCGCTCAGTTTGTCCGTTCGATAGTGAGACTACGGCCAGGTTGTAAGTGAAGAGGAGTGGGTTATTCGGCTTTAACTGCGTTGGCGATACATAGACGACTCGATCGGCCGAAGGTGAAAGTGAATAGGCGACAATCTTCTCCTGCCGGACGATTCTTTTCACGCCGCCGGTGCGCGTATCCAACATTGCAAGATCTCCGACGAACGAATCTGCCGAGGCCGGAAGTTTTAGCGCGGAAGTTTCGGAATCGTAGACCAGTCTTTCGGTTGGATCGAATGGTTCGCTTTTGGTGGTTCCGTCGAAACAATCATCAAGCGATTGTGTGTTGCCGGCGATTTTAGTCAGGATTTGCCGGCTATCAGGCGTCCAGAAGATCTTTTCGAACCGCATCCGCGCATGTACGACCGTAGTTGTCAGCGCCTTCAGTTTTCCGGTTGACCGTTCCCATATCCATACATGTGACTTACCCGATCGATCGGAGTAGAAGGCCAGCGATTTACCGTCAGGAGACCAACTCGGTCCCCAGTTTGCGCCTTTCCCGGAACTGATATCGATCGCCTGGCCGGTTTTTATGTTGGTGATAAGGAGATCGGTGTTGGCGAATATGTATGGTGCGCCGCTACACGTGAATACTTTCCACCGATCATTCGGAAGGCCCTGTAGTTTTCGGCGGCGCGGATCGATAAGCGTGTAGGCGACCCACGCACCATCCGGCGAAAGATCAAACTCAACCGGCGCAAACGACTTTGCCGCACTGGCAGTTTCGACGGGCAAAGGTTGGAGCGCACTTTGAGCGCTCACGGCAACAACTGAGACGAGCAGAAACAGGAAAGGAACAAAACCTCGCATTACCGGGGCTGTCATCGGCGTACTCCGAGTGTGTTTAGAAACCGAGTTTGAGTGCGAACTGAATAGATCTTGGACCACCAACCTGGAACAGTGGACTGAGTCCGCCCAGGTTTGCCGCCAGCGTTCGCGTTGTTCGACCGAACTGCGCGCTCGTTAAACTGTTTTCCGGAAGACCAAAATTCGGATGGTTGAAAAGATTAAAAGCTTCAGCTCGTAACTGTAGATGCACTTTCTCCGTAAAATTGAACTGGCGGCGCAAAGCGAAATCGACTTGATTCAGCGGGAAGCCGCGCAAGGCATTGCGTCCGAGATTTCCCTGAGTCCCCGCGGGCGCAGGACAGAAAGGACCTCGACAACCGGGTCGCGCCGGGTCGACTGAGTTATTCAATCTTTTACCGCCGGGCGCGAGGGGATCATCGACGTAGATCGGAATACCGGGAGTGACATTCACACGTCGTTGCACCGATCGTCCCAGTTCATCAACTTCGGTCCCTGAACTAATGCTGAACGGCGCCGCTGATTGCATGCGGATGATTGCATCAGTGGCCCAACCGCGAAACACTGCCTTCGTGAAGGCGTTCGCGCGCAGCGCTGGTAACTCGTAGGTGACAGCCGCGGAGAAGTTGTGACGGATATCGAAATCTGCGTTTCCACGCACGACGTTGTTGACGCCCTGGATCGAGATCTGCTCATCTGAGACCTCATCGATAGCATGGGCCCACGTGTAGGAAGCGATCGCTTGCAAACCCCGCGAGAGTCGTCGTTCGAATTGCAATTGCATAGCGTGGTAATCAGAAGTAGCCCCGTTATTCGTATACGTCACCTGGGTGAAGGTGGGGTTAGGATTGCTCATGATCTGAGTACGCAGCAGACGCCGTCCGGCGGCGCCCACGTAGGTAGCTGAGAACACCTGGTTTTGGCCCACGAGGTAATCGATGGCCGTGTTCCACTGCATCGTGTAGGGCAGTTTCAACTGAGGGTCATAACCATTGATGGCAAATGGTGGAGGGGGATTGAAAGTTGGTAAGGCTGCTTGCGCGGGCGACAACGGATAAACGAGATTTGGAATCCCCACAATCCTGGTTGAAAACGGGTAACGTGTGAATGCCTCGCCGGTTTGACTGTTTCCGAGGTCGTAAAAAACTCCGAACCCACCGCGAATCGTCACGTCAGCGCCGCGGTTTTGCAACGGGTGAAAAGCAATGCCGACTCGTGGCGCGAAATTGTTATAGGTGGTTTCGTACAGTCGCTCACCGCGGGGAGCAAGCGCGATGGTTGCCCGGCTATTCACTCCTGTCAGCGCGTACGGAAGATTTCCGTTGGCTTCAGAGGGTGGCGGATTGACATCCCACCGTAAGCCATACGTGAGGGTCATTGAAGTCGTAGCACGCCAGGTATCCTGTCCATAAAGGGATAGGTTATTGAAGAGCGGCTGGGAACTTTTGATAGCGAACGTGGCCGCAATCGAGGCGCGTCCCGATGTGATCGCGGCTGTGTTGCTGAAAATTGCGGTCTGGCTATAGTCCCTCGGATTGTATACAGGCGCGAGCCGGCGGTAATCGAGACCTGTTTTGAACTGGTGGTTTCCAAACTGGTGCGAGTAGTTATCAATGAAGTTGAACTGCTTCTGAAAATTGTTGTTAGTGGCGCCGAGTGTCAACTGGCCCATTACTCCCATGGAGACGCTCACCTGCGATCGCTGGTCCAAAGCAGACGATGGAACCAGTAGTGACTTTGCGAATGGAACTGCGCCATTGAAGCCATCGAGATTCGCTAAGTTTTGACCCTGCACCTGGCTGAAGTTGAATCGCACTTCGTTATTTGCCTGTGCTGAAAGGACGTGAGTCAGACCCAAAGTCAGGGTGTGGGTCGTGAGCGCAAGGGTGTTCAAGGTGCTTAAGCTTCGCGATATCGTTTCCGATGGCGCGTAATCATACCGGCCAAAGATCGTCGCCGAATTTCCGAACTTGTGATCCACACGAAAACTCGTCGCATTCAAGGTGGAAGGATTTGAAAAACTCGCCGCGTAAGGCGCCTGGCCGGTTGTTCCGATTTCCGCACCCGTGGGCAAGGGAAGTGCGTTCAGCACAGGTTGCAATGTTGTTGGCGCAGATTGTCTGATGCGAGTCGCGAGAATGACGCGGTTCTCGGTTTGCGGCTGTCGCAAACGAAGTCCTTCATACGACACGAAGAAGAATGTTTTGTTGCGCCCGTTGTAGCCGGTTAGCGGCCCGCCCTCGCCGAATCGGGGTAACAGCACAGGACCACCAAGTACAAAACCAAAATCGTTCTGACGCAGCGCCGGCTTTGTCAAACGGTTCGCATTTACAAACCAGTCTTTAGCGTCGAGAGCATCATTGCGGAAGTATTCGAAGAAGGTTCCGTGAAAATCATTCGTTCCGGAGCGCGTCAATATCTGCACCTGGCCACCAGGCGAGCGGCCAAACTCCGGCGCAAAGGTCGACGTCTGAATCTTGAATTCTTCCAGTGCGTCGACTGAGACAAGGCTATTCGTTCCCCCAAATGTATTCAGACCGGGCACAGAACCGGCAAAATCCTGCGAAATTCCGTCCGAAGAACTGGCCCCGATATTCGCGCTCACACCATCCACGGTGAAGTAGTTCGCATTCGCGCGTTGGCCGTTCACGCTGAATTGGCCGCGGTTAAAGCTGGTCGCAGTTGTGACGACGACGCCCGGGCTCAATGCGATCAGCGACTGAAAGCTGCGCCCGTTCAGCGGCAGGTTGCTGACGAACTGGCGGTCTACGGTGGTGCCGACAGCCGGGGATTCATCGATCAGGGCCGGACTGTCGAGCACGTCGACGCTTTGATTGGCGACGCTGCCGACCTTCAGAGAGATCTTGATCGTGCGTTGGTCGTTTACGTTGAGGATGACGTCTCTGAATTCGGCGGGATTAAAACCATCGTGCTCGGCTTTGACGGTGTAGTTGCCCGGAGGCAGGAGCGGCACGACGAAGATGCCCTCGTCGTTTGTAGCCGACGTGCGCTGGAAGCCCTGCGCGATGCTGATCACGGCGATGCCCGCTCCGGGTATCACTGCGCCTGTCTGGTCAGTTACCACACCGCTGAGCGTCGCCGTAGCGCCCTGACCATAAGCACTCTTGACGAAGGTGAATGAGAGCAGGAGGCAAACTACAAGTGCAGTCAATCGCGAAGAGTTGACTAGAGGACAGACGACACACGGATACACGTCCCTCAATCTGGGCATGAGAGTTTTTCTCCTTGGGAGTTATTTAATTTCTTTCCAGCACATTGGGATCCTAAGCTTAGAATTCCACGTGGACAAGTTGTCGCG
>JADMIO011486950.1_pt1 | contig 29661 bp, 23 predicted proteins | sample 8958161 | NCBI WGS metagenome assembly JADMIO01 (sample SAMN16585339, study PRJNA669376) | soil metagenome | isolation source: Crop rotation soil | place: USA: Cullars Rotation, Alabama | collected 2011 | reverse complement strand
GCATAACAGAGTAGGCGCAACCTGGGAGATGGGGATGGTTGGTGCGGGCCGTTGGTTGTCGATAGGGCTGTTTTTGTTGCTGAATCTCGTGGCCGTTGCGGCGGCCTGTGCGCAAGCGAGCAACGTCGCGTTGGCGAGTGCGGGGGCGGTGGCGAGCGCCTCGAGTACCTACAGTGGCTCGTATCCGGTGAACTCGCTCAACAACAACGAGCGTACCGGAGCGGGCTGGGGCGCAGGCGGCGGCTGGCTGGATGGTACGCCGGGGAGTTTCCCGGACTGGGTGCAGATCCAATTCAACGGCAGCCAGACGATCGATCGGGTGGTCGTCTACATGGTGCAGGATAATTTCCAGCAGCCGGTGGAACCCAGCGACAGCCTGACCTTCAACGATTGGGGTGCGACCGACTTCACGGTGGAGGGTTGGAACGGATCGGGCTGGACCTTGCTTGGCACCGTCACGGGCAACAATTTGGTGAAGCGGACGGTGAGCTTCGGTCCGTTCACCACCGATCGCATCCGGATCAACATTCTGGGCGGGCGCAGTCCCTGGTCGCTGTTGACCGAGGTCGAAGCGTGGAGCGTGGCCGCAGCTGCGGCGCAAGGCACAAGCAACGTAGCGTTGGCCAGCGCTGGGGGAATGGCGAGCGCGTCGAGCACGTACAGTGGCTCGTATCCGGTGAACTCGCTCAACAACAACGAGCGCACCGGAGTGGGCTGGGGGGCAGGGGGCGGCTGGCTGGATGGCACGCCGGGTAACTTCCCCGACTGGGTACAGATCCAATTCAACGGCAGCAAGACGATCGACCGGGTGGTCGTCTACATGGTGCAGGACAATTTCCAGCAGCCGGTGGAACCCAGCGACAGCCTGACCTTCAACGATTGGGGTGCGACCGACTTCACGGTGGAGGGTTGGAACGGATCGGGCTGGACCTTGCTTGGCACCGTCACGGGCAACAATTTGGTGAAGCGGACGGTGAGCTTCGGTCCGTTCACCACCGATCGCATCCGGATCAACGTTCTGGGCGGGCGCAGTCCCTGGTCGCTGCTCACCGAAGTCGAAGCGTGGACGCCGACATCGTCTTCCGGTGCTCCGCCGGCGCCTGTTCCCCCATCAGCAGCGTTAACCGTGCAGATGACGGACGCCGCTGTCTTTGTGGGCGACCTGGATGGTCCGACATGGGAGCTCGCGAATCGACCGATGCTCGTGCCATGGGTGAATCCAGGCGGCGATTGGCGCGATTCCGCCAATGTCGCGCAAGGCAATGCCCACTACGCTGTCTCGGCGGACATTGACTATTCGTATTATTCGACGCGAGATGTGACTCTGCCAGTTACGGCGCTCGTCTCGCGCCTTCTCTCCAACAACACCGGAATCTACCTCTTGAACACCAAAGGCGAAGTGAAGATCGCTTCGCGCAGCCATGCGATGCTCCCTGGACCACGCCTTCACATTGTTACGACAACCGGAATATTCGATCCGCCTTGCATCGTCGACACGTGGGTATCTCCGAGTACGAACCAGCCAATGGGCGCCCAGGATACGTTCGAATTTCCGGCGATCATCAAGTTCGACCTGACAGGCGTCACAGGCACGGTTACGTCCGCGACACTTTCGTTGAGCGTCTACTTGCTTTACGCCGTACCCGCGCAAATCACGGCGGATTACCTGGATCCTCCTTCCCTCAATCTAACCGCGAGCGGTAGCGTCGTGGGCAATCGAGTGGAAGGGATTGCGGCGACGGTTGCCCAGGATAGCGCTCTCGCCTCACATCCATCAGTGCTGATCTACGACAACCTGATAAGCAAGGACTACATTTTCAGCAACTTCCAGGGCATCGCCGGGGCACCGCCTACGATCGCCGACAACCTCCAAATCATCGATTGGCCACAATATGGTCTCAAAGCGGCGCGCGTGTGGAGCATCACCACTAACCAGCGCCTAATTTCGTGGCATCACTGGGCAGAACCGAAGCAGAATCCCCCTAAGCCATGGCAGCGAGATTTCGGGGACGGCTATACGCACCTCTTCTTCCGTTACCTGATGGAGATCGGCACCGACGTCAAAGCCGGCATGACCGAGCTCGGGATGAAACTCCCCGGCCTTGCGGGAACCTATGATTTCAGCAACAGCGGAGCCGTCACATTACCGCAGCCTCCCAACGACGGGACATGGGAAATGCGTCTTTGGCACGCCGGCGTCTCGCCACGCGCAAATCCCGACATCTATGGACTTGCCACGTATTTCTACGGCGTGGACCATCCGACCTCGCAGTTCTCTGGGAACGGGCAAGTCCGGTTCACTAAGGGGTTTTTGAAGGCCGGTCGCGTCTACTCGATCGAGCAGGAGATCAAGCTCAATACGCTCACCAATGGCGTGGCGAACCCGGATGGCGTTGAACGGGTATGGATCGACGGAGTATTGATGTACGAAAACACGGGGATGCGGATCCGCGGCTACGACAACGTGCGCATTCAGTCGATCCCGTGGATGAATATCTATCACGGCGGTCTCGGCTTTCCGTCGGCCCCGTTCCACTATGACGTCGGAGGACTCGTAGTCTCTACGGAGTACATCGGCCCGCCGAAACTCGTTGGAAGTGGGTCGCAGTAGCGCGGCCTGTACGCCGCGGTTGCTTTGGGTGGTTGTAGTCCACATTTCCTTGGCGACTTACATCGGGCGCCTCGGTATAATCGCATTCCCTGAATGACACTCAAGCGTCAAGGCCGAGTTGTTCGGTTCGTGCTCGCGTGTAGAGCACCCCGGATCGTGCGATGAAGTGCGTCTAAGCCTGGGACAATTCGCAGCGTTCTGCCTGTGGTCTCTTGTTGCCACAGCTGCCCTCGGCGCCTCGGTCCCGCCCTCCGCGTCGGTCACTTCAAACGCAAGGATCGATAACATCGTCATCAAGTTGCGTGGTGAGACCGACGCAACTGCCGGGTTGAGCCGCGAAGGGTGGACCGCCATTTACGGCGCTTTGCAAGTGCCCTTTGCGCTCACGGGATTTACGCGTGATGGCGCGTATCGGTTGCAGCTCTCCGATCCGCTTCCGATTGCCGCAGCGCGCAATGCGCTGAATCGCGTTCGGATGCTGCCGGATGTTCTGTACGCGAATATGGCCGCGACCTCGTCTGCGATGGTCACGATCGCGTCCGCGGCGGCTCCCGATGCAACCAACGCTGCGCAAGCTCGACCGCGTCTCTCGCGGTTGATCGTGAAGTTCCGTGACGCGGCGACCTCCGAAGCTTCGAGACGGAACGAGCCGCTATCGCGAGCGCGGCTCGATCAACTCACGGCACGAGGTGGTCACGCTCTCGCCCACGAACGCGCGATGTCGGGCGGCGCCTACGTGGTTCGCCTGTTGCAGGCGGTGCCGGAGGATCAAGCCGAAGCGCTCGCCGCAACGCTGGAGACTGACCCCGAAGTCGAATATGCCGAACCCGATCGGTTGATGCACCCTCTCCTTGTACCGAACGATCCAAGATACGGTGAACAGTGGAATTTCATGGGTCCATCGGCGGGCGGGGTAAACATGCCGCCTGCCTGGGACATCACGACGGGCGCGGCCAACATTACCGTTGCAGTCATCGACACTGGAGCTTTGCCCGGACATCCCGATCTCGCAGGAAGATACATCGGCGGGTATGACTTCGTAAGCGACTCGGCAGTCGCAAACGATGGTGATGGCCGCGATGCGGATGCGTCCGACCCCGGCGATTGGGTCACCAGCGCCGAAAACGCGAATCCAAACGGGCCTTTCTACCGATGCGGAGTGAGCAACAGCAGCTTTCACGGCACCCATGTCGCAGGGATCGTCGGTGCTGCGAGCAACAACGGTATCGGTGTTGCAGGCATCAACTGGGTGAGCAAGATCCTTCCAGTCCGGGTGTTGGGGAAGTGCGGCGGCTTCACTTCCGATATCGCGGACGGGATTCGCTGGGCTGCCGGAATCAGCGTCGTCGGCGCGCCCAGCAATCCCAACCCGGCGCGCGTGCTGAATTTGAGCCTCGGGGGCAGCGGCAACTGCGGCTCAACCTATCAGAATGCAATCAATGCGGCGCTTGGCGCCAACGCCGTCGTCGTAGTTGCCGCGGGAAACAGCAACACCGACGCAAGTCAAACTGCGCCGGCCAACTGCAGCGGCGTCATCACCGTCGCCGCGACCAACTACGCCGGCCAGCGCGCCTCGTACAGCAACTTCGGCGCATCGGTCGAAATCGCCGCGCCCGGCGGCGGTGACGGACAAGCCATCCTGTCGACTTTGAACAGCGCTGCTTTGTCGCCCGACCCGGCCGGCTACAACTATGTGCTCTATGCGGGAACGAGCATGGCGACGCCGCATGTCGCCGGCATCGCTTCGCTGGTCTTGTCCGTGAACCCGGCGCTCACTCCCGCTCAAGTGCTGGCGAAGATACAGACTACGGCGCGGACTTTCCCGACTGGAACGGGGCGGGACTGCACGACCGCTACCTGCGGCGCCGGAATCATCGACGCAGGAGCAGCCGTCGCGTCCACGAGCGGACTTCCTTCAACCACCACCACGCTTGCGACCTCGGGCTCACCGGCGGTGGCGGGAACCAATGTCACGTTCACGGCGACGGTGACCGGGACCAATCCGACCGGTAGCGTCACCTTCGTAAGCGATGGCAGTGCGCTCTGCAGCGGGGTGACGTTGGTCAGCGGCGCGGCGAGCTGCAGCACCAGCAGCCTGAGTGTCGGCACGCACAGCATCGTCGCGAGCTACGGGGGCGATGCCAATAACGCGGGCTCGAGCAGTGCCACGCTCTCGCAGGTGATCACGGCGCCGGCCGGCGTCGCCAACGTGGCCTTGGCCACCGCGGGCGCGGTGGCGAGCGCGTCGAGCACCTACAGTAGCGCGTATCCGGTGAGCTCGCTCAACAACAACGAGCGCACCGGGGCGGGCTGGGGCGCAGGCGGCGGCTGGCTGGATGGCACGCCGGGGAGTTTCCCGGACTGGGTGCAGATCCAGTTCAACGGCAGCAAGACGATCGATCGGGTGGTCGTCTACATGGTGCAGGACAACTACCAGCAGCCGGTGGAACCCGGTGACAGCCTGACCTTCAACGATTGGGGTGCGACCGACTTCACGGTGCAAGGGTGGAATGGCTCATCGTGGGTGGTGCTGGGGACGGTCACCGGCAACAACCTGGTGAAGCGGACGGTGACCTTCAACCCGTTCACGACCGACCGCATCCGCGTCAACATCACCGCGGCGCGCAGTACTTGGTCGCTGCTCACCGAAGTCGAAGCGTGGAGCACGACGGCCCCAAGCCTGCCGTCGACCACGACCACACTCGGCACCTCAGGCTCACCGGTGGTGGCGGGAACCAATGTCACGTTCACGGCGACGGTGACCGGGACCAATCCGACCGGTAGCGTCACCTTCGTAAGCGATGGCAGTGCGCTCTGCAGCGGGGTGACGTTGGTCAGCGGCGCGGCGAGCTGCAGCACCAGCAGCCTGAGTGTCGGCACGCACAGCATCGTCGCGAGCTACGGGGGCGATGCCAATAACGCGGGCTCGAGCAGTGCCACGCTCTCGCAGGTGATCACGGCGCCGGCCGGCGTCGCCAACGTGGCCTTGGCCACCGCGGGCGCGGTGGCGAGCGCGTCGAGCACCTACAGTAGCGCGTATCCGGTGAGCTCGCTCAACAACAACGAGCGCACCGGGGCGGGCTGGGGCGCAGGCGGCGGCTGGCTGGATGGCACGCCGGGGAGTTTCCCGGACTGGGTGCAGATCCAGTTCAACGGCAGCAAGACGATCGATCGGGTGGTCGTCTACATGGTGCAGGACAACTACCAGCAGCCGGTGGAACCCGGTGACAGCCTGACCTTCAACGATTGGGGTGCGACCGACTTCACGGTGCAAGGGTGGAATGGCTCATCGTGGGTGGTGCTGGGGACGGTCACCGGCAACAACCTGGTGAAGCGGACGGTGACCTTCAACCCGTTCACGACCGACCGCATCCGCGTCAACATCACCGCGGCGCGCAGTACTTGGTCGCTGCTCACCGAAGTCGAAGCCTGGACCGCGGCCCCCTAGGTCGCGCCCCTCGTCAGAAATCGTCGATCGGTGCTTGCTCCGCCGCGGCGGGCATCCGCGCTAGGGTTCCGATCGCGCGTCGAACCGGATCTCGAATTCCTTCGGTGGCGCCGGCATGCGTATGAACGGAACGGGATCGTCGAGCACCCATTCTTTTTCGAGCTGCGCCTCCGGCACCACGCGAAGACGCGGGGTCCAATGGTAACTAAGCACGACCGGACCTTCGGACTCCGTCTTTCCCTTGATCGAGTCGAAACCTCGCTCGGTGATGACGCCTTCGCCACGAATGAAGAATCCGCCTTGTCCATCGATGCGGAAGAGGGTTCCGCCCCAAGCTGCCTCTCTTTCCGCCTTGGCCCACGGCACGGCGGAGAAGAAATCCTTCGCCGCCTTGGAGTGGCAGATCACCCATCGAACGTTGTAGACCCGCAGACGGTGCCTCAAGTCTTCCGGGTCCAGAGTCTTCAGCTCCTTCCCGAAAACAACGCCATCGATGAACGTTGCGAAGTGCTGGTACGGGTACGGACCTCCGATGAACTCCCTGCCGGTCATCTGCGCAAGGTAGGGAGCAACGTGCACGCCATCGTGCAATCGTCCTCGCGATTGTTCGAACAGGATGCGTCCGTCGAGGTTCGTGGACTCCCGGACCCATTTGAGGAGCTCCGTCGTAATCGGTCCGCGGCCGTTGATCTCCGGTGGTCTGGTGCCGTAGTAGCCTTTGCTGTTCGGGCTGAGCTCCCGCGCCGTTTCGAGTAGATAGAAACCCGATCCCAAGGCGATAAAACCGAGGTAAGCGGCGATAGCCAATCGGCGAAAACGATGCTTTGCGAACCTCGCGCAAAGCTCCATCACGCCGACTGCGGCAGGAATGACCAGCACTAACCATGCGAAGACAGAAAAGCGATTAGGCTGCAACACGGCGATCGCAGGTACGATCGAACCGATCGCCGCAAACACCAGGAAGAATATCGTGGTTGCAATCAGAGGGGTGGTGACTTCCCGGCGGCGAAACCAAAGCCATCCACACCCGGCACCGACGATCAGCACCAGGTAGAAACGGGAACCACCATCTGCCGTGCGCGCCAACCCAAGTGGTTCCAGCAATGGAATGGCGATATCGACCGCCTGCTGATACGGCTGCTTGGCGGAGGTGAAAAAGTCAGCATAGGCGAGCGTCGTCAGAACCCACCAAGAATTTAAACTCACTACCAATGCGCCCAGCGCCAGCATCCTCGCCGCGGTCGGAGCGATCCGCAAGTCCCGCCAGTGCGCCGCCAGAAGGAAGAGAATCATTGGCGCGGCCATCACGGGAAAATTGGGGTGACAAAACGTCCCGAAGGCGCCGAGGAAACCAAGCATCAGCACGCGCCCCCAGCCTTCGTTGATGACGGCAGACGCCGCCCAGCACGCGAACGGAACGGCGAGATAGGCCGCCACCACGTACGACGACATGCCGGCTACGAAGTACCATCGCATAGCCGTTGCCCAGAAGACGATGCAGCCGAAGGCGCCTGCGACAGCGGTGGTGCGAACGTCGAGATCGAGCGAGCGACATGCTAATGGAATGGCCGCCACGCAGAGAATCGCTCCGACTAGCAGGAAGAGCTTGATCGCGATGAAGGACGCTGCCTCATCCGCCAGCAACAAGCTAATGACGGCAGGAATGCGCGCGCTTCCGTTGAAAGGAATTCCCCCTAGATAGCCCGCCGCGAAGTACGGGTCGTAGCCGACGACGTCGTGGGTGCCCCACAGGATTTTCGCGGTGTGGACCTGATAGGCGTGATAGGCATAATCGATATGCAGTATCGGTTTCGCGGTCAGCACTTCGGACAGCGGCAGGCTCACCGACACGAGCGCCGTCTGAATCAGGATCAACAATGCAACACAGACCACGAAGCCGCGGCGGCGGTCGAATGGACGCAGAGAAGGATCCATCCGCGTGCTTCAGGCTGCCTGCGTTCCCGCGAGCAGTCGCTGGAGCTTCGGTGAAATGCGGGACTCGATAAAGTCGAAGCTGGCGATCGAAAGAAGATAGACGGCAGCGATCGTTATCACGAGAAAAGCCGGCCAGAGCGCCGGCTGTCCTACCGCCACATAGACGTCCCGCAGTACCAGTGGAACGACGCCCTGCGCCAGATAGGTCGAATAGGACAGATCTCCCAGCCGGATCAGAGAAGGGAAGCGCACGGCGAGGTGCTCAAGGCAAAGCAGGCCATAGACAACAAGAAGCGACCCGCCACCCCACGTGAATGCGCGATACGCGGGCGAAGACAATGCAATGATCGCGATTCCCAGCCCTATCGATCCCCAGCCGGCCAACACACTCATCGGCAGCCGTCGGGCGGAATAGGCCCATCCTAGTAGCACGCCGTAGAGAAACTCCCAGACAAGTTTGTTGTGCAGGAACTCGGACAGCGGAAATCGCCATGGCCAGAACGTCGACAAGACGACGAGCACTAATATCACGAGCAGAATCTGCCTGGGTTCCCGCACGACCAGCGATGCCGCGAACACCGCGTAAAACAACATCTCGTAGTTGAGGGACCACCCCACCGTCAACAGCGGATAAAGGCCCAGCCCCGATATGTTTTGATGAGGCACGAATAACAGCGACAGGACGAGTGATTGAACGATGCTCGCCGCGCTTGCCGATTCGTAAGGGTAAAGGCCGCTGGGCAAAGCCAGAGCCAGCACGGCGACGATGGACGTCCAAATCCAATAGGCCGGAACAATTCGCGCCAGGCGCTTGGCGGCAAAATTCCGAGGTGTGTAACGTTCCTTCCGAACGTTGTCGCGACCATCACAAAGCCGCTGACGACGAAAAACAGGTCGACGCCCACATTCCCGTGCTTCGCGGCGAAGCACGTCAGCCAGTTGCCGCATTGAAAATCGAAAAACAGCTGCATGAAATGATGGAACACGACCAACCATGCTGCGACGGCCCGAAGGACCTGCAGCGAGGCGAGTCGCGCGCCGGCGACACGCGAGGGCGGCCGATCGTCCCGCGTGACGAATCCTTGCGCTGCAGCGTCGGTCGGGCGCTCCGGATCCAACGTCGTGGAAAATAGGCGCACGGATCGCGTGAGGTCGCTAGACATTCATCGGCTTCCGCGCACTCGCGGAACCGATATAGCCGAACTCAACGTGGAAGATCTGGTGAACGGCGCGCGAGCGGCAACCCGCAGCGCGACCCGGTAACGCGTTCGGTCACGCCGCCACTTTCCGGTACGAGGCAATCTCGGCGGCCGCTTCGTGCACCGCGTCGATCACCGCAGCCTGCTGCTTGCCGAGTTCGGGCCATAGCGGTAAACGCACCAACCGGTCACTCAGCGCATTGGTGTGCTGCATCGATCCCACCGCGCGCGCGTACTTCCGGCCCGCCGGAGCGCTGTGCAGCGGAACGTAGTGAAAGACCGATTGAATGCCTCTCGCTCGAAGGGCGGCAATGAATCTCGTCCGGCATTCGAGGTCGGGTAGCAGCAAATAGTACATGTGCGCATTGTGATCGCAGTCGTGCGGAACGATCGGCCTTCGCACCTTGTCTTCTGCCTCGAGCCCGGCAAAGGCGTCCTGGTAACGCTCCCAGAGCATGAGGCGCTGGGTGGTGATGGGTGTCGCCTCTTCCAGCTGCGCCCACAGGAACGCGGCGATCAGCTCGCCCGGCAGAAACGACGAGCCGAGATCGACCCATGTGTATTTGTCCACCTGCCCGCGGAAGAACTGGCTGCGGTTGGTGCCTTTCTCGCGGATGATCTCGGCGCGTTCGGCAAACTCGAGATCGTTGACGAGCAGGGCGCCGCCTTCCCCCGAAATGATGTTCTTGGTCTCGTGAAAGCTGAGCGTTGCCAATTGGCCGAAGCTTCCAAGCGCCCGACCTTTGTAGCGCGACATTAGCGCCTGCGCGGCATCCTCGATGACCAGGAGATGGTGGTGGCCCGCAATCTCCATGATGGAGTCCATCGCGCAACCTACGCCGGCATAGTGCACGGCCACGATGGCTTTCGTCTTCGGCGTAATGGCGGCCTCGATCCGTGACTCGTCGATATTGAGCGTGTCGGGACGAATGTCCACAAATACGGGCGTTGCGCCGCGGAGAACGAAGGCGTTCGCGGTCGAGGAGAAGGTGAAGGACGGCATGATGACTTCATCGCCCGGACCAAGCTGCGCAAGGATCGCCGTCATGTCCAGCGCGGATGTGCAGGAATGAGTCAGAAGCGCTCGCCTTGCCGACGTGCGTTGCTCGAGCCAGGCGTGGCACTTCTTGGTGAATGGGCCATCGCCGGCAAGCTGCCCGGCTTGGTGGGCCTGGGCGATATACCAAAGCTCCTTGCCGACCATGTGCGGGCGATTGAAGGGAATCCGAATCTCGTTTGCCATGATGGATGCTCCGGATGGTTCTACTTTCTGCGACCTGTCAGCCTCGGCTGCCGACGATGATGCCGGCGACGACGAGCGCCAGCCCGGCAAGTTTAAACGCCGTTATCGACTCCTGAAACAACAAACCGCCGGCGAGGACCACTAGGACGAAATTCAGACTCATGAAAGGATACGCGTGGCTGATCTCGAATTTGGTCATCGCTGCCATCCAGGCAAGCGATGCGAGGAACGCGGCAATGAACCCACTCAATATCCAGGGATTGAAAAGCAGCTTCAGCAAAAACGCGAGCTTGTCCAATCCTCCACTCGGCAATGGCCCGACGCCGGCGATCTGCCATTTGAGCACCAGCTGGCCATAAACGGTAAAGAGGATCGTCAGGAGAATGTACCCGTATCCGACATTCATAGCTGTCATCATTTGCCCCGCCATCCCCAGATGAACTCGGGAGCATCGCGCCCTGTATTGAACAGCAGGTCGACGATGCTGACCCCGTGCTCGAATGGGGGAAACCGCTGTGGATATTCAGGGTATCCCGCATACGACTGCCAAGCCAATTCGATGCCGGCATCCGCGAACCGCTTGGGATCGATGTAGTCCTTGGCGGCAGGGCCCGAGAGATACCACGAAGCGCCGACTTTCTTCAACAAGTCGATGAGGCGGTCCTGCTTGGTGCCTACCGGCGCGAAGGTCCTGGAGTCCACGAATTCCGTCCGGATGCCGAGCAGGTCTCGAGCGATCGATTGGATCAGATACTGGTTCAGCACGGACAGATTTTCCCAGCGCCGTCGAAGATAGACATCTTCGAAGAAATCTTTGTACTGCGCAAAATGTGGAGTGGCCGAATACCAGTCGCGAAATGCGGTCCAGTGTTTCTGCTGCCAGTCGTGATCCTTGAGCTCGACCTCGCAGATGAGCCGGTTGAGATTCGTGCCGACGGGTATCGAGAGCCAAGTGGCTCCTTTCGCAGTCTTCAGCTTGTTGCGGTTGCGCCAATCGTTCTTCGTGAACTGAAGGTCATCGTAAAAGACGAACAGATCGACCTCGTGAATGATGTCGAAATACCCTTTCCACGGGATGTAGTTCGACTGCAGGACGGCGACTCGATTCACGATGATTGCAGTGTGGCCACGAAGGCGTTCTTACGCAAGCAAATGTCATGCCGATGGCGCACAACTTCCGCCCCATCGACCATCTTTGCCCACCCCGATCGCACGCCTGGCGCAGTGATCTGCGACCTCCGGCTACTCGCAGGTGGGCGGCACCGCGTAGACGTCGGCTGGGCGTGGCGTAAGCAACGACGCCAGCTTCGCCGATATCGGAGCGGCAATTGCGCGCGGTCCGAAGTCGACCAGCCGTGCGGCAGCCAGCGTCAAGATCCGGCCAAGTGACGTGTCGGCGGGAGGAGAAAGCGTTGCGACCTTCTGCCAGCACGAGGGGATGTCACGCACCGAGCGCAATCCATTGTCTCCCCAATTGAGCGTTTCGTTATCGACGATTGCAAGCACGTCGCCTGGCTGCGGATTCGGGATCTTGCCGACCGATGGCTGCGCGGACGCTCCGACGAGGTCGCTCATCGAGCGCAGATTCTGTACCGGAAGCTCTCCCGCGCCTGAGAGGATGCCCGCCCACGTATTGAGGCGATAAGCATTGGTGACAACGTAGATCGTGCGCGACGGGTTCTCGGCAGCATAGCGCAGCGCAGCCCGGCTGTTTGCCGTGAACGTCCGAATGGTTTGCTGCTCCAACGCACACAGGAATACTGCTCCTACGACATAGATGCCCAGACCGAGTCCCCTTGCCAGTCTGGAGCGGAGCTGCGCGAAAGCGACGCCGCCAAGAAGGCAGAGCGGAGCAAAAAAAATGGTCATGTAGTTCGTCTGTTTCGGTATCAAGCGCAACGGCGACAGCGACACGACGAAAAGCGAGAAGAGGATGACCAAGCCGAACGCCCACACCAGAAGATATCGAGTTGCCAAAGCAGCGCCCGGTTCTTTCCCGCCCGCGAAAAACGCAACGGCAACGCCTGCTATCGCCAGATACCCCACGAGCCACGAGTGCCCGATGGCGACGAACAGGTAGGTCAAGTAATACGTCGCGTTCGCCTTAGACAGCATGTCCGAATTCATCTCCACCGATTTCTTCATTGCGTGGAGCATGTAGAACGGATCTCCGCTCAGTGCCCACATGCTGGCGAAATTCGCGGCGATGACGGCGCACATCCCAGCGGATGCCCACAGCCAGCCCCGGGACCCTCGCTGTCGAATCAGCGCCCAAAGCGCGAACACCGCGACGAATATGATTGCCGCTTCCTTGATCCAGAAGACGAATCCGGCGCAGGCTCCGGCGAGAACGTAGAGTATCGTCGAGTTTCGCTGCTCGGCCTCGTAGATGCCAACAAACGTCAACGTGATGAAGAGCGCCAGCGGAGGATCGGCCATGACGCGGCCGGCGAGATGAACGTGAAGGGGAAGGAAAGCCATCATCACCGACGCCGCAACCGCCACCGCGCGCCCGCCCAAGCGCTTGCCGAACCAGTAAACAGCCGCCACTTCAAGAACGCTGCACAGGAATCCCCACAAAGAAGCCGCGGCTTCGGAAGGGCCGAAAAGCGCAATGGCTGCGGCGATCGGGTAATTGATACCGAGGCGCAAGGAGCCGATGTACGTGGCGTTCTGCCACTCAACGTGCGAGGCTGCGATCGCCGCCTGAACGTACGTTACCTCGTCCGATCCGAAGAAGCCCGTGAAAAAGGCGATTCGTACCAGCGCCGACGCTGCGACGATACCAACGAGTGCGAACCAGTCGGCAGCCTCGAATCGAGCCATGCTCGATCTGATCGAGGGACCGCGGCCGCTCATCGCAAACCCTGCCATAAGGCGGCGGACGCGAGGGCGTCGCAAACTTCAGGTCGAGGCATGGGCGTCGCGATCAAGGTAAGCGTACCCGCCTGCAACAGGCCGCCCACGGCCGCCATGCGGGAATTGAGGATGCCGTCTACCGCGACTGTCAGCGCCACTCCCCCACAGCGGAAGACCGCATCGTAAAGCCATAAATCCGGTTGTGCCGGCTCGTCGATTACGCAGGCCTGCGCGAGGATCGGTCCACAGTCCAAGTCGGTCGTCACTCGATGAGCGGTTGCGCCGATAAGTCGACAGCCGTGGATGCGCGCCAGCCTTACGGGCTCCATTCCGATCCTGCCCGGAAACGCCGGGAGCAGGGAGTAGTGCAGGTTCACAAGACGTCCCTCGTACTGCTCAACGAGACAATCGTCCAGAATCTTGTGCACTGTTGTTACGATCAGATCGGGGGCAAGTTGCTCCAATACGTCGTGCAATGGATCAGGTTGCGCCCGGGTGTAGACAATCCGACGTGTCGCGATACCCTCGTCGCGCGCCCAATCAAGGGCGTGGCAATCGCGATCTGCGATGACGGCACCTATGAACATCGACCGCAGGGAGCCGCGGTTTACTAGGGCATGGATGAGCCTGAGGTTACCGCCGCCGCCCGAGCAGAGAAATGCAATGTTAGCGGTCATCCTGCGCCCGCAGGTGGCTTTCGGGATACAGGGCTCCGGATCAGCTCTGCGATGGGGTTTCCCGAGGAGGCCACGGGCTTCGCCACCTGACGAATGATCTCAACCATCTGTCGGGCTCGCGTCTCGTCGAAGTAGCGGTCGTTGAAGAGGTTTACGACATGCGTATGGAGCATTCGCGCATATGGCGCGTCACCCTCGGAGAAGATGCCCGCGAGCGAAGCATAATGGCGGCTCGCGAACAGGCCGGCCGAGAATATCGATTCGAGCACCTCGCTGGCGTTGGCGATCAGCAAATTGAACCGCCAACTCTGAAACGGATCGGCTAGTTGCAGCCGAGGGGAAATTCCGGACTGGTAAATAGTATTGATCGCGCGCTTAGTGGCCGCGACTTTCGCGAGCTCTTCCCTTACGGATACTTGATATTCCTCCCATCCCACGACCGGAGGCCGTCGGTCGAGCCAATCCCCGTCCTGATAGCGGAACCGGCCGCCCGCGGCGATGGAGGCTTTGTATTGGGTTGTCAACCGATCCAATGCGTCCGCGTCGAACGCGCCGGGGTGATCGCGGTATTCGACATGGTCGGCAAAGATGCCATAGCCACCCCATCCGAGATCGACGTGCTTTGCGTACCCTGTGCTGTAGAGAACGGCGTCGGCTCCGTCAGGAACAGCGTCCGGGAATTCGGGACGGCAGAGACAACGATCGTCGATGATCAACGCTTCTGGCACGACGCGCTTGACATCGGCGAACAACTGAGCCGCATCTATCAGAGCGCCATACGTCCTGACGAAAACGAGACCCGCGTAACCACGGCGATCGCCCCGAACGCGTTTCATCACCTCGTTTGCGTCCATGCACAATGAATCGGCCGCGACATCGATGAGCTCGAAACGCGCACCGGCCTTCAGCAGCGTGAGCAGAAGGATGGGGCACGCGTTGGCGGGGAGCAGATAGGGTCGATCGTCGCGCCGGCTGGAGAGTAGGTTGAACAGTACCGTCGAAGCACGGCGCGCGAAGCCGATCAACGCTGCCTCCTGGCGGGGTTGCCGTACACACGAGTACCGCACTCGACGTCCTTTACTACCGCTGCGGACATCCCGACGAATCCGTAGCTGCCGACCTTCACATTCTCGCGCAGCGTGGCGTTGAGTCCGACGAACACGCCCCGGCCGAGCTCGACGTTTGCACCTATGCATGCTCCTGCCGCGAGGAACGAATTCCGCCCGATCTTCGTGTCGTGCTCGATCGTCACGTGCGAATTGACGATGCAGTGGCTGTCGACGGTGACGCCTTTCATGATTGACGAGTGAGCGAAAACGACGCTGCCATAGCCGATGCTCGCAGTACGGCCAACGTAGGCGAGCGGATGGACAAAGGTCGCGAAGCAGTCCGGCGGGATTCCGTAGCTTTCGAGCAGCTCGGCCCGTTCCCTCATGACGTCGGGACGATAGAGCGCGAAAAGGATCTTCTTGTTCGTTCCGCGCACATGCTCGCGCACGTTGCGCGTGCCGCAGACAACCGGAAATCCATCGATCGAACACCCCAACGCGGGATCGTCGATCGCGAAGCCCGCCACGCGCAGTGGAAGCGCAAATCGGTGGCGCGCATCCTCGATTTGCTCGGCCACATTGATGGCGGTCCCCTTGCCACCAATGATCACGACCTCATCCATCGACGCTCGATGCCGACGACGATCGCGGACCGGCGGTCGTGCGCCCGACGAGAAAGAGCGGCTTTTTCGAGGACTTGAAGTTCATCCGTCCAAGGTACTCCCCGAAGATGCCGAGAATGAGAAGCTGCAGCCCGCCGAACGCCACAATCCCCGCCATTACCGAGGCATAACCGCTGACGGTTATTCCTCCGAACAGCGACTTGAACAGAATGACCGACAGCCAAACCGTGCCTACCATGAACGATGCAAGACCCACCCACGTCGCGAACTTTAAGGGCAAGTCCGAGAACGTCACGAAGATGTTGATCGTGTGGGTGATGAGCTTTCGCAGGTTGTAATTGCTCGCGCCATGGAGACGCGTCCCGTGATCGACCCGGACGGTCGAATAGCGATTGGTGACCCAAGCGAGGTAGCCGTCGACAAACGGAAACGGGGAATCGAATTCGACCAGCGCCTTCGCGGTGTTGCGCTCGACGAGGCGAAAGGACGAGTACTCGTAGTTGAGATTCGGTATCGCGATGTTGAACATCTTGCGCCCGATCGCGGAAGTAAAGTTGCGCCATCCCTTGTGTGAGCGTTCCGGATAGACGCCGTAAACCAACGCATAGCCTTCGGCGGCCTTGCGGAACAGCTCGGGGATGTATTCGGGTCGATGCTCGAGATCGTCATCCAGGGTCAATATCCACTCACCGGCCGCGATGGATATCCCGCAGATCGTGGCCGCGTGCTGACCGAAGTTGCGGGTTAGCTGAATGCCGCGCACGCGCGAGTCTTCGCGGCTCAGACGTTCGATGACGTCCCACGATCCGTCGCCCCCGCAATCCTCGACGAAAATGATCTCGTATCGGTCGGTCACGGACTGCATGGCGGCTGACAGCCTTCGGTGCAGCTCCTCGAGCGTTCGTTCCGACCGATAAACGGGTACAACCACGGATACGAGCAAACCCGTATCAGCGGCAGAAACCGGCATCGCCGAGAATACTTGGCGCGCCGGTCGCGCGTTCGTCATTGTCGAGGATTCCATTGGTTGTATCCTGTCACACGCTCGAGCTTCCCGCACGAGTTTCCTGGTGCACGAAGATCCGGCTCATGCGCCGCGATCTGGTGCCGGGGGCAGCTGTCGTCGCCCGAACCACTGCTCGAGCATCATCAGGATCCACACCATCTCGCCATAGTAGCTTGCGTCCTCGCCGATCCGCTCTTCGAACAGCGCCTGCGACAGTCCCCGCATCACGATGCCGCGCCCCGCGAGCGCGTCGACCGAGGCGCGCGCGAAGTCGCGAAGTCGAGGCTCCTTGACGAGCCAGACGCCGAACGGCAGGCCGAAGCCGTGCTTTTTCTTCGCGATGACCTCGTCCGGCAGGAATCCGCGCAGCGCTTCCTTGAAGAAGTAACGGAGCTTGCGCCCGCGGACCTTCTCTTCGGGCGGCAGGCCGAGCGAGAAATCGAGCAGCCGGTCGTCGAGGAACGGAAACGCGACGTCGACGCCCGCGAGCGACGCGGTCCCCATGACCTTGGGCAAGTCGTTGTCGGCGAGAATGTACTTCCACTCGTGGGCGAGCGTGCGATTGAGCGTCGTCGCGTTGGGCGTGGCGGCGAAGGACGCGAGCTCCCGCCGATGCGGTTCCGCGGCATCGATCGCGGCGAGGAACTCTGCAGTGAACACATTCGTCGGTCCCATCCGCGACAGCAGGTTGTAGAGCTGCATTCGTCCGGGCACCGGCATCCGTGCGATCTCGACATAGCGCGCGCCTTTGCGGAGCAGCGGAACCGAGGCCAGCGGCAAGCCGAGCGCGATCGGCTCGATCAGCGCACGCTTGACGAGGGCGGGAACCCGTTCGTACGCGGTGAAGAGCTTGTCGCTCGCGTAGCGCGAGTTGCCGCCGAAGAGCTCGTCGCCGCCGTCGCCGGCGAGCATCCGGGTCACGCCTGCCTCGCGGGCTGCCTTGGCGCAGAAGAACGCCGGCAGCGCCGACGAGTTGCCGAACGGCTGATCGAACCACGCGGCCACCTGGGGGATGCGCTCAACGAGATCGGCCGGCGTGATGTAGTACTCGTGGTGGTCGCTGCCATAGTGCCTGGCGGCGATCCGCGCGTATTCCATCTCGTCGTATCCGGCGGCATCGAATCCGATGGAGAACGTCTTGGCCGGCCTGCCCGTCACCTGCGTGACCATTCCGGTCACCGTCGAGCTGTCGGTCCCCCCGCTCAAGTAGCAGCCTATCGATTCGTTGCCGACCTGCTCGGCGACCGCGCCCTTGAGCGCACTGAGAAAGAGCTCCTGTCGCGTCGCGAACGGCACCTCGACGGGCGCGAACTGCGGTTGCCAATAACGCGCGACCGTGACGTGATCCGCCGTGGCGAGCACGCGATGCGCAGCGTCGAGGCGCTGGATCCCCTTGAAGATGGTGCGCGGCGCCGGAATGAAATGGTGATACGCATAGTCGAAAATCGCTTGCGGATCAATCTCGCCCGTGGCGCCCGCGACTTCGTCGGCGCGGCTCGCAAAGGAGAACACGCTGCCGGTCGCCCTGAAGCACATCTGCCGGATCGCGAATCGATCGACGCCTGCGAGCAGCCGTCTTTGCAAAAGATCGATGAGGACCACCGACCATCCGCCGTGGGCCGCCGCGAACATCTCGACGCCGCCATCGCGGTAGGCTTCGATCCATCCGGCAGCGGCACCATGACGATTCGAAGCCTCGGTTGCGATGCGCGCATCGAATCGCGGAGATCCGACCGCCGCGCACACGAGTCCGCCCTCGCTGCGGATGCTGCCGAGCTTTCCCGCCGTCCCGAGCGCGAACCCTGCGCCGGTCAGCGTCGTGACATCGGCGGTCTGCGCCGGCCGCTGCGGGGCGCCGATCTCGGCGAGCCTCGACAGGTCGATCGTGCCGGCGAACGTGTTCGGCGAGCGCAGCGCGAGCGCGCGGCGGCGCTCGGCGCCGCCTGTCCGGGGGCGCGTGTTTTGAGCGTCACCGTTGCTCAACAGAGCACCTCGAGCGGCGCCGGATGCGACAGGAATCCCTGCGGGCTTGCAGTGGACCCGTAAGCGCCGGATTGGAATACCACGACGAGATCGCCGGGCTGCGCTTCCGCCAAGTCCATCCTGTCCGCGAGAAGGTCGAGCGGCGTGCAAAGCGGACCGACGACCGATGCGGTCTCGCGCCGCGCGCCCTGCATCCGGTTCCCGATCTGCACGGGATAGTTCTTGCGGATCACCTGTCCGAAATTGCCCGACGCTGCGAGGTGGTGATGAAGACCGCCGTCGGTGACGAGGAAGACGTGACCGCGGGAAATCTTGCGATCGACGACGCGGCACACGTAAACGCCCGCGGGACCGACGAGATAGCGGCCGAGCTCGATGACGAGCCTCGCCTGCGGCAGATCCGCCTGGCACTGCGTGACGAGCGCGCGCAAGTTCGCGCCGATCGGCCCAAGATCGAGCGGCTCTTCGCCCGGGAAGTACGGGATGCCGAAACCGCCGCCGATGTTCAGCACGTGCACGGGCGAAGGCGCCGCGGCCGAGAGGCGCCGGGCGAGCTCGAGCGTCTTCACCTGCGCGTCGCAGATCGATTCCGCTTTCAGGTTCTGCGAGCCGCTGTAGATGTGAAAGCCCTCGAACGCAAGACCGAGCCGTCCGATCTTCGAGAGGAGCTCCGGCACGACCTCGGCATCGACGCCGAACTGCTTCGGACCGCCGCCCATCTTCATGCCGGAGGACTTCAACTCGAAGTCGGGGTTCACGCGGACGGCGACGCGCGCGGGCAGCGCCGACTCGCGCGACAGGCGCGAGAGCAGGTCGACTTCACGCCCGGACTCGACGTTGACGAGAATGCCGGCCGCGAGCGCCTGCGCGAGCTCGGCTTCGCTCTTGCCCGGCCCTGCGAAGCTGATCTCGTGCGGCGTCATCCCGGCATCGAGCGCCACCTTGAGCTCGCCACCCGAAGCGACGTCGATGCCGTCGACGATGCCGGCCATGAACGCGACGAGCGAAGGCATCGGATTGGCCTTCATCGCGTAGTGGAGCTTGACCATCGGCGGCAGGTGCCGCCGCAGCTCCGCGACGCGCGCATGGATCACGCGGCGGTCGTACGCATAGAAAGGCGTGCGCCCGACGCGCTCGGCAAGCCGCGTCAGCGGAACGCCGCCGACGAGAAGGCAATCGTCGGCGACCGGCCAGCCGCTTTGCGTGCTGTGCCGGGGCGCACTCATCCCTTGGCCTCCTGGAATTCGCTGCTCAACGCCTTGCGGTCGATCTTCCCGTTCGGATTGCGCGGCAACGGCCCGGGCCGAATATCGACCGACGCCGGCACCATGTAGGCAGGCAGCCGCTCGCGGCATTGCCTCATCAGCGCGTCGGTGTCGAGGGTCCCCGAGGGACCGGGCGTCACGACGACGCCGATCGCCTGTCCAAGCGTCGGGTGCGGGATTCCAAATGCCGCGGCCTCCCCGACGAGCGTCGTCGCGTAAAGCACTTCCTCGATCTCGGTCGGGCTCACGCGATAGCCGGACGTCTTGATCATCTCGTCCCGGCGGCCGATGAAATACAGGAAGCCTTCGGCGTCCTTGCGCACGGTGTCGCCCGAAAACACCGCGATCTCCGGCTGCACGAGACCCGATTCGCGTCCCGGCAGGGGCTTGAAGCGCTCCGCCGTCTTCTCGGCATCGCCCCAATAGCCCATCGCCACCAGCGCGCCGCGGTGCACGAGCTCGCCGGGCTCGTCGGGAGCGCAAGGCGTGCCGTCCTCGCGCAGCACGAGGATCTCCGCATTCGGGATCGCCTTGCCGATGGAGTCGGGGCGGCGGTCGACTTCCTCCGGCGGCAGATAGGTCGAGCGAAACGCCTCGGTCAACCCGTACATGAGATACGGCCGGCTCTTCGGCAATTTCTCGCGCAGCGCATTGAGCGTCTCGCGCGGCATGCGGCCGCCCGTGTTCGCAAAATACCGCAGGTGCTCGGCGATCGACTCGGGCCACTTTTGCTGCGTGAGCTGAATGTAGAGCGGAGGAACCGCGGTCAATCCCGTCACACGTTCGCGGGCGAGAGCGTTGATCACGTCCTGCGGAAGCAGGTAGTTGAGGAGCACGACGCGCGCCCCCGTATGAAACGCCGTCGTCAACTGGCTGAAGCCCGCATCGAAGGAGAGCGGCAGCGCCGCGAGCAGCGTGTCCCCGGCGTGATTCGAGAGATACGACGCGACGCTCTTCGCCCCGGCGACCATGTTGCGGTGGGACAGCACGACGCCTTTCGGTTTGCCCGTGCTGCCGGACGTGTACAGGATCGCCGCCATGTCGACGTCGATCACGCGGTGGCCGGTCTTGCGCGGCGCTGCGACCACGGCGCTCCAATCGGCGACCTCGATTCCGGGTCCGGGCGTAGACGCGGCGCTCTGCCCGGTCGCAATCACGTGGCGCAGATCCGGGCAGGAAGAAAGCATCGGGGCGAGAGAGGTCAAGCGTTCCGGTGACGTCACGAGCACGCGTACGTTGCAGTCGCGCAGGATATAGCCGACCTGTTCCGGCTTGAACAGCGGATTGAGCGGGACGAACACGCCGCCCGCCGCCGCCGCGCCGAAGCAGGCGACGACCGTTTCGATGCGCTTGTCGAGGTAGATCCCGACGCGGTCGGCGCGGGACAGGCCGAAGCCGAGAAGGGCGGACGCGAAGCCTTCGATCCGTGACGACAGCGTCGCATAGTCGGCGGCGTCGGCGCCGAACGTCAGCGCCGTGCGGTCTCCCCCCCGCAATGCGGCGGCGGTGACGAGCTGGTGGAGCAGGGTGGCTTCGGTCATGACCGTCTATTCGAAATCCTGATGGGGTGCTGCACGCCCCCGCAAGGCCCGACCTCATTCGGCTCGCCAGCAGCGGCGAACGGGATATCAAGCAAAAATAAGGCCATCCCTCAAGGCTTCCGATCGTGGAGTCTGCCTTCGCCGGTCACGCCGACCGTCTTCTCGATCACGTATCGCGGGCGGCCTTTGGTCTCCATGTAGATCTTGGCCAGGTACTCGCCGATGATGCCGATGCAAAGGAGCTGGATTCCGCCGAGGAAGTAGATCGGCAGGACCGTCGATGCCCAGCCCGGAATCGCGGCGCCCGTGAAGATCCGGATCCAGAGCGCCCAGATGGTCACGGCGAAGCTGCCGAGCGACACGAGGACGCCGATGGTGGTGATGAGCCGCAGCGGGACTGCGGAGAACGACGTCACGCCCTGCCACGCAAGCGAGAGCATCCTGCCGACCGGATACTTCGTCTCGCCCGCGAACCGATCGCCGCGGTCGTAGCGGACGATCGCGCTCGCGAATCCGAGCTGCGGAATGATGCCGCGCAGATACAGGTTCACTTCGCGAAACTCGCGCAATGCCTCGATCGCCCGCCGGCTCATCAAGCGATAATCGGCATGATCGGAGATCGCCTCGACCCCCATGCGGTGCAGAAGGCCGTAGAAGCCCTTGGCGGTCCCGCGCTTGAACAGCGTGTCGCTGTCGCGGCTCTTGCGCACGCCGTAGACAATCTCGTTGCCGGCCGCGTACGCGTCCAGCATCGGCTCGATCGCCGCGACGTCATCCTGCAGATCCGCGTCGATGCTGATCACGATGTCGCCTTCCGCGGAGAACAACCCCGCGAGGAGCGCATTCTGATGGCCGCGATTGCGCGAGAGCTTGATGCCGCGGACGAAGCCGTGCGCCTGCGCGAGCGACTCGACGACGGCCCACGTGCGATCCTGGCTGCCGTCGTCGATGAAATAGACGGAGCTCCCGGCGGCGATCTTGCCGCGCTCCGTCAACGCCGCGACGACTTCGCCCAGGCGCCGCGTAGTTTCCGGTAAAACTTGCTCCTCGTCGAAGCAGGGGACGACGATGGCGACTCGAGGCGCCGACGATTCGGCGGAAACGGCGTTGTTCACCGGCCTCGCTGCCCGTCGATCCGCTTGCAGGCTACCGTCAGCGCACGACAGCCGCCTTCCGCCCAATCATTCGGATCGGCTGGCAGCGTCACGTCGCGACGGGCGAGAGTGCAAAGCAACGATTGGGCCAATTTTCCGGGTCCGAAGCCACCGGAATGGCGCGGCGGGATGCAATAATGAACGCGAAATTCTCGCACAAATTGGCAATCCCTCCCCAAATGCGGTGGCGCGTCTACCCGATACGTGAATTCGACAGGTTCACGTCGCAGTGGAACGCGCTCAATGGCGTCGCCGGCGACTTGCCCTTCCTGCGTTCCGAGTTTCTCGTACCCGCTTTGCGGGAATTCGGAACGGGCTCGGAATTGCTCGTCATGCAGGGCGCCGGCGACGACTACGCGGCGATGGGAATGCTTCGGCGCCTTCGGCCCGGGATGTGGGAGACCTTCCAGCCGTCGCAGCTCCCGCTTGGCGCCTTCCTGCAGAAGAAAGGCGTTGCGATCGACCGCGCGCTCGACGGATTGCTGAGCGCCCTTCCGGGCCTCGCGGTCGCGGTGGGCGTGACCCAGCAGGACCCCGCCATCGTCGCGCGCCCCGCGGATTCGATGCTGGTCGAGACGCTCGACTACATCGACACGGCGACGCTGACCCTCGAGGGCACTTTTGACGACTATTGGGCGACGCGAGGCAAGAATCTGCGGCACAACGTGAAGCGGCAGCGGGCGAAGCTCCAGGAGCAGGCGGTCCCGCTGCGGCTCGAGGTGATCGACACGCCCGAACGGGTGGCCTCGGCGATCGCCGACTACGGCCGGCTCGAGGGGTCGGGCTGGAAAGCGAAGCAGGGCACCGCCGTCGGGCTCGACAACGCGCAGGGACGCTTCTACTGCAGCGTCTTCGAGACTTTCTGCCGGCTCGGCGCCGGCCGGATCTTCCGCTATCTCTTCGCCGACCAGGTCGTCGCGATGGACCTTTGCATCGAGAGCGGCGGCGTGCTCGTCGTGCTCAAGACCACGTACGACGAGAAGGTGAAGGTCGTCTCGCCGGCCACGCTGATGCGGCACGAGATCATGAACCGGCTCTTCGACGAAGGCCGCGTCACGCGCGTCGAGTTTTACGGCAAGGCGATGGAGTGGCACCTGCGCTGGACAAACGACTTGCGCACGCTCTACCACGTGAACCGTTACCGCTGGAGCGGCCTCAAGCGCCTCAAGTTCGCGCTCGGCCATTCGCGGCGCGATGCGCCTGTGGAAGCGGGCGCTCCCGCGGCGAAGGGGGCGTGAAGCTAGCCGGTGCCTTGCCCGATGCGAAACGGCTGCTTCATCCGTCGGGAAAGGGTGTGCAGCGCGGCGATCACCTGTCCGCGGTACGCGTTCGCGTGGTACATCTCACGCACGCCGGTGATCCAGGGCCGCTGCGATTCGTTGAGCGCGCCGTAGATCTCGACCCGCCGGACGCTGGGCTCGCGGCAATACAGTGATTCGATGAAATGCCGGCGCAGCATCATGCCTGGCGCGAGGCTCTTCATTTTCTCGTTGTAGGTCGTCTTGAGCAGATACGCCGTCTTGTCGTCGATCACCGCCAGGCAGGCGGCAGCGACATCCTCGCCGAAGCGGAGGATGTAGATCCGGCCCTGCCTGCGGCGGCAATAGGACGCCATCACCTCGCAGTAGAAGCGCCACTGACGGTTGCCGCGTACGAGCGCCGTCCCGCGTTTCGCTTTCCAGCCGACGCTTTCGAGATCCGAGTAGTGCCCGATGGCCATCTCGGCGTCGTGCTCGCCGTCATGCACCTCGAGAGTGATGCGCCCATGCTCCCGCTCGATCTTGTGCTGGCGGCGGCGCAGGTTGGCGAGCAGGTTCTCGCTGCGGGTCGCAAGATAGCGGTGCCATTGGGGCGGCAGCTCGATCGCGCCGGTCGCAATGTAGGGAATCGAGCGGAAGAGACCGCCGTCGCGAGGCTTGGGCACATGAAGGGGATCGAGCTGGGTGAGCGACGTAAGGACGATGTTCGCCGTCTGCTGATGGACGAGCGAATTGGCGAGATCGGCGAGATCGATGTCGGACCGCTGCAGCCAGGGGCCGACCGGAAGCTGCGACGGCTGGAACGTCTCGACGACGGACGTGCCGCGCATTCGCAACAGGCAGAGTGCCGCCGTGCCGCGGTTGTCGGCCGCGAGCGCGAGCTGCGTTTCACGGGTGCCGTAGTGCTTGAGCGCGGCGCTCACGAACTGCGCCGAGAGCAGAGGAAGCTTGAACGTTCGCTCGTTGAATTCGTCCCAGACGGCTTCGAACTCCGGGAACGCGGCGGCCGGTTGGAAATCCCAGCGGACATGGGTCATGACGACCCCCGGGAGCGGCCCTTCGCGCTCATGAGGCCCCCCTGCCCCCGGAGGGGGTGCAATTCGCGCTCATGACTCTACGCTGGCGAGGATGTCTCGCAAAGTATCGGCCATGGCGCCGAGATCGTCGAGTTCGAGATCCTGGTGGCAGCCGAGCTGGAACACGTGGACGGCCCAATGGGACCCACTGTCGCCCGCCATCATCGGAATGTCCGGCCACACCTCGTCCCAGCGGAAAACCGGAATCCCGGAGCTCCGCACGCGCTGATAGATCTTCGCGGGAGCGTCCACCCAGAGCGGAAACACATACGGCGCCGCATGCTCGGGAAGGTCGGGCTGCAGCACACGTGTACCCGGCAAGTCGGCGAGTAGGGCGGCGAGATGGCGGTAGTTGCGGCGCCGGCGCGCAACGATCCGGCCACGGCGCGCCGTTCGGGCGATCCAGCGGGACCAAACAGAAGCGCCGCCCCAGAGCTTCGAGTCGGGCGCAAACTCCGCCGCGCCCCGTGCCCGCGACGACGACGGCTCGCTTCCATTGCCCGTTCCGCGCATACGTCCTTTGCCCCGAAATGCGTCGACGGCCGCGAATCCGGCCGTGATGATCCGGTTCATGCCCGGCATCCGGTTGTGCTTGGCGCCTGCTTCCAAGGTATTGGCGATGATGCGCAATTGATCGGCGAGGCTTCGCCGAGGAAGCTCCGCCGGATTCACGGGGCTGCGCCCGTACACGAGGCAGCCTCCGTCGACCGTCGGCAGGAACTTGGTCAGGCTCGCGATCGCGTAATGCCCATGCGAGCCGATGGGCCGACCGTCGGCCTCTCCGAACATCGCGTGTGCGCAATCCTCGATCAGCGCGATGCCGTGATCGTCGCAAAACCTGCGGATCCAGGCCATGGGCTGGGGAAGCCCGAAGTAGTGCGCCGCGATCATCGCCCTGACGCCCTTGAGGTCCCACTTGACGATGTCGTCGAGGCGCGGAGCGCCCGCCGCATCGAGAGGGAAAAACAACGGCGTTGCCCCGGCAGCGACGACCGGCGCGATCATCGTCGGGCAGTGATACGTCGGAACGAGCACGCGGTCGCCCTTGCCGACGCCGAGGTCGCGCAACGCCAGCGCAATCGCCATCCGCCCGCTGCTCGTGAAGACAACGCGCGGCTGATCGAGGACGCACGGCAGCCGCGCATCCCGTTCCCCCGCGAACGCCGACCAACCGAAGAGCGGCAGGCGCGGCCATCGGCGTAGGGGAATCTCGGAGCGCGTCATCGTTCCGACGGAATTCATGGGCAGGGTCGAGGATCGCATGCGGTTCCGGACTCAAGCAAGGAGCATTCCTCCTGTCGATGCTGCCGGTCACGACTCGTTATACTTGCGCATCGTTCGGTGCGTCGTTTTTTTCGGCGTCGGACAGGTGGTGGTGAACGAGTTGTGGTCAACAAGGGGAATGGATTGGACGTTCATTCGGAAGTCGTCAAGGTGCTCGAACAGACGCTGAACCTCAAGCCTTCGGCGAGCCGGATGACGGCCGACACTCCGCTGCTCGGGGCGATCCCGGAGCTCGATTCCATGGCGGTCGTTTCCGTCATCACCACGCTCGAGGAACGCTTCGGCTTTACGGTCGCCGACGACGAAATCGACGGCTCGACGTTCGCGACGGCGGGGTCGCTTACCGCGTTCGTCAAATCCAAGCTTGCGGCCTGACGCCGCCGCCGTGCGCGCTTGCGAAGCGATCATCCTGCCGCTCGCGGGCGGCGGGCGCTTCTGCCTGTTTCATCCGGCAGCGGATCCCCGGAAGGAGATCGGCGCCGCGGTCTACGTCCACCCGTTCGCCGAGGAGATGAACAAGTCGCGCCGGATGGCGGCACTGCAGGCGCGCGCGCTCGCCGGCTGCGGAATCTCGGTGCTGCAGATCGACCTCCTCGGTTGCGGCGACAGCGCCGGCGACTTCGGCGATGCCACATGGCCGCACTGGATCGACGATGTCGTCGCGGCCGCACGATGGGTGCAGGAGCGGACGGGCTACGAGCCGCTCGTCTGGGGACTGCGCTCCGGCTGCCTCGTCGCCTGCGCTGCGCTCGCAAAGCTGTCCGCAATCCCCGGCCTCGTCTTCTGGCAACCGGTGATTTCCGGCAAGCAGCATCTGCAGCAATTCCTGAGGCTGCGCGTCGCGGGCGAGCTGATGGGCCGCGCGGCCGCGGATCGCATGGGAACCGACGCGCTCCTTGCCGCGCTCAGGAAGGGCACGACGGTGGACGTCGCGGGATACGCGCTTTCGCCCGGCGTCGCGCTCGGCCTCGAATCGGCAGACCTCGCTCCGCAGCCGATGTGCGGCCGGGTTGCGTGGCTCGAAGTGTCGGGGTCCGATCCTCCGGAGCTCTCCCCTGCCGCGCAAATGCGGATTGCCGCCTGGCAGGCGGCGGGGTGCGATGTGGCCGCGACCGCCGTCGCGGGACTTCCCTTCTGGCAAACGCAGGAAATCGCCGAGTGCGCGCCGCTCGTCGAGGCGACGGTGTCCGCCGTGCTCCGGTGGCATGCATGATCGGTGAGGTCCGCGGGAGTGCTGCGCCTGACGTCCCGGCGGCGGCTTTCGTCGAGCGCCCCCTGCTGTTCGACTGCGAGGGCGAACGCCTCGTGGGAGTCCTCGCGGTGCCGGATCGCCCTTCGCGCGTTGCCGTCGTCGTCGTCGTCGGCGGACCGCAATACCGCGCCGGCTCGCACCGCCAGTTCGTCCAGCTCGCGCGCCGTCTCGCCGCAGCAGGATTCCCGACGCTGCGCTTCGACTACCGCGGCATGGGCGACAGCACGGGCGCGCCGCAGACGTTCGAGGATTGCGCACCCGATATCCGCGCGGCGATAGACGCGCTGCGCTCCAATTGCGAAGGCGTGGACGACGTCGTGCTGTGGGGTCTTTGCGACGCCGCGTCCGCTGCGCTCGACTACTGGCATTCGGCGCGAGACCCGCGCGTCAAGGCGATAGCGCTGCTCAATCCGTGGGTGCGCTCGGAGGCGACGCTCGCGAAGGCGCACGTCAAGCATTACTACGCGCAACGCGTCCTCTCGAAGGAATTCTGGGCGAAGCTCCTGTCCGGCGGAATCGCGCCCGTCGAAGCGGTCCGCGCGTTCTTGCGCACCGTGTCGCGCGCGTTGTCTTCATCGGGCCATCCCGCCGGGCGCGCGAAGGAATCGTTTCAGGATCGAATGGCCTCGGGGCTGCGAGCGTTTCCGGGCCCGGTGCTCCTGATCCTGAGCGGCGCCGACCTCACGGCGAAGGAGTTTCTCGAATACGCGCGGTCCGGCTCCCGCTGGCAGGGACTCCTCGAGCGGCCGGGCCTCGAGCGGCACGATCTTCCGGAGGCCGACCACACGTTTTCGAACGGGGCAGCGGCGGTCGAAGTCGAGGCGCGCACGCTCGCGTGGCTCGCCGCCATTTCGGCGAGCCGACCGCGATGAAGAAAGTGCTGATGGTCGCGTACCACTTTCCGCCCCTTGCGGGAAGCAGCGGCATTCAGCGGACGCTGCGCTTCGCGCAGCAGCTGCCGGAATTCGGATGGCAACCCATCGTGTTGACGGCCGATCCCCGCGCCTACGAACGGACGAGCGACGATCTGCTCGACGAAGTCCCCGCCGGGCTCGTCGTCAAGCGCGCGTTTGCGCTCGACACCGCGCGGCAGCTTTCGCTCAGGGGCCGCTACATCGGCTGGCTTGCGCTGCCCGATCGCTGGATGACGTGGCGCTTCGGCGCCGTGCGCGCCGGTTTGTCGCTCATCCGGCAGCATGCGCCGGACGCGCTTTGGTCCACCTACCCGATCGCAACCGCGCATGTGATCGGGTGCGAGCTCGCGAAGCGAAGCCGATTGCCGTGGATTGCGGACTTCCGCGATCCGATGGCGCAGGACGGGTATCCGCCGGATCCCAAGGCCTGGCGCAGCTTCAAGCAGATCGAGACCGATGCCGTCGCGAACGCGCGTTTCAGCACGTTCACGACCCCGGGCGCAGCGCGCGAGTACCAGCGCCGCTATCCCGCTTCGTCGGGTCGCATTCGCGTCCTCGAAAATGGCTTCGACGAGGAGAGCTTCGCCGGCCTTTTGCCTCAGTCGAAGCGCGAGCCGCTCATTCCCGGCGCGATGACGCTGCTCCACAGCGGAATCGTGTATCCCTCCGAGCGCGATCCGACGCAATTCTTCATGGCGATTGCGCAGATGGCAGGCGCCGGCGACGTGCGACCCGGCGAGTTCGTCGTCCGCTTTCGCGCCGCCGGCCACGACGATCTGCTGCGCGCGCTGGCGCAGCGATGCGGCATCGAGTCTTTCATCGAGCTCGCCCCGCCGATTCCTTATCGCGCGGCGCTCGCGGAAATGCTGGCCGCCGACGCGCTGCTCGTGCTGCAGGCGGCGAACTGCAACGAGCAGATTCCGGCGAAGCTGTACGAGTACCTGCGCGCAGGGCGGCCGATCGTGACGTTGACCGACCCCGCCGGCGACACGGCCGGCGTGGTGCGCGCGGCGGGCCTCGACGCAATCGCGCGCCTCGACGACGTTGCCGATATCGTGGCGCTGCTGCAGCGGTTCATCGCGTCGGTGCGCACCGGACAAGCGGCGTTGCCCGACGCGGCCTACGTAAGCTCGTCGTCGCGGCGCGGCAGGACGCGGGAATTCGCCGCACTGCTCGACGCCGCGGCGCACCGCTCGTGATCGCCTATGCCGCGGCGCTCGCGTGCGCCGCCGCCGGAAGCTTTCTCGCGTTCCACCATGCCATCGCGCCGTGGATCGCCGTCG
>JADMIO010796566.1_pt1 | contig 29662 bp, 26 predicted proteins | sample 8958161 | NCBI WGS metagenome assembly JADMIO01 (sample SAMN16585339, study PRJNA669376) | soil metagenome | isolation source: Crop rotation soil | place: USA: Cullars Rotation, Alabama | collected 2011 | reverse complement strand
CTTTCCCGTAAACTTCACATCCCGACCACATACAGGCAAAGTAATGGCATTACCGCGAGCCATTACTCCTACGCGCGCAATTAACGAATCCACCATCGGGGCAGCTGGTGTCGATAACGAAGTATCTTCAACCGGTTGAGTATTGAGCGTATGTTTTGGAATAACAGGCGCACGCTTCATTATCTAATCTCCCAGCGTGGTTTAATCAGACGATCGAAAATTTCATTGCAGACAGGTTCCCAAATAGAAAGAGCATTTCTCCAGGCACCAGTTGAAGAGCGTTGATCAATGGCCTGTTCAAAAACAGTTCTCATCCGGATCTGACCTTTACCAACTTCATCCGTTTCACGTACAACATTTTTTAGAACCATGCTTCCCCAGGCATCCCGAATTTGCTCCTCCATCCACGGGGACTGAGAGCCATTACTATTGCTGTATTTGGTAAGCAAAATACGTACATCAGGCTCGAACCCTTTAAGATCAACGTTCTTGAGCAGATCACGAAGCATATCGAAAAACTGCAGTGCGGAGGTGTAGTCAAACAACTCAGCAGGCGTGGGAACAATCAGCACATCAGCAGCACATACGACATTAATCGTGCCGATACCCAGGTTAGGCGCGCTGTCAATAACTATGACATCATAGTCATGAGCAACAGTTTCAATGGCCAGTCGGAGCATCAGGTGTGGATCGGTGGGCAGTTTACCTTCATCAAATTTGCCCATTAACTCAGTTTCAATACGGTGCAGAGCCAGACAGGAAGGAATAATGTCAAGCCCCGGCCAGCAAGTGGGCTTTATTGCATAAGTGACATCGTCCTTTTCCCCAAGATAGAAAGGCAGGAGAGTGTCTTCTGCATGAATATGAAGATCTGGTACCCATCCGTGATACATTGAGGCTGTTCCCTGGGGGTCGTTACCTTCCACGAGCAAAACACGTAGCCCCTTCAGAGCCAGATCCTGAGCAAGATGAACAGAAACTGAGGTTTTGTAAACGCCTCCTTTATGGGCAGCAACCCCGATCACCGGTGGAAATACGTCTTCAGCACGTCGCAATCGCGTACCAAACACATCACGCATATGATTAATTTGTTCAATTGTATAACCAACACGTTGCTCAACCCGTCCTCGAATTTCCATATCCGGGTGCGGTAGTCGCCCTGCTTTCTCGGCATCTCTGATAGCCTGAGAAGAAACCCCAACTAAATCCGCTGCTTCACCTATTCTCCAGCGCCGGGTTATTTTCCTCGCTTCCGGGCTGTCATCATTAAACTGTGCAATGGCGATAGCCTTCGTCATTTCATGACCAGCGTTTATGCACTGGTTAAGTGTTTCCATGAGTTTCATTCTGAACATCCTTTAATCATTGCTTTGCGTTTTTTTATTAAATCTTGCAATTTACTGCAAAGCAACAACAAAATCGCAAAGTCATCAAAAAACCGCAAAGTTGTTTAAAATAAGAGCAACACTACAAAAGGAGATAAGAAGAGCACATACCTCAGTCACTTATTATCACTAGCGCTCGCCGCAGCCGTGTAACCGAGCATAGCGAGCGAACTGGCGAGGAAGCAAAGAAGAACTGTTCTGTCAGATAGCTCTTACGCTCAGCGCAAGAAGAAATATCCACCGTGGGAAAAACTCCAGGTAGAGGTACACACGCGGATAGCCAATTCAGAGTAATAAACTGTGATAATCAACCCTCATCAATGATGACGAACTAACCCCCGATATCAAGTCACATGACGAAGGGAAAGAGAAGGAAATCAACTGTGACAAACTGCCCTCAAATTTGGCTTCCTTAAAAATTACAGTTCAAAAAGTATGAGAAAATCCATGCAGGCTGAAGGAAACAGCAAAACTGTGACAAATTACCCTCAGTAGGTCAGAACAAATGTGACGAACCACCCTCAAATCTGTGACAGATAACCCTCAGACTATCCTGTCGTCATGGAAGTGATATCGCGGAAGGAAAATACGATATGAGTCGTCTGGCGGCCTTTCTTTTTCTCAATGTATGAGAGGCGCATTGGAGTTCTGCTGTTGATCTCATTAACACAGACCTGCAGGAAGCGGCGGCGGAAGTCAGGCATACGCTGGTAACTTTGAGGCAGCTGGTAACGCTCTATGATCCAGTCGATTTTCAGAGAGACGATGCCTGAGCCATCCGGCTTACGATACTGACACAGGGATTCGTATAAACGCATGGCATACGGATTGGTGATTTCTTTTGTTTCACTAAGCCGAAACTGCGTAAACCGGTTCTGTAACCCGATAAAGAAGGGAATGAGATATGGGTTGATATGTACACTGTAAAGCCCTCTGGATGGACTGTGCGCACGTTTGATAAACCAAGGAAAAGATTCATAGCCTTTTTCATCGCCGGCATCCTCTTCAGGGCGATAAAAAACCACTTCCTTCCCCGCGAAACTCTTCAATGCCTGCCGTATATCCTTACTGGCTTCCGCAGAGGTCAATCCGAATATTTCAGCATATTTAGCAACATGGATCTCGCAGATACCGTCATGTTCCTGTAGGGTGCCATCAGATTTTCTGATCTGGTCAACGAACAGATACAGCATACGTTTTTGATCCCGGGAGAGACTATATGCCGCCTCAGTGAGGTCGTTTGACTGGACGATTCGCGGGCTATTTTTACGTTTCTTGTGATTGATAACCGCTGTTTCCGCCATGACAGATCCATGTGAAGTGTGACAAGTTTTTAGATTGTCACACTAAATAAAAAAGAGTCAATAAGCAGGGATAACTTTGTGAAAAAACAGCTTCTTCTGAGGGCAATTTGTCACAGGGTTAAGGGCAATTTGTCACAGACAGGACTGTCATTTGAGGGTGATTTGTCACACTGAAAGGGCAATTTGTCACAACACCTTCTCTAGAACCAGCATGGATAAAGGCCTACAAGGCGCTCTAAAAAAGAAGATCTAAAAACTATAAAAAAAATAATTATAAAAATATCCCCGTGGATAAGTGGATAACCCCAAGGGAAGTTTTTTCAGGCATCGTGTGTAAGCAGAATATATAAGTGCTGTTCCCTGGTGCTTCCTCGCTCACTCGACCGGGAGGGTTCGAGAAGGGGGGGCACCCCCCTTCGGCGTGCGCGGTCACGCGCACAGGGCGCAGCCCTGGTTAAAAACAAGGTTTATAAATATTGGTTTAAAAGCAGGTTAAAAGACAGGTTAGCGGTGGCCGAAAAACGGGCGGAAACCCTTGCAAATGCTGGATTTTCTGCCTGTGGACAGCCCCTCAAATGTCAATAGGTGCGCCCCTCATCTGTCAGCACTCTGCCCCTCAAGTGTCAAGGATCGCGCCCCTCATCTGTCAGTAGTCGCGCCCCTCAAGTGTCAATACCGCAGGGCACTTATCCCCAGGCTTGTCCACATCATCTGTGGGAAACTCGCGTAAAATCAGGCGTTTTCGCCGATTTGCGAGGCTGGCCAGCTCCACGTCGCCGGCCGAAATCGAGCCTGCCCCTCATCTGTCAACGCCGCGCCGGGTGAGTCGGCCCCTCAAGTGTCAACGTCCGCCCCTCATCTGTCAGTGAGGGCCAAGTTTTCCGCGAGGTATCCACAACGCCGGCGGCCGGCCGCGGTGTCTCGCACACGGCTTCGACGGCGTTTCTGGCGCGTTTGCAGGGCCATAGACGGCCGCCAGCCCAGCGGCGAGGGCAACCAGCCGAGGGCTTCGCCCTGTCGCTCGACTGCGGCGAGCACTACTGGCTGTAAAAGGACAGACCACATCATGGTTCTGTGTTCATTAGGTTGTTCTGTCCATTGCTGACATAATCCGCTCCACTTCAACGTAACACCGCACGAAGATTTCTATTGTTCCTGAAGGCATATTCAAATCGTTTTCGTTACCGCTTGCAGGCATCATGACAGAACACTACTTCCTATAAACGCTACACAGGCTCCTGAGATTAATAATGCGGATCTCTACGATAATGGGAGATTTTCCCGACTGTTTCGTTCGCTTCTCAGTGGATAACAGCCAGCTTCTCTGTTTAACAGACAAAAACAGCATATCCACTCAGTTCCACATTTCCATATAAAGGCCAAGGCATTTATTCTCAGGATAATTGTTTCAGCATCGCAACCGCATCAGACTCCGGCATCGCAAACTGCACCCGGTGCCGGGCAGCCACATCCAGCGCAAAAACCTTCGTGTAGACTTCCGTTGAACTGATGGACTTATGTCCCATCAGGCTTTGCAGAACTTTCAGCGGTATACCGGCATACAGCATGTGCATCGCATAGGAATGGCGGAACGTATGTGGTGTGACCGGAACAGAGAACGTCACACCGTCAGCAGCAGCGGCGGCAACCGCCTCCCCAATCCAGGTCCTGACCGTTCTGTCCGTCACTTCCCAGATCCGCGCTTTCTCTGTCCTTCCTGTGCGACGGTTACGCCGCTCCATGAGCTTATCGGGTCCACTCGCGAACGCAGAAAGGCCCACCCGAAGGTGAGCCAGTGTGATTACATTTGCGGCCTAACTGTGGCCAGTCCAGTTACGCTGGAGTCACTAGTATTTAGGTGACACTATAGAAGCGGCCGCGACAACTTGTCCACGTGGAATTCTAAGCTTAGGATCCCAATGTGCTGGAAAGGCCTGTTGCAGCCGCGGCAGGAAGCGCGCCACCGCCTGATCCACCTTCATGGCCGAGCTGAACCAGGTGATGCCCATGGTGGCGATGACCCGCTCGCCCTCGAAGATCGGCACGCCCATGGTCGAGGACTCGGGCCGCACGCGCGGGTCGCGCAGCGCGTAGCCGCGCTCGCGCACTTCGGCCAGCATGCGGCGGATGTCGGCTTCCTGGCCCGCCATCGGCTCGCTGCTGCTGCGGGCCAGCATCTGCAGCAAGGCCTCCTGCTCGGTGGGCCCGCAAAAGGCCAGGAAGGCACGGCCCAGCGCTTGCCTCAGCAGGCTCAGCCGCATGTTGATCGTCGAATGGAAGAAGGACAGCGGCGAATTCGGAATGGTGCTGTAGCGCACGATCATGGCGTCGCCATCCTGCACCGCAATGGCCACCGGCCACTTCAGGTCCTGGGTCAGGGCCTCGGCAATGGCCGCGGCCGCTTCAACGATGCGCGGCTCGCTGTGGTAGCCGCTGGCCAGCGCAGTGACCTCGGAGGTCAGGTGGTAGGCACCGTACTTCGGTGCGCGGCGCACCAGGCCATCGGCCTCCAGCGTCTGCAGCAGGCGCACGATGGTGGGTTTCGGAATGCCGGTCTGCTTGTGAATGGCATCGACCGAGGAGACCGGTTGCTGGTTGAGCACCCGCAGGATCTGCAAGGCCCGCAGCACGACATTGACCGGGCGTGAGGCGGGCATGGATGGGTGGCGTCGTGGGCGGTGTGGGCAGCGGCGCGGGCCAGTGTAGGCGGCAGCACATTCCGTGTCGCGGAAACCCGCGAAAGCCGGGAGGAGCTTGCGGTGGGGCGGCCCTAGACTGGCCGTGAATCGGACCGGCGATGAAATGGACCGTCTGTGAACACTGGCGATGAACTGGCTACGGCGATGAATTCCGATCCCGACGATGTGGTGCTGCAGGCGCTGCTGCGCGCCCACCAGGGCGGGTCTGCGGCGGACGACCAGGCTTGCCAAGCCCTGGTGACGTCGCTGGCTCAGGCCTATGCCATCCAGCAAGGGCTGCATAGCGCGCTGGACGGCTCGCCCGGCATGCCGAGGGCCTGGAAGTCCGGCGGCACTTCGCGAGCCGATCCGATGCGGCATGCGCCCTTGCCGAAAGCCGGCGTCAGGCCCACTGGTGCCGACTTGCGCGACATGGGCTTGCGGCACCGCTGGATCGAAGCCGAGGTGGCGCTGCGCCTGGCGCACGATGTGACACCTGCGGAGGCGCAGGCCATGTCGCCCGACGATGCCCATGCCTGCATCGACGCGATGTGCGTGTCCATCGAAGTCGTGGATTCACGCTGGGCCGGCGGCCGAAGCGCGGCTCCGTTGCTGAAGCTGGCCGACCTGCTGGTGCATGGCGCGCTGGTGCTGGGCGAGTTCGTGCCGTATCAGCGGCGCGATTGGTCGCAGCAGCGCTGCGCTGTTCGCATCGGTGATGGTGATGACCGCTCATTTGTCGGCAGCCTGGGCATTGGCGACCCGGCCTGGGTGCTGCCGGCATGGCTGGCCCATCTCACGCAAGAAGGTGAGACCGTGCCGGCTGGCGCCGTGGTCAGCACCGGTACCTGGTGCGGCCTGCTCGAAGCTGCGGCGGGCGATACCGTGAGTGCTGAATTTCCTGGCATTGGCTTCGCACAGCTGCAACTCTGAAAAGCCTCGGGAGAGCCTGCAGTGCAGGCTCCGAATGAGTCCTGCGCAGCGCCTCAGTTGCCCAGCAGAAACCCCGCTTCCAGATCGATCAACTGTCCGGTCTGCCGCGTGGCTTCGGTCGCCAGCCACCAGGCGCTGCGGGCCACATCCACCGACTGCAGCACCGTGCCCAAGAGCGCCCGGGATTCATAGCGCGTGCGGCGCTGCTCGAACACCGCATCGCCCAAACCCTTGCGCATCCAGGGCCCGTCGACCATGCCCGGCAGGATGGCGTTGACCCGGATGGCCGGTGCCAGCGCGCGGGCCAGCGACAAGGTCAGCGTATTCACCGCGCCCTTGGATGCGGCATAGGCCATCGACGAGCCGGTGCCCATTCGGCCGCCCATCGACGAGATGTTGACGATGGCGGGCGTGGGTCGGCCCTTCATCAGCGGCGCCATCGCGCGGCTCATCTGGAACATGCCGACCACGTTGACGCGGTAGGTGGCGAGAAAGTCCTCGGCGCTCAAAGCATCCAGGTCCTTCAGGTCCGCAAACTTTGTCGTGATGCCGGCGCTGTTGACCAGCACATCGGCATGGCCCCACTGGCGCTGCACCGCATCGGCCAGTGCGCGGCATTGCGCGTCTTCGGCCACATCGGCCTGCACCACCAGCGCCTGGGCGCCAGCCTCGCGGCATTGCCGGGCCACGCGTTCGGCGCCATCGGCCTGGCGGGCGTAGTTGAGCACCACGTCGTGGCCGGCTTGCGCGAACAGCAGCGCGGTGGCCGCGCCAATGCCGGACGAGGCACCGGTGACGATGCAGACGGGCCGGGTATTCGATGAACTCATGACGCACCTTTTGTGTGTTGGCGATTGACGCTTATTTCGCGTGTCATTGATCGAGCCAGTACGGTGCCCGCAATGCCTTCTTCGACAGCTTGCCGAGTGCCGATCGCGGCAGCTCCGGCCGCAGCTCGATGCCCGAGAGGCGCTGCGTCTTGCCGACCTGGTCGTTGACCCAATCGAGCAGGGCCGCGGCATCGATCTGCGACTGGGGCTTCAGCACGACCAAGGCCAGGGGTGTCTCGCCCCAGCTCGCGCTGGGCACGCCGATGACCGCGGCATCCGCCACATCCGGGTGCCGGGCCAGGACCGCTTCCAGGTCCGCGGCATGGACGTTGTGGCCGCCGGAGATGATCACATCCTTCAGGCGGTCCAGCAGCGTCAGGAAGCCGTCTGCATCGAAGCGGCCGATGTCGCCGCTGCGGTGGAACATGCGGCCGTGTTCGTCGAACCAGCGGATCTGCGCGGTGGCCTCGGGGCGGTGGTGGTAGCCGGCCATCATGAACGGCGAGCGGCCGACCACTTCGCCGATTGCATCTGCCTGGCCGGACGGCAGGCGCCTGCCCGTCTCGTCGATCAGGAAGGCCTCGACATCCGCACCCGGGCGGCCCACGCTGGCCAGTTTGTCGGGATGCGCCCGGGCATCCAGGAAGCAGGAGACACCGCCTTCGGTCAGGCCATACACCTCCAGCAGTCGCCCGGGCCAGCGCTGAAGGATCTCCTGCTTCAGCGCCAGGCTCAGCGGTGCGCCTGTGCATTGGCTGAGTTCCAGTGACGACAGGTCGCTGGCCCTGAAGCCTGGATGGGCCAGCAAACGCTGGAACTGCACCGGCACCAGCATCGTGTGCGTGGCCTGCCGTGCGGCGGCCAGCGCCAGCCAGCGGCCGGCATCGAACTTGCGCATCAGCGTGCAGCAGCCGCCATGGGCCAGCGTGCCCAGCAGCGGCACCAGCGTGGTGTTGGAGTACATCGGCGTGGACAGCAAGGTGCGCGCCTGCGGCGAGAAGAAGCCTCGGCGCACGGCCTGCTGCTGCCGCATGCCATGCAGGTGCACGATGCCCTTGGGCTGGCCGGTGGTGCCAGAGCTGTAGATGATGTTGAAGGGGTCTTCGGGCTCCGCTGCCGGCAAGGCGATGCGGCCTTCGCCACCGGCGTTCTCCCCGCTTGCTCGCCAGGCCGTGTAGGCGGCGCTGTCCATGCCCGCGGCGCCCAGCGCAATCAGCTGCAGCGCGCCGCGGCTGGCCAGGCGCTCGGCCATCGTCATCGCGGCATCGCCCCCATCGTCGGCATGGGGCTCGATGAACAGTACCCGCGCCTCGCAATCGGCCAGCAGCGCCTCAAGCGTGGCGATGCTGGCCGACACAGGCAGTGGCACCACGCAGGCGCGGGCCGCCAGGCTGCCGAACAGGCATTCGATGTAGGCCAGCGATGCGCTACCCAGCAAGGCCACGCGGTCGCCTGGCTGCACGCCGCTGCGCCGCAGCGCGGCGGCGACCTGGCCCATATGCCGGTGCAGGGATTGCCAGTCCAGCGTGCGCTCGTCAACTTGAAAGGCATTGGCCTGCGGCTGTTGCCGCGCATGCGCCGCAATCAGCGCAGGGAAGGGCGTGAACCCGTGGCCCGGGTTGTCGTTGTCGCTCATTTCTGGTGTTAGCGGTCGAAGATCTGCACGATGGTTTCGGCCACCAGCGCCGGGCGTTCCTGGCCTTCAACTTCGATGGTCGATTCGAAGACGATGCGGGCTGCGTCCTCCAGACGCAGGCAATCCTTCACCGATTGCTTGAGCCGCACGCGCGAGCCCACAGTCACCGGCGCGGTGAAGCGCACGCGGTTGCAGCCATAGTTCAAGCCCTTGCCGCGCTGTTCGATGCTGAAGATGCCGCGCTGCAGGAATGGAATCAGCGACAGCAGCAGAAAGCCATGCACCAGGGTCTTGCCCTGCGGCATCTCGCGGCCGGCGCGCTCCACATCGACATGGATCCAGTGGTCGTCGCCGGTCAGTGCGGCGAATGCAGCAATGCGCGACTGGTCGATGCTGATCCAGTCGCTGCTGCCCAGCGCTTGCCCGATGTACTGCGCCAGGTCGGCGGCATGGGTCACGGTGACGCTCATGCAGCCGCCTCGGCCGGCCGGCTGGGAACACGCCCGGCGCTGATGAAGGACATCACCACCTCCTGATGCTGGTTGCGCACCGTGACCTGGGTGCGCACGATCCCGTGGCCCGGGTTGGAGGCAGAGCGCCGCAGCTCGATGATTTCGCGCTGCACCGTCAGCGTGTCGCCGGCACGCGCGGGCGCACGCCAGCGCAGTTCGTCGATGCCGAGGCCGACCATCGGCGTTGTGCCATAGCCGCCGCCCAGCACAAACATCCGCATCGATAGCGCGGCAATGTGCCAGCCGCTGGCCACCAGGCCCTTGAACGGGCCTTGCGCGGCTTGCTCGGCGTTGGTGTGCATGGGCTGCGGGTCGAAACTCCGGCCAAAGGCCACGATCTCCTCGGCGCTGACCTGTACGGGCGCGCTGTGCCAGGTTTCACCGAGCTGGAAGTCATCGAAATAACGGGCTGCCATGGTCCTTGGATGCGGTGGGTGGGTGGCCTGCATGCGGGGTCTGCAGGCTGCCATTCAGGATGCCGCAAGCCGGCCTTTGGCCGAAGCGCTGTGTTGGCAAGTTCCGCGGCACGGAAATTGGCGGCCAGGACCAGCCGGTTCGACGCGGGGTCTGAGTGAGGGCGAGGCCAGATTTCGTTTCGCGGAAAGTCGGGAAAAGCAAGTTGTCCCGGCTGATCGCAGTCAGGACACTGCGATCATCAAACCCGGAGACAACGATGCAGCACACCCGCTTCGCCCGCCTGATGGCCTGGGGCGCCGCGATATTCCTGGCAAGCCATGGGGCAGCCCATGCACAGGCCCCGGCTGATTGGCCGAACAAACCCGTGCGCATCGTCGCCACCTTTGCGCCTGGTGGCAGCTCGGACCTGGTGGCGCGGCAATTGGCGATTCACTTGAGCGCGCATTACGGCCAGCAATTCATCGTCGAGAACCGGGTGGGCGCCGGCGGCAATATCGGTGTCGACTTCGTGGCCAAGGCGGCGCCCGATGGCTATACGCTGGCCTTGGCCACCTCGGGCCCGCTGGCCAACAACAAGTCGCTCTACAACACGATGCCCTTCGATGCGCAGAAGGACTTGTCGCCCATTGCGCTGGTGGGCGAGATTCCGCTGGTGATTGCGGTCAACCCAGGCGTCAATGCCTCGAGCCTGAGCGAGTTCGTGGCCTTGAGCAAGACCTCGGCCAATGCCTTGACTGTGGCCAACCCGGGCAAGGGCACCATCGGCCATCTGGCCACCGAGCAGTTGCGCATCAACACCGGCGCGCGGCTTCAGTCGGTGCCCTACAAGGGCGATGCACCGGCGATGACCGATGCGATCAGCGGCGTGGTCGAAGGTGTCTCGGCGCCGGTGACCTCGCTGGTGCCCAACATCCAGGGCAAGCGGCTGAAGCCGCTGGCCGTGACCTCCAAGGCCCGCTTTCCCGGTCTGCCCAATGTGCCCACCGCCGCCGAGCAGGGCATACAGCTCGAAGCGACGGTCTGGAACGCGATGGTCGGCCCCGCGGGCCTGCCCAAGCCCATCGTCGATTCGCTGAACCAGCAGATCAACAAGTACACCAGCTCGGCAGAGGGCAAGGCCAAGCTGGCCTCGCTGGGCCTGGTCCCGCTGGCCGGCACGCCGGCCCAGCTGAGCGAATTGATGAGCAGTGAGGCGGCCAAGTGGAAGCGGGTGGTCGAATCCGCCAAGATCTCGATGGAATGAGAGTGATGCAGCAACGATTGAAGTTCTTCATCGACGGTGCCTGGGTCGATCCGGCGCTGCCGTCCACCTTGGAAGTTATCAATCCGGCGACCGAGAAGCCCTTTGCGCAGATCAGCCTGGGCTCGGCGCAGGATGTGGACCGCGCGGTGACGGCGGCACGCCGGGCGTTTTCGAACTATGCCGAGACCACGGTCGCCCAGCGCCTGCACTGGCTGCAGCGCATCGTCGAAGGCTTTCGAGCCCGGCTGCCGGAGCTGGCCCGCACGATGACGCTGGAGATGGGCTCGCCGATCACCTTTTCCACCGAGCGCCAGGCGACGGTCGCGCTGTTCCACTTCGAAGAGGCGGCGCGTGTGCTGGCCGACTATCCCTTCGAGCAACGCATGGGCCAGGGGCTTGTGCGTCGCGAGCCGATAGGCGTCTGCGGCCTGATCACACCCTGGAACTGGCCTTTGAACCAGGTGGCTTCCAAGCTGGCGCCGGCACTGGCCACCGGATGCACCGTGGTGCTGAAGCCCAGCGAGATTGCACCGCTGAGTGCGATGCTGCTGGCCGAAATCATTCACGAGGCTGGTCTGCCCGAAGGCGTGTTCAACCTCGTCAATGGCGACGGGCCGACGGTTGGTGAAGCGATGGCTGCACATCCAGACATTGACATGCTGTCCTTCACCGGCTCCACCGCTGCAGGCATCCGCGTGGCCAAGCTCGCGGCCGATACGGTCAAGCGTGTGGCGCAGGAGCTGGGCGGCAAGTCGCCCAACATCATCCTGCCCGATGCCGACTTGCGGCGCGCCGTGATCCAGGGCGTGCATGCCTGCTATACCAATGGCGGCCAGAACTGCCAGTCGCCCACGCGCATGCTGGTGCCGCGGGCACAGCGCGATGCGGTGTTCGATGCGGCCCGGGAAGCCGTGGCCACGGTTCGATTGGGCGAGCCGCTGGACCCGGCCACGACCATGGGGCCGCTGGTGAGCCAGGCCCAGTTCAACAAGGTTCAGCAACTGATCCACGCCGGCCTGGCCGAAGGCGCGACATTGGTGGCAGGCGGCCCTGGGCGGCCTGCGGAGTTCGAGCAGGGCTATTACGTCCGGCCCACTGTCTTTGGCGATGTCACGCCAGCGATGAGGATTGCGCGCGAGGAGATCTTCGGGCCGGTCTTGTCCATCATTGCCTATGACTCCGAAGACGAGGCAGTGGACATTGCCAATGACACGCCCTTCGGCCTGGCCGGCTTTGTGCAATCCGGCGACCCGGCGCGTGCACGTGCGATTGCCAACCGCCTTCGCGCCGGCCGCGTGTATTTCAATGGCGCGGCATTCGACCGCAGCCTGCCCTTCGGCGGCTACAAGCAATCCGGCAATGGACGGGAGTTCGGTGCCTTCGGATTCGAGGAATACCTCGAGGTGAAAGCCCTGCTCGGTTTCGCCAACTGACTGAGCTTCCGGCCACAGCCTGGCCGCCACTGCTGCCGCGGGATGCCGCGAGCAGGGCATCGATGGTGACACTGTCGCCATACAGATAACTCACGATAAGAGCGGCATCAATGAGTGGTGCCCCCTGAGCGATCACGGGGCGCCATTTTGCGTTTCAAGCCCCCGCGCACCTGTTCCGCCTTGGGGCGGGCGATAGCGACCCCCTCGAAATCCCGGTCACCTGCAGTTGTTGACCTCCTGAAGTCAGTGGCGTAACATCCGTTTAACGGAAAAGTTTCCGATATGCGGAAATATAAAGACGCAGCAGGCAAACCAGACCATGCCGATACTCGGGCATGGTGGGACGGTTATTGCTGCCGGTGATGGCTTGAACAACGGAGACAAGCGCCATGCAAAGAAGGCAATGGATCGTGGCGGCAGGCGCCACCCTGACGGCGGCAAGGGCCGATGCGCAGGCCTGGCCCGCCAGGACCATCAAGTACATCGTTCCCTTCCCACCGGGCGGTGCAACGGACGCCATCAGCCGCCCGGTTGCGCAGCGATTGCAGGAGCGGCTCAAGCAGCCTGTCATCGTCGAGAACGTGCCCGGCGCCGGTGGCGCCATCGGCACCTCGCGACTCAAGCAATCGCCGCCCGATGGCTACACGATTGGATTCGGCAATTCAGCGTCACTGACGATCACGCCGCACCTGAATGCCAAGCCGGGATACGACCCCATTGCCGACCTGACGCCGATCTCGATGCTCACCGAATACGCGAATGTGCTGGTCGTGCCGCGCGCCTCGCCGGCCACCAGCCTGTCGGAGTTCATTGCACTCGCGCGCAGCAAGCCCCAGGGCCCGATGTACGGCTCCGCGGGCATTGGCTCCAGCAACCACCTGAGTGCGGCGCTGCTGGCTTCGAAGCTGCGCCTTCCCATGACCCATGTGCCCTACAAAGGCAACAGCGTGGCACTGACAGACCTGCTGGCGGGCCAGGTCGACTGGATGTTTGCCGGCATCTCCGAGGTCCGTCCATTCGTTGCCGACAACCGTCTGCGCGTTCTTGGCATCTCCTCGAAAGTCCGCGATCCGCTGATGCCCGACGTGGCACCCATTGCCGAGGCTGTGCCGGGATACGAGGTCACCGGCTTCATGGGTGTATTCGCGCCTGTGGGTCTGCCGGCAGCGATGGCCTCCCGCCTGACAAGTGAAGTGCAGGCCATCCTGCGCCTGCCGGATGTGGCGCAGACCTTCGAGATGCAGGGCCTGCGCGTGAAGTCCAGCTCCCCGGAAGAACTGGCGGCACGGGTCAAGCACGATCACGCGATGTGGAAGGCCGTCATCGCGAGTGCGGGCATCAAGGCGGAATAAGCGCCGAACGAGCGCAGAACAAGCGCCTGAAACGGCCGCGACCGGAACGCGCCGGCGAGAGGCCGGCGACAAGCCGGCCTGAACCTCAGCAGCAACGCGTTGGAACCCACCTTGCAATTTGGTGGGCGGGGACCACGCACGTCCATGAAATGGAGAGTTTGAATGCCATCACCAGGAACACAGGCAGTCATTGCCGGGCTCGGCGAGCCACCGGTCGGACGCCTCGTCGACAAGAACCCGACCGAGCTTCACATCGACGCGGCCATGCTGGCCATCGAAGACTCGGGAATAGACAAGCACGACATCGATGGGCTGATGACCACCGGGACGTTCTTGAATGACAACATTCGCCATCACATGATCATTGGCGAGCACCTGGGCATCCACTGCAAGCTGTTCGCCGATACGCTGCGCTCGGGCGGCCATTCGTACCTGAATGGACTGCAGGTGGCCCAATGGGCGGTCGAGAGCGGCCTTTGCAAAGCCGTGCTGCTGCTGCGAGGCGACACCACGCTCTCCGGCGTGCCCGCGGGGACTTCATTGCGGGCCTATATCGAATACGGTGCGCATCCACTCGAATTCGAAGTGCCATTCGGCATCACCGTTCCCGGCGTCTACGCGATGCTGGCGCAGCGGCATATGTACGAATTCGGAACCACATCCACACAGCTGGCCAATATCGCGGTGGCCTGCCGCAAGCATGCATCGCTGAATCCGAAAGCCTTCAAGCGCGATCCGATCAGCGTCGAGGATGTGCTGAATTCGCGAACGGTATCGACGCCTTTGCGCCTGCTCGATTGCAGTCCGACCTGCGATGGTGCGGGCGCGATCCTGATCACGTCGCTGGAACGGGCTCGGGACTTGAAGACCAGGCCGGTCCGGATTCTCGGCACCGGGCAGGCACAGTCGTATTACCACCTGGCCCACCTGGCCCGCGCCACCGGCGCCCGTCCAGAGGACAAGAAGCGGTTTGGCCTGACGCGAACCGTGCAATCAGTCGCCGCGAAGCGCGCATTCGACATGGCAGGCATCAAGCCGACAGATATCGATGTCGCGCAGCTCTATGACTCTTTCACGATCACCGTGCTGCTGCAGCTCGAAGACCTGGGCTATTGCGAAAAAGGAGAGGGCGGTGCTTTCACCGAAGGCGGCCGGCTGGAGCTGGGCGGTGAGCTGCCGATCAATACCAATGGTGGCCTGCTGTCGTTCGGTTCGTCTGGCGGCATCAACCACATCATCGAGGCCGCGCGGCAGATGCGCGGCGAGTGCGGCGAGCGGCAGGTCAAGGATGCCCGGCTGGCACTGGCGACCAATGTCAGCGCAGTGGCCTCGAACCATTCCATCGCCATTCTCGGAAGAGACTAAGGAGGCCCGCATGTCCAGATATCTGCCCACCCCTTCGAAGATCTCGAAGCCATTCTGGGACTCCTGCAAAGCGCAGGACATGAAGCTTCAGCAATGCGAGGACTGCGCAAGCTTTCTTTTCTATCCCGTCTATGTCTGCCCGGAATGCGCGTCCAGAAAGCTGAATTGGACCAATGTCAGCGGCAAGGGAACGGTCCACACGTTCACAACCGCCGACAAGTCGATTTTCGAGGACGTCGAAGGTGCGCTGATCGTTGCGCTCATTGAGCTGGAAGAGGGCGCCATGATGACGACGAACCTCGTCAACGTCGAGCCGGCCAAGGTCGAGATCGGCATGGCCGTGAAGCTGTGCTACCGGCCGGCATCCGACGACATCACCTTGCCTGCATTCGAGCCCGGGCTATGAAGCTTGCGACCTTTCTTTTGAATGGTGCGGCGCATCTCGGTGTCGTGATCGGCCAGCGCATTCATCGTGTGCCCGATCTCACGATGCTGGGCTTGATTGCAGCGGGTGCGCCGGCAATCGAGCGGGTGACCCAACTCGCCGCAACCGCTGGCGAGCGAGACGGCCATGACTTGCGCGACATCACACTGCTTGCGCCGATTCCCCGGCCCGTTAAAAACATCTTCTGCGTCGGCCGGAACTACAAGCTGCACATCGAAGAGGGCGCCCGGGCGCGTGGTGTGGAGCCCCAGTTCCCACCGGTACCGGAGTTCTTCAGCAAGCCACCCACCACAGTGATCGGCACCCGATCCGCGGTGCGCCTGCCGGCTGCAACGCAGCGGCTGGACTACGAGGTGGAACTGGCGATCGTGATTGGCAAGCCAGGCCGCGACATCGCGGCCGAGCACGCAGCCAAACACATCTTCGGCTTCACCGTGCTCAATGACATCACGGCCCGGGATCTGCAGACCGCGCACGGCCAGTGGTTCAAGGGCAAGGCGCTGGACACCAGCTGCCCCATGGGGCCATGGATCGTGACGGCCGACGAATTCGACGTCGAAGCCGGCCATCGCCTGTGGTTAAAGGTGAATGGCGAGAAACGGCAGGACTCGTCGACGGCCGACATGCTTTTCAACTGCCACCGGATCATCGAAAGCCTTTCCAAAGGCATGACCCTGGAGGCCGGCGATGTGATTGCCACCGGCACGCCATCGGGCGTTGGCCTGGGCTTCGATCCGCAAGTCTGGCTGAGGGACGGCGATGTCGTGGAAGCCGGCATCGACGGCATTGGAAGCATCGTCAACACGATCGTGGCTGTCTAGGTCCGATTCATAGTCTGGAGTGAGTGAATGAGGAATTCGGGTGAGTTCAAGGGCGCATTGAGCGGAATTCGCGTCGTCGATGTATCGCGGGCATTGGCAGGTCCGTATTCGACGATGCTGATGGGTGACCTGGGCGCCGACATCATCAAGCTGGAAATGCCGGGAACCGGCGATGAGTCGCGCTACTGGGGTCCTCCGTTCGCGACCTATATGTCGTCGAACAGGAACAAGCGCTCGGTGGAAGTGGACCTGCACACGGCGGAAGGCCAGAAGGTCTTCATGGACCTGGTGAAGACGGCGGACATCGTTGTCGAGAACTTCCGGCCGGGCACGATGAAGCGCTTTGGCCTGGACTACGCGGCGGTGGCCCAGGTCAAGCCGGACATCATCTACTGCTCGATCAGCGCCTATGGCCAGACCGGGCCGATGGCCCACAGGCCCGGCATCGACCTGATGGTTCAGGCCATCAGCGGGCTGATGTCGCAGACAGGTCCGGTCGAAGGGCCAGCCTACAAGGCGGGGGGACCGGTGGCCGATATCGTCGGCGGATTCAGTGCCGTGGTGTCGATCATGGCTTCGCTGATGGAGCGCCAGGTCACCGGCAAGGGCCGGTACATCGACATCGCGATGCTGGACGCCCTGATGATGGTCTTGAACCAGCAGATCGTCACCTACACCGCGACCGGCAAACCCTATGCGCGCGTCGGCAATGCCCATCCGCTGATGGCGCCCTACGAGGCTTTCAAGGCCAGCGACCGTGAATTCGTCATGGCGGTGACGAATGAGAAAGCCTGGCGCGCATTTGTCTCCATTCCGGAATTCGCTCACCTGAACGAGGTAGCGGAATTCCGAATCCAGGTCGATCGCAATATTAACCGGGTCAAGTTGCTGGAGGCGATCTACGCCGTCTTCAAGACCCGGACGGCGGATTACTGGCTGGAACAGCTGGACGCTCGCGGCATCCCTTCAGAACCCATCCTCACCTTGCCGGAAGTCGTCAGTCTTCCTCATCTCGCGCATCGCGGTTCGCTGATGGACATCGAATATCCGCCAGGGTCCGGTACCCGGGTGACGATTCCGGGAATGCCGTGGCGCGATGTCGCAGCACCTCGCGAGATGCTGCATCCCCCCGCTCTCGGGCAGCACACGCAAGAGGTGCTTGCAGAGCTGTATGGCGCTGCCAGGTAGCGCGGGCAATCGGGTCACGACATGACGAATCTCAATGGCAAAAGGGTCACGCTGTCCTTCGACAACGGCCCGGATCCGGAAACCACGCCGCGCGTGCTGGACATCCTGGCGCACCGCGGCATCAGGACGACCTTCTTCGTGGTGGGCGAGAACCTGCAGAAAGCAAGAGCGCCCGCCCAGCGCGCGGCCGAGGAGGGCCACTGGATCGGCAACCACACCTGGAGCCATTCGGTCCCTTTCCGGAGCCGTGGGGACGCCGAGTTCGTTCGCTCGGAGATCGAGCGCACGCAGGACTGCATTGGCGAACTGGTTCATCCCGACCGGCTGTTCAGGCCTTTTGGGGGTGGCGGGCAGCTGGAGGGCGCGCTCAGCCAGGCGGCAGTCGAGCATCTTGCAGCGGGCCGCTACACCTGTGTGCTGTGGAACTCGATACCCGGTGACTTCAAGGATGCGGATGGCTGGCCCCAGGTCGCACACCAGCAGATCGCTTTACTGGACTGGCCTTTGGTCGTGCTTCACGACGTGCGGGCGCAGGCCATGCGCCACCTCGACCGCTTTCTCGGGGAGTTGCAAGACCAGGGCTGCCAGTTCGAGCAGGCCTTTCCACCGGACTGCATTGCGATGCGGTCTGGCACGCCGACCGCTGTGATGGGCCGCGGTGTGGTCAAAAGCGATGCCTCACCAGAATGCGGAGGCTTGAATGCCTGATGAATCCCGGGTCGCCTTGAGAAGCCTGTTGCGGCAATTGCAATTGCCCGAGGAATGGCTTGCGAGAACGAATATCGTCGGTTCCGATCCAGTCGCACCCAGCCGCTACCGCGTGGGCCTGGCGAGTGCCAGCGCGCTCGGCGCCATGGCCGCGGGCATGGGCGAGATCTGGCGCGAGCGTGGCAATGGGATGCAGGACATCCTCATCGACTTGAAGCGCGCCGTGGTTCCGGGCTTGCGCACGCTTTCTTACCTGAGGCGCGATGGTCTGCCGGTTCAACTCACCCGCCCCGCCTCCGAGGACAAGGTCTTTTTCGAAACCCGCGATGGCCGGCAGATGTATTTGCTGCGCCATGCCTTCTATCACGAGCATTTCAGCCGCCTGCTGGGGAGCCTGAACTGTTCGCCGGCGACGAAGTCGATTGCGCGTGCCGTGGCTGAACGCGACGCGCTGGAGCTGGAAGATGCGCTCGCGCGGGTCAAGGCCATGGGTGCCATCGTGCGAACGCGGTCGGAATGGCTGGCGCATCCGCAGGGCGAATACCTTGCCGGCCGTCACCCGGTCGAAGTGATTCGATTGGGTGACAGCGACAAAGAGCCACTGGCACCGGCGAAACGACCGCTGACGGGATTGAAAGTCGTCGACATGGGTCATGTCCTCGCCGGGCCTACGGTGTCGCGCTGCCTTGCGGAGCAAGGGGCCGATGTGCTGCATGTCTCGGCGCCTCATCTTCCCGATCCGAACCACATCGTGCTCGATACGGGATTCGGAAAACGCACGGCATATGTCGATCTTCGTGATGCCCAGGGCCGCAAGCGTCTCAAGGCGCTGATGGCCCAGGCCGATGTGTTCGTGCACTCCTGGCGGACCGGCAGCCTGGACCGATACGGGCTCTCGGCGGAAGAGCTGATGCAATTGCGTCCTGGCCTGGTGTACGTGGCACTCAGCTGTTACGGCTCGGGCGGCCCTTGGGCGACGCGGGCCGGATACGACCCTTTTGGCCAGGTCGTCAGCGGCCTGGCGGCGGGCGAGGGCTCGCTGTCCCAGCCGGTGCTGGCCTCCACTTTCACCTTGAACGACTACCTCGCCGGCTACCTGGCCGCTGCCGGCGTGACCAGCGCCCTGCTGCGGCGCGCGCGAGAGGGTGGCAGCTATCGCGTCAATGTCTCCTTGACCGGTGCATCGATGTGGCTGCAGGCGCTGGGCATGCTGCCCGAGTCCCAATGGCCCGATGGCTCTTCGGGCGTGGCCCGGCTTCCTGATGCGGACCCCCAGCATTTGACGATCACATCGACGGCTTATGGAGCGTTGCAGCATGCGAAACCAATCGTCGAGTTTTCATCCACGCCCGCCTTCTGGGAGCGCGGGCCCATGCCGGAAGGCGCCTCGTCTCTTGCATGGATCTGAAATGAAAGAGCCGTAAGCCATGGGCTGAAAGGGTCCGGCCTCGCGCCAGGACCTTCGGCCTCGCGCAATCAGTGTCCTGACAAAGCGCTCCGAATGTTCGGAAAGGAGGGTGCGGGCGGAGCTTTGCCTGCAAGCAATTGGTCCTCGCAATCTTGCCTATTCAATTCAAGACAAATGGAGACTCCAATGTTCACGAAAGCGAATCCTTTCAAGTTTCCCGCCACGTTTGCTGCTGAACTTCCTGCCGCATTCTTCTCGCTTGCATCACCGCTTGCATTACCGCTTGCACTTGCGGCGGCGTCCGGGGCAGCTTCTGCACAATCGTCCGTGACGATGTTCGGCATCATGGATGCTGGCGTGCGGTCGATCCGGAACGATGGTGCAGGCACGCTCAACTCCCTGATCAGCGGTGGCAACCTGACCAGCCGCATCGGCTTCCGTGGCACTGAAGACCTGGGCGGAGGTCTCAGCGCCGGCTTCTGGCTCGAAGGCAGCCTGGCCGCCGACACCGGCACCAGCGTGATTGCATCGCAGTTCTTTGATCGCGCGTCCTATGTGAATATCAAGAGTGCCTCTCTTGGCGAGCTGCGAATCGGGCGCGATCTCACGCCGGTGTATATCACCTGGGGCATTGCCGATCCCTTCAATCAGGTTGGTATCGGATCGGTTGTGACGCTGTATCCCGCAGGTTCGAGCACGGCACCGAATCCCATTTTTGCGGCATACCGAAGCAATGACCGGAATGCGGGGACGACGGGGCGTTCCAACAACACGATCACGTATTACACGCCGAATACCCTGGAAGGCTTCAATGCGACGGTCTCGCTTGGCGCCCGTGAAGGTGCGACCGGTGTTCCGACTCCGGCGACAGGTCACAAGTACCAGGCCGCGACGGTGGGCTACGCCAAAGGCCCGCTCTCCGTGCGGCTGGGCTATGCGCTGACGAATACCAGTGCCGTGCCCGACGAGAAGATCAAGGACCTGGCCTGGCATGCGATGTACGACTTCGGCATTGCCAAGCTCGCCGTCGCGCAGCGCCAATACCGATTCCTCTCCAGCAAGCAGAACATCGTGCAGCTCGGGGTGTGGGTGCCGGTGGGTCAGGTCGGCACGCTGAAGTTCGCCTATGGCAAGCTCGACAACAGCGGTACTGTCGGAACGGCATCCATCAATTCATTGGATGTGCGTTCGCTGGCCATTGGCTATCAGCATGACCTGTCCAAGCGAACGGTTCTCTATGCCAGCGCTGCCCAATTGAATAACAGCGCGGGCTCCGCTGTCGCGCTGCCGGGCGGGTCGACGACGGGCTTTGTGGCCGGCCGCAAGTCGAAAGGCTTCGAGGCGGGCATTCGGCACAGTTTCTGAGATCGATACACCCGCAGAACCGATTGCCGTGCCGGACTGGGCAGGGGCCCGGTCCGGACTCGCTTCCTCCGTCTACAGCCTGACGTTGAGAAGCTTCTCCATCTTCTTCGCGGTCTTCAGCACCTCCGGAAGGTAGGTGTCGATGAAGGTGGCGCTCTCGCGGGTGCGATTCGAGCTGGTCGACAGCCCATAGCGAATGACACCACCGACGCGCAGCGGCACGGCGACGGACGCGATGCCGAGCGCGGTCTCCTGATCGATGAACACCCAGCCCTGCTCAACCCCTGCTGCCACCTGGGCCCGCAACGCAGGGACGGTCTTGACGGTCATTGGTGTCAGCTGCGAGAGTTCGTCCTGCTCTGGATACAGGGCGTCGAATTCCTTCTGGCTCAAGGCCCCCAGCAACACCTTTCCTGTGGATGTGGCGTGGGCCGGAAAGCGTGTGCCAACGCTCATGTAGTCACGCTCCAGGCGTCTTGCGGTCGCCCGCGCAACGCAGGTCACGTCCTTGCCATTGCGCAGCATGATCGAGCATGACTCGTTGAGGTTGTCGGCCAGCTCCACAAGCCGGGGCTGCAGCAGGTTCAACGCAGGCAGCGAAGAGAGATAGGAGTAACCGAGCTGCAAGGTCAGGGCCGAGAGGCTGTAGCGCTTTTCTTCGGCGTCGTATTCGACATAGCCGAGCTTGTTGAGCGTCAGCAGCACCCGCCGCGCCGAGCCGGGGCTCAGGCCCACCTTGGCCGCAACACGGCTGAGCGTCATGCTGGGGCTTTCCGCCCCGAACGACTCGATGACCGCCAGCCCTTTGGCCAGCGAGGTGATGAACTCGGGGTCGTTCTGGTTGTCCATGGAGTCGGCAATAACCGTTCGCGCGCATTCGACAGAAGGCCGCAATTCTAGGCACGGCACCAGCCATGTCGACCCGGCGGCTGCGATCCCCCGGCCGGCGGCACATCAGCATTCATGACGATATCGGCGCCGAAGCCGCTGCCGCACCATCTAGCGACTTTCACATCAGCGGCAGCACATGGAACTCTTGGAATTGACGCTTGTCCAGGCGCGCCAGCAATTGCTGGCAGGGCGATTCAGCGCGCTGGAGTACGCCGAAGCGGTGGTGGCCCGGCTGGCCGATGAGGCCGACTTGAATGCGGTGCTGGCCAGCGACCCGGCCGGCTTGCTGCGCAGCGCGCAGATCCAGGACGCCGCGGGCGGCCCGCGCGACCCGCGTCTGCTGCTGGCCGGCATCCCGCTGCTGCTGAAGGACAACATCAACACCGTCGGCCTGCCGACCACGGCGGGCACGGTGGCGCTGCAAGGCCGTGTGCCGCCGCAAGACGCGGCTTGCGCGAAGCGCCTCTTCGATGCCGGCGCGCTGCTGGCCGGCAAGGCCAACATGCATGAGCTGGCCTTCGGCATCACCAGCAACAACGCCTCCACCGGCGCGGTGCGCAACCCCTGGAACCGCAGCCTGATCGCCGGTGGCAGCAGCGGTGGCTCGGCAGCTGCCGTGGCCGCGCGCATCGTGCCGGCCTCGCTGGGCACCGACACCGGCGCTTCGGTGCGCCTGCCGGCGGCACTGTGCGGCATCGTCGGCTTCCGGCCATCGACAGGGCGCTACCCGCGTGGCGGCGTGGTGCCGATATCGCATACGCGGGATACGCCTGGCCCGCTGGCGCGCAGCGTCGAGGACATCGCGCTTCTGGATGCGGTGCTGGTGGGTGAGGAGGCTTCTTTACCGGATCTGCCACTGGCCGGTCTGCGCCTGGGCATTCCGCGCCGCCGCTGCTTCGACGGCGCCGATGAAGCGGTGCTGGTGGTCGTCGAGCGGGCATTGCGAAAACTCGCCGAAGCCGGCGTCACGCTGATCGAGACGGACGTGCCGGAGCTGGACGAGCTGAATGCCGCTGTCGGTTTCCCGGTCGCCTTGCGTGAGCTGACGGAGGATCTGCCGGCCTATCTGCGCGAATGCGGTTATGGCCTGAGCCTGGAGGCCGTGGCTGCCGCGATCGCCAGCCCGGACGTGGCGGCGATCGTCGGGTCGCAGCTGGGGCCAGATGCCGTGACGGCGGCTGCGTACGAGCAGGCGCTGCGCATGCGCGTGAAATTGCAGTCGGCCTATGGCGCTTACTTTGCAGGTCAGCACCTGGACGCGATGACCTTTCCCACTTCGCCGCTGCCGGCGCGGCCGATTGGCGATGACGAGACAGTGGCGCTGCATGGGCAGCGCGTGCCGACCTTCGCGACCTACATCCGCAACACCGATCCTGGCAGCAATGCCGGCCTGCCGGGCATCAGCATTCCTGTCGGCCTGACGGCAGATGGCTTGCCCGTGGGACTGGAGCTGGACGGGCCTGTGCTGGGTGACCGGCGGCTGATTGCGATCGCGCGGGCCATCGAGCGGGTGCTGCCACCCATGCCCAAGCCGCCTCGCGGCCCTGTGTCCGCCTGAAGTTCGCCTGATTCATCCCCTCAAGCACAACAAGGACGTGCCATGAGCTTTTCGCTTTCGCGCAGAACCCTGATCGGCGCCGGCATTTCCGGTGGATTGGCTTCTTCCTTCGGCACTGCACATGCGGCAGACGCAGCGCGCGTGGGCGTGCTGATTCCGCAAAGCGGGCCCGCAGGACTCTTCGGCGCCTCGTGCAGGAACTGCGCCGAGCTGACCGCCGAGGAAATCAACAGCCGCGGCGGCCTGGCTGGCCGCCCCTTGGAGTTGCTGTTCGCCGATGCCGGCGCGCCGCCGGCCCAGGTCTCGCAGACTGCACTGAAGCTGTGGAAGAGCGACAAGGTCGAGGCCTTTGTCGGCATGCACGATTCGGCGGTGCGCGGCGCGCTGGTCGGGCTGTTCAAGGGCCAAGTGCCCTATGTCTACACGCCCACCTACGAAGGCGGCGAATGCGCAGCCGGCACTTTTGTGCTGGGCGAAACGCCGTCGCAACAGCTGGAACCGGTGATTCCCTTCCTGGTGCAGGAGAAGGCCGCCAAGCGCTGGTACCTGATCGGCAACGACTACAACTGGCCACGCGACACCAATGCGGCGGCGAAGAAGATCATCGCCGCAGCAGGTGCGCAGGTGACCGGCGAGGAGTACCTGCCCTTCAGCGTCGACAACTTCGACGCCAGCCTGGCCAAGATCCGCGACAGCCGGGCCGATGCGGTGCTGATCACGCTGGTGGGCGGTGCGTCGGTCGGCTTCAACCGCGCCTTTGCCAGCTTCGGCCTGGCTGCCAAGGCGCTGCGCCTGGGCACCTTGATCGAGGAGAACACGCTGGCCGGCATTGGCGCGCAGAACGCGTCCAACCTGTATGCCTCTGCCGGCTATTTCGTCGGCACGCCGACGGCCCAGGCCGGCGGGCTCGAGCGCCGCTATGCCAAGAAGTTCGGCGACAACGCACCGACCTTGAATGCGCTGGCCGAGTCTTGCGCTGAGGGGCTGTTGCTGATCGAGGCCATGGCCAAGAGCACCGGCAGCCTGGACATCCGCAAGATCGAAGCCGCTGCCGAAGGCCTGCGCTACGACGGGCCGCGCGGCCGCACGATCCTGCATGCCCGGCATGCCACGCGAGACATCTTCCTGGCGCGGGCCGAGGGCGCAAGCTTCAAGATCATCAAGACCTTTGCGCAAGTGGGCTCCGGGCAGAGCTGCAAGGCATGAGGCTTCGGAACCTGAGCGTGAGCCTGAGCGTGAACCTGAGCTTGAACCATGAGCCATGGCCATGCCTGATGCGCTGAGCCTGACCTTGTTGAACCTGGCCTACCAGGCCGCAGTGCTATCACTGATCGTACTCGGCCTCGGCATCGTGTTCGGCATGCTGGGCATCATGAACATGGCGCATGGTGAATTCGTGATGCTGGGTGCTTATGCCGTGGTGGCGGCGCAGCGCATCGGCGCGCCGCTGTGGAGCGGCATCGTGCTGGCGGTTCTGGTGACCGCGGCGCTGGGCTGGGCCGTCGACATGGCACTGATCCGGCGCCTGGCAGGCCGGCCCATGGACACCTTCCTGGCCACCTGGGGCCTGAGCGCGCTGCTGCGCTCGGCCGTGGAGCTGCTGTTCGGCAAGGGCTACCAGAACGTCGAGCCGCCGAACGCGGGCATCAGCATGCTCTTGGGCACAGGCTATCCCACCTACCGCTGGCAGCTGATGCTGGCGATCGTCCTCGGGCAGGCCGCGCTGGCTGCCTGGTATCTGCGCAGCCCGGCCGGCGCGCGGCTGCAGGCCATGGTCCGGAACCCCGATCTGGCTGAAGCGCTGGGGCTGAATACCCGCGCCATGGCCAGCGGCGCCTTTGTCGCGGGCTGCGTGGCTGCGGGCCTGGCCGGTGCGGCCCTGGCGCCACTGGTCCGCGTCGAGCCGTCCATGGGCCTGGACTACCTGCTCACCAGCTTCTTCGCGCTGGTGGTCGGCGGCCTGGGCAGCCTGGTCGGCCTCTTCGCCGGCACCGGCTTGATCGCCGGCACGCAGTCGCTGGTGGCTGCATTCGCCGACCAGACAGCCGGCTACCTCGCGCTGCTGCTGGTCTCCATTGCTTTCCTGTGGCTGCGCCCCGATGGCATCGTCAAGCGTTGATGAACCTTTGAAGGCGGCGCAGGCCGACGGCGCCGCCCCATGTGCGGGTGAGGCCATCGAGCCAAAGGCAGTGCCAGGCCTGCGCCATGGCATGCGGCCGATGGCAGTCCTGGCCGGGGTGCTGATGCTGGTGCCGCTGATCGGCGGTGAATTCCGCGCCTACCAGATCGGCCTGTACCTGCTGTATGGCCTGGCGGCGCAAGGCATCACGCTGGCCTGGGGCCGGGCGGGACTGTTGCCGCTGGGCCAGGCGCTGTTCTTCGGCGCCGCGGCTTATGGCTCCGGCCTGGTGCTGAAGGCGGCCGAGGCCAGGCCCTTGTGGTGGCTGGCCTGGCCGCTGGTGGTGCTGGGCCCGGCGGCGGTGGCCTACGGCATGGCGCGCCTGCTGTTCGCGCGCCGCAGCGAGAGCGGGCCGTATTTCTCGCTGATCACGCTGGCGCTGGTGATGCTGGGCTTCCAAGTCGCCAACCAGTGGAGCTCGGTCACCGGCGGCTTCAATGGCCTGGGCAATGTGCCGGAGCTGCCTGGCCTGGATCGCTATGGCTCGATGTACTGGCTGATTGCCGCCCTGGTCCTGCTGGCAACCGCGGCCTGCGTGGCACTGAGAGGTTCGCCCCTGGGCCTGCTGTGGGCCGCGGTGGCGCAGAACGAAGGGCGGCTGCAGTTCTTCGGCTACGCAACCGATCGCCTGAAGGCCCTGGCCTTTGCCGCCAGCGCGCTGCTGGCGGCGCTGGGCGGTGCGTTGTACGCACCGCACCAGGGGCTGGTGACACCGCAGGCCATCAGCGTGTTGCTATCAGCCGAAATGATCGTGTGGACAGCGGTCGGCGGCCGTCACAGCCCATATGGCGCCTTGCTGGGCGCCGTGGGCATAGGCTGCCTGTCCGCCGAGCTGCGCGACCGCTTCGCACTGTGGGAAGCCATGGTGGCCTTGGTCTTCGTCCTGGTGGTGCTGAAGGCGCCGGGCGGCCTGTGGGGCGCGATCGAACGAGGCGCCGGTGCGCTGCTGATGCGGCGGCGGGTCACGCGCCGCGCTGCGCCAGCGCATGCCGATGCGTTGCCTGCTCCGCGGCTGAAGCAGCGTCATGGCGGATCAGGTCAAGACATCGGCCCAGACCACGCACTGCAATTCCGCGAGATTGCCGTGCGCGCGCATGGCGTCAACATCCTGAACGGCCTAAACCTCGATGTACGCGGCCGCGGCATCCATTGCATGATCGGCCCGAACGGAGCCGGCAAGACATCGGCCTTCAATGCGCTGACCGGCCGGCTGCCCATCAACGCCGGCGATGTGCTGCTGTTCGGCCAAGCCATCCGCCGCTTTCATCCGGTGGCGCTGGCCAGGCTGGGCGTGGGCCGCAAGTTCCAGGTGCCGACGGTCTTTCACGACCTGACGCTGGCCGAGAACATCGCAGTGGCCACCTGGGCCCACCGCTGCACACCCGTCGAATTGCTGCGTCCGGCCTTGCTGCGCTGGCGCGCACCGATGCTGACCCTGCTCGAGCCGGCCTTCCCCTTTCTCGCCAGCGAAGGCAGCACCCTGGCGGGCCGCCTGTCGCCGGGCCAGCGGCAGATGCTGGAGCTGGCGATGGCCGCGCTGCCCGAGCCCCGCCTGTTGCTGCTGGACGAGCCTTGTGCCGGCCTGTCGCCGGACGAGACCCGCCGCCAGATCCGCGTGGTGATGCAGATCGTCGAAGCGCTGGGCGCCACGGCCGTGGTGATCGAACACGATCTGTCGGCCGTCGAACAAATGGCCGGACAGGTGCATGTGCTGCACCAGGGCCGGTTGCTGGCCTCGGGCAGCCTGGCTGAAGTGCAGGCCAGTGCGCAGGTGCAGGCCGTCTATGCCGGAGGGCGCAAATGAAGCGCAACAGCAATGGCACCAGCAATGGCAACGGCGTTGGCAGTGGCGCCGACAGCGTTGCCGCTGGACCCGCCTTGCTGCAGGTCTCCGGCCTGAGTGGCGGTTATGGCGACACGCTGGTGCTGCGCGCACTGTCGCTGCAGATCGGCGCTGGCCAGGTGCTGGGCGTGCTGGGCCGCAACGGCGTCGGCAAGACCACGCTGATGCGTCTGCTGACCGGGCTGGCACGCCGCTTCGATGGCGACATCCGGCTCGGCGGCCGCGCCATCGGCGCGCTGCGCACGCATGCACGGCAGCGGCTGGGCATCAGCTACATGCCGCAGGAAGCGGTGGTCTTCGACAACCTGACGGTGCGCGACAACCTGACACTGCACCACGCAGACCGCTCGCTGCAGCGCTATGAAGCGCTGTTCACGCTGTTCCCGCGTGTGCAGGAGCGCCTGCGCCAGCCTGCCGGGCTGCTGAGCGGTGGCGAAAGGAAGCTGGTGTGCTTCTGCCGCACGCTGGCCGAGCAGGCAGCACTGACGCTGCTGGACGAACCGACTGAAGGCGTGCAGCCCGAGAACATCGAGCGCATGGCTGCCGAGGTGGCGCGCCGTGCGGCACAAGGCGCTGCCTTCGTGATCGCCGAGCAGAACATCGGCTTCCTGTTGTCGACGATGAGCGCGGCGGTGGTGCTGGACCATGGCGAGGTGGTGCTGGCGGGCAGCGCCGCCGAGCTGGACCGCGCCACATTGGAGGAGAAATTGCGCTTGTGAGCAGCGGCCCGCCGGGCTTGCGGGTTAACCCCGGGCCAGCCCGCCAGGGCGTGCACGATAGTTGCATGCAGCCCGGATGGGTGTGACTTGTGCGCCCGTGGCTCGCAGCAAACGAGCCGCGGTTCGTGGTTCGACAGGGTGTAGTGCTTCGATCATGTTTCTGTCGTTTGAACGGGCCAGAAGCCTGTCCCGGATCATGAGCCTGTTTGCCGAGCCGCAGGACGAGCGGGCTGTGCGCCAGACCGTTGGCGAAGAAGTGATGCGGCTGATCGAGGCCGATTACTTTGCGTCTTATGTCTGGGAGCCCGAGGCACAGCGCTTTGGCCATCGCATCGCGATCAACATGAGCGATCGCAACCTCTCGGCCTACGAGTCCTACTTCCAGTACCACGACCCCATCACCTTCCAGCTGCAGCAGCGGCGCCAGGCCACGCTGGTCGAGCAGATCCTGCCGCAGGAACAGCTGATGAAGACCGAGTTCTTCAACGACTTCCTGCTGCGCGACGGGCTTTACTGGGGCGTCAACCTGTTTGCCTGGGACGGTGAACACAATGTCGGCGACATGCGCATCTGGCGCCGGCGCTCGCGCGGGCGCTTCGACCACGAAACCCTGGCCTTGCTGGAGATCGTGCGCCCGGCGTTCACCGCTGCGCTCAGGCGCTGCCAGCAACAGGCGGGCAGCCCGGGGCAGCCAGATGGGCCCGACGCATCGACGGCCAAGGCTGCCAGCGGCCTGCGGCTGACGCGGCGCGAGCAGGATGTGGCCGAGCTGACGGCACAGGGCTTCTCGGACAAAGCCATCGCCTTGCGGCTGGGCATCGGCTTTCCGACGGTGCGCACGCATGTCACGCACATCTTCGCGAAACTGGGTGTCAGCAACCGCGTGCAGCTGGCGACGCGGCTGGCCGCGATGCAGCAGGTCCGCAAGAGCAACTGAGGCCGGGCTTGTGCTGGATCGGGCCTAGCCTAGTCCTCGTCGTCGGGCGCGCTTTCCGAATCGCTCCGGTGCAAGTCGATCATCTGCCGCAGCATCTTCTTCAGGTCGGCCGCCTTGGTCAGACCGAAGGGTTCCAGCACACGCCGCTCGTGCTCGCGCGCTGACTCGATCAGCCCGGCGACCAGGCGCGCCCCGGTGGGGGTCAACGCCACCAGGGTCACGCGCCTGTCGTTCTCCTGCGGAATGCGATGGATCTCGCCGCGGGCCTCCATGCGGTCCAGCAGCCGCGTGACGGTGGGCTGCTTGGAAATCGTTACCACGGCGAGCTGGCCGATGCTCATCGGCTCGCCACCGGCCAGCGTGGCCAGCACGCGCCATTCGGACACGGTGAAGCCGTGTGCCTTCACCACCCGATGGAACTCGCCGGAGATGAGGTGGCTGGCCTGCGCCAGCAGCGCTTTCCAGCACAGTGGGATCCGAAGCTTGGAATTCACGTGACTTGAAGTCGCGGC
>JADMIO010814552.1_pt1 | contig 29669 bp, 17 predicted proteins | sample 8958161 | NCBI WGS metagenome assembly JADMIO01 (sample SAMN16585339, study PRJNA669376) | soil metagenome | isolation source: Crop rotation soil | place: USA: Cullars Rotation, Alabama | collected 2011 | reverse complement strand
CGCGACAACTTGTCCACGTGGAATTCTAAGCTTAGGATCCCAATGTGCTGGAAAGTTTATTATTCTATAAAGTTATTGTTTCAACAGAACCATTCTTCCGGTAGAAACATTATCACCGCATACAATCCTGTACATGTATGTTCCGTCAGCAACATCTGCTGCATCCCATCTTACCATGTACGTCTGATCCGGTTCAACATTCTGATCGAACAGCACTGCCATCTTTCTTCCGTCGAGTGAATAGATCTCCACAGTTCCCTGTGTAGCTGTTTCACTTTGATTTCTGAATTCAATGGTTGTAGCCTCGTTAAACGGATTCGGATATGTTACCGCTTCTATGCCGCTTGCTCCGGAATACTCAGTTGTTGCCAGCCTGCTGTTGCCATGTGAGCTGCAGCCGCATCCGATTGCTGTTACGCATACAGTTGCTGATGCACAGCATCCGTTTGCATTCGTAATGGTACAAGTATAGTTTCCAGGAGTGCACACAACGATTGAACGTGTGTATGCTCCGTTATTCCAGTGGTATGTATATCCTGCAGGTGCTGTCAATGTTGTTGACTGTCCCTGGCAGAATGTTCTGCTTCCTGAAATCTGGCAAGACAATGCTGCGCTTGTCACGCAAACGCTGCTCGATCCTGTACATCCGCCTGAGCTTGTAGCTGTCACTGTATATGTGCCGCCTGTTGTTACACAGATACAACGTGTAGTAGCGCCATTGCTCCACAGGTAGCCTGCAAAGCCTGACGGAGCGCAAAGGTTTGTGCTCTGTCCATGGCAGATAGCTGTGCTGCCTGTGATGTGAACGCTTTCAGGGCTGCCTGAAACAACAGTCCTGCTGCATGTACATGAACATCCGCTGCCATTTGATACAGTTACACTGTATGTACCCGGGATGCTGACTGTAATGCTGCTGGTTGTAGCTCCGTTACTCCACAAATAGCCGGCTGCACCTGCAGGCGCGCTAAGTGTTGAGGTTTGACCTGGGCATATTGCAGAGGTTCCTGAAATTGTACATCTAGGAGCTGAACTTACATTCACACACGCTGTGCTTGTGCTTGAGCAACCGCCCTGAGATGATATCGTCACGCTTACATTACCCGCACATGAAACGCTGATGCAACGTGTAGTTGCGCCATTGCTCCAGCAGTAGCATAAGCCGGTTCCTGCAGGAGCACACAGTGAAGTAGATCCACCCTGGCAGATATTGAGATTTCCTGAGATTGTACATGTTACAGGAGAGCCGACAGTAACAGATTTAGTGCATGTGCTTGAACACCCTGTTCCGTTTGTGACGGTGACAGTGTATGTTCCCGCAGTGTTCACACTAATACAACGTGAAGTTGCTCCTGTATTCCATACATAAGCATATCCGTTACCTGTAGGTGCGCACAACGATGTCGACTGTCCCTGGCAGAGATGTGAATTACCTGAGATTGTACACCTAGGTGAAGTGCCGACAGTCACACATACAGTGCTTGTGCTGCTGCATCCGCCTTCGTTCGTAGTCGTAACACTGTACCATCCTGAGCAGCGAACAGTAATGCAACGTGTTCTTGCACCGTTGTTCCACACGTAGCATGTAGCTCCGGCAGGTGCGCACAGAACAGTTGACTGTCCGTCGCAGATATGTGTATTGCCGCTTATCGTGCTTCCTGTAGATGAGCTTACGATTACAGTCTTGCTGCATGTGCTTGAACAGCTGGTGCCATTGCTAACAGTTACAGTATAGGTTCCTCCTGTATTTACACTGATGCAACGTGTGGTTGCACCGTTGTTCCATACATAAGTATATCCGTTACCGGATGGTGCACACAGGGACGTTGACTGGCCCTGGCACAAATGAGTGTTTCCTGAGATATGGCAGTTAGGCGCTGATCTCACGCTTACACAAACGCTGCTGCTGCTGCGGCATCCCGCAGAATTAATAACAGTAACAGTGTACCAGCCAGAACAGTTAACAGTAATGCAACGGGTAGTTGCACCATTGCTCCAGTGGTAAGTGTAATCTCCGTCCGGAGCGCAAAGCTGAGTGCTTTGACCTTGACAGATATGAGTATTGCCTGTAATCGTGCTATTCACAGGAGGGCTGACTGTAACTGTTTTTGAACAAGTGCTTGAGCAGCCTGCTCCGTTGTTTACAGTTACTGTATATGTTCCCGCTGAGTGAACGCTGATGCAACGTGAGGTAGCACCGGTATTCCATACATAAGAAGGATAACCTGCAGGAGCACACAATGAAGTCGAAGAACATCCGCCTTCACATATAACTGAGTTACCTGAAATAGTGCAGTTAACTGTTGTTCCTGTATGAGTAATTACACCTGTTGAAGTATTGCAGGCATCGACTGTGCATGAATTACCATCATCCGTATTAACAGGAGTATGTGTTATCGCACCTGTTGTGGTGTTGCAGGCATCAGTAGTACATGCATTGCCGTCATCCGTATTCACAGGAGTGTGTGTAGGATTTCCTGCAGTGTCAAGGGCATCCGTAGTACAAGGATTGCCGTCATCAACTCCTGTAGGTGTATGAGTAATTACACCCGTAGTTGTATCGCAGGCATCGACAGTATTCGGATCACCGTCGTCGATGGCAGGATTCGGTGTATGAGTGATAGCGCCTGTTGATGTATTGCAGGCGTCAATTGTACATGCATTTCCGTCGCTTGTATTTACAGCGGTATGAGTAATGGCGCCTGTTGAAGTGTTGCAGGCATCGGTTGTACATGCATTGCCATCATCAGTATTAACAGCAGTGTGCGTGATTGCACCTGTTGACGTATTACATGCATCTGTTGTGCAGGCATTGCCATCGTTGGTATTTACAGGGTTATGGAACACACCGGTTGAAGTATTACAACCATCTTCCGTACATGCATTTCCATCGTTAGTGTTAACAGCAGTATGCGTGATTGCACCGGTTGATGTATTACATGCATCAGTTGTACATGCATTTCCGTCATCTGTATTTACAGCAGTATGAGTAATTGCACCTGTTGAAGTGTTGCAGGCATCGGTTGTACATGCATTGCCATCATCAGTATTAACAGCAGTGTGTGTAATTGCACCGGTTGACGTATTACATGCATCTGTTGTGCAGGCATTGCCGTCATTGGTATTTACAGGGTTATGGAACACACCGGTAGAAGTATTACAGCCATCCTCAGTACATGCATTGCCGTCGTTAGTGTTAACAGCAGTATGCGTGATTGCACCGGTTGACGTATTACATGCATCTGTTGTGCAGGCATTGCCGTCGTCAGTATTAACAGCAGTATGAGTAATGGCACCGGTTGAAGTGTTGCAGGCATCTGTTGTACATGCGTTACCGTCATCCGTATTTACAGGATTGTGGAACACACCGGTTGAAGTATTGCAACCATCGGTTGTGCATGCGTTTCCATCGTTGGTATTAACAGCAGTATGAGTGATTGCACCTGTTGACGTATTGCAGGCATCATTTGTACATGCATTGCCATCGTCAGTATTTACAGGTGTATGAGTGATTGCGCCGGTAGTAGTATTGCAGGCGTCAGTAGTACATGCATTGCCGTCATCAGTATTGACAGGAGTATGTACAGGATTTCCTGAAGTATCAGTTGAATCCGTTGTACAAGGGTTGCCGTCGTCGACACCGATTGGTGTATGGGTAATAACACCGGTTGCCGTATCGCAGGCGTCAATTGTATTCGCATCACCATCATCAATATTAACAGGCGTATGAGTAATTGCACCGGTTGATGTATCGCAGGCATCTGTTGTACATGCATTGCCGTCATCTGTATCTACCGGCTCATTGGTAATTGCACCGGTTGTTGTATCGCAGGCATCTGTTGTACATGGATCTCCGTCATCAGGATCAATTGGTGTGTGGAACACACCGGTTACTGCGTCACAATCATCGAGAGTACATCCATTGCCGTCATCAGTATCAACAGGCGTGTGGGTAACAGATCCGGTTGAAGTATCACAGTTGTCGTTTGTACATGCATTGAAATCTTCAATCAACTGGATAGGCGTATGTGAAATTGCGCCCGTTGAAGTATCGCATGCGTCGTCTGTACATGCATTGCCGTCATCAGTGTCGATTGGCGTATGTGTTATAAGGCCTGTTGAGCTGTCGCATTCATCAATGCTACATGCATCATCATCATTTGTGTCAACAGGAGTGTGAACAGTTTGTCCGGTTGTAGAATCACATGCGTCATCTGTACATGGATTGCCGTCATCATCAGGAGTAACCGGTTCGTGAGTTATAGTTCCTGTTGAAGTATCGCAACCGTCAGTTGTACATGCATTACCGTCATCAGTATCTACCGGGATATGGTCTGTAAGGCCGGTTGAAGTAGCAGTATTGCAGACATCGTTCGTACATGGATTTCCGTCATCATCAGGTGTTACCGGAGTATGAGTAATTGCACCCGTTGAAGTATCGCATGCATCGGTAGTACATCCGTTTCCGTCATCAATATTTACAGGTGTGTGAGTAATCGCTCCTGTAGCTGTATCGCAGGCATCAGTTGTACATGCGTTGTCATCACCTGTAAGTACAGGATTGTGGAACACGCCGGTAGAAGTGTTACAGCCGTCGGATGTACATGCATTTCCGTCGTCAGTATTTACAGGAGTATGTACAGGGTTTCCTGATGTATCAACAGAATCGTCTGTACAAGGGTTGCCATCATCTACTCCGACAGGAGTATGAGTGATAACACCGGTAGTAGTATCGCAGGCATCCGTTGTATTCGGATCACCATCATCAATGGCAGGATTTGGTGTATGAGTAATTGCACCGGTAGAAGTATCACATGCATCAATTGTACATGCATTTCCATCGTCAGTATTTACAGGAGGATGATCAGTTGCGCCGGTGGCGGTATTACAAACATCTGCTGTACATGGATTGCCGTCGTCAACAGGAGTAACCGGTGTATGAGTTACGCCTGTAGCTGTATCGCAGGCATCAGTAGTACATGCATTGCCGTCATCAGTGTTTACAGCTGTATGAGTAACAGCTCCAGTTGAGGTATTACATGCATCAGTAGTACATGCATTGCCGTCATCAGTGTTTGTTGGATTATGGAACACGCCCGTTGAAGTGTTGCAGCCATCCGTTGTACATGCATTGCCGTCATCAGTATTAAATGGTGCATGTGTAGTGAGGCCCGTTGAAGTATCGCAGACGTCATCTGTACATGCATCTCCGTCATTGATATCAACATTCGGTGTATGGGTTATTCCTGAAACAGTATCGCAGGCATCGGTTGTACATGCATTACCATCATCAGTATTGACAGGTGTATGTGTAATAGCTCCGGTTGAAGTATTACAAGCATCATCCGTACATGCATTGCCGTCATCAGTATTTACGGGGTTATGGAAAACACCGGTGGATGTGTTACAGCCATCAGTTGTACATGCATTTCCGTCATCGGTATTAATAGTTGTATGTGTAATTGCACCGGTTGAAGTATTACATGCATCGTCTGTGCAGCCGTTTCCATCGTCTGTATTTACAGGGTTATGGAAAACACCGGTAGATGTGTTGCAACCATCGGTTGTGCATGCATTACCGTCATCAACAGGTATTGCATTATGAGTGATTGCGCCTGTTGAAGTATCACAGACATCAGCCGTACATGCATTACCATCGTCCGTATTAACAGGAGTATGTGTGATTGCACCTGTTGAAGTGTTACATGCATCAGTTGTACATGCGTTGCCATCGTCTGTATTTACAGCGGTATGAGTGATTGCTCCGGTTGATGTATTACATGCATCAGTTGTACATGCATTACCGTCGTCTGTATTAACCGGGGTATGGAATATACCGGTTGAGGTATCGCAGCCATCTGTTGTACATGCATTGCCGTCATCCGTATTCACAGGAGTGTGTACAGGATTTCCTGAAGTATCCAGGGCATCATTCGTACATGGGTTTCCGTCATCAGCACCAATAGGTGTATGAGTGATTACGCCGGTAGTTGTATCGCAGGCATCGATCGTTGTCGGATCACCGTCGTCGATGGCAGGATTCGGAGTATGTGTAATTGCTCCTGTTGAAGTGTTGCAGGCATCAATTGTACATGCATTTCCATCATCTGTATTTACAGCGGTATGAGTAACAGCACCTGTTGATGTATTGCAGGCGTCAGTTGTACATGCATTGCCGTCATCTGTAGTAACAGGGTTATGGAACACTCCTGTTGAAGTGTTACAGCCATCAGTCGTACATGCATTGCCGTCATCTGTATTTACAGCAGTATGTGTAATTGCACCGGTAGCAGTATTACATGCATCGGTTGTACAGGCATTGCCGTCGTCAGTATTTACTGCAGTATGTGTGATTGCACCTGTAGCAGTGTTACATGCATCAGTCGTGCAGGCATTGCCGTCGTCAGTATTTATTGCAGTGTGTGTAACCGCGCCGGTAGAAGTATTACAAGCATCGGTGGTACATGCATTACCGTCATCGGTAGGAACTGCATCATGAGTTACAGCACCTGTCGACGTGTTACATGCATCTGTTGTACATGCGTTGCCGTCATCGGTTGGAATTGCATTATGAGTTATCGCACCTGTTGTTGTGTTACAGGCATCAGTCGTACATGCGTTGCCGTCGTCCGTATTTACAGGTGTGTGTGTAACTGCCCCTGTAGAAGTGTTACACGCATCGGTTGTACATGCATTGCCGTCATCGGTAGTAACCGGCGTATGATCTGTTGCCCCGGTTGCAGTGTTACAGACATCTGTCGTACACGCATTGCCGTCATCAACAGGAGTTGTGGCATTATGGGTTATTGCACCGGTGGTAGTATTACATGCATCGGTCGTACAGGCGTTGCCATCATCAGTATTTACTGCAGTATGAGTAATTGCGCCGGTAGAAGTATTACAGGCATCAGTTGTACAGGCATTGCCGTCGTCAGTATTTACTGCAGTATGTGTGATAGCACCTGTTGAAGTATTACATGCATCCGTTGTACAGGCATTGCCGTCGTCAGTATTCACTGCAGCATGCGTGATTGCTCCTGTAGATGTGTTACATGCATCGGTGGTACAGGCATTACCATCGTCGGTATTAACAGGTGTATGATCAGTACTACCGGTTGTAGTATTGCAGACATCCGTTGTACAGGCATTGCCATCGTCGACAGGAGTAACAGGAGTATGTGTGACAGCACCGGTTGAAGTATTACATGCATCAGTTGTGCATGGATTGCTGTCATCAGTAGCAACAGGATTATGCGTGATTGCCCCAGTGCTCGTATTACAAGCATCAGTTGTACATGCATTTCCATCATCAACAGGAACTGTCTGATGAGTGATGTTACCGTTCAGGGAATCACAGGCATCAATGGTACAGGCATTACCGTCGTCAGGATTTGGTCCGTTTGCAACAGTAATTGCAGAAGATGTTTGCTGGCAGCCCGTACTATCAACGAAATGGACTGTATAATTTCCCGGTGCAACACCATTGAAGGTGACACTCGTACTTGCAGTCGGGCCTAAATTTGTAACTGCAGCCGTCCCGGTATTAGTTATAGAATAAGTGATTGGGCCTTGTGTGTTAACAACATTCACTGAAATTGCACCTGAATTTGTGTTAAAACATTTAGCCGCAGTAGCTGCTGGTGAACCCGCGCCGAAACTACAGGTAACTGCTCCGCAGACACATGTACCTCCAGGGTTAAGTACTATTGAACAAGCTGTTGGAAGATGTGTAGTTGCCGTTGTTCCCTGAGTTAATGTCTGTCCTTCAACAGTCCGGTTTGTAGAAATGTTAAAGTTTACCACAGTTACGCCGTTACAACCTGTTGCAAAAGGAGCTCTGTTTGGGGCAGCAGTGGTTGCATTCCAAACTAAATTAGGATTCGCGTTGCCTTTCCAGCATCTGGCTGTTAAGGTCGAACCAGGCACACGGTTAAATAATGTCCACGTTCCGACTTTAATATATGTAGGTGTTGCTGTCCATGGAAGAATAGGTGCATTACCTGCACCGCATGTAATAGCAGAGTTTGCAATCTGTATCTGTATCTGGTTCCTTGTTGGAGGTGTACCGCTTGCTCCGATGTTATTAGCAGCATTAACAGTAAATACCTTTGTGCCACCAGCTGCATAGAGGCTTGCAAGATTGGTAACGCTGTTATCCCATGAGTTATTCGTAAATATCAGTGTATCGGTTCCTCCATTTTTAATGGTGGTGTCAAAGTTAAGTCCGACCGAAAAACCGGTTAACCTCAGCTCCTGGTCAACAGTACTTGTGTTTGCAATAAATACATCGAACGTAATTGTGTTGCATGTAAATGTGCAATTACGCACACTCATGTCAATTTTTTCATTCGCGGCATAACTGCTAAAATATCCAAAGCATGTTATAACCAGCGCAGCAAACAAAAATTTTTGGGTTGACGTAATTGTTGTTTTCATGTAAGTTTAATAAGTAGATTTATTTATATCGTTTGGTTTTTGGTGATTGCGTATCAATATCAGTTAAATATTTTTCGGGAAATAAAAATTTAAGATATACCCCAAAGCCCTCGTTACCTAGGAATCCCAAGGAATCGCCCAATCGCAAATGTAGCTGATAAAATAGAATAATGAAACAATACTTTCAACAATTTTGGTGAACCGGTTAATAACTTTGGTAAACATGGGAGCGTGTAAACCGAATGTCTCTATCCCACGATGCAACTTCTTAACGATCTCTTTTCGGGCACGGATTTTTAAATTCTATTATTTTTTCTTCTTCAATTAACAACTCTTTTTCTTTGAATTTCCCCCTCTTGACTTAGGGTATCAAACTCCCCAAAAATAAAACAGGGTATGGCCAATGGGCAATATTTTTCCGCCAAATTATTGGATATCCCCGCCAGTAGCTCTTTTGAGCACCTTCTTTTAATAAAAGGCTCTTCAGCCTCCGTGGCTTTAATAAAAAAAAAAGTGCCGAAGCAGATGTTAATATAGGATGACTCAAAAGCAATCCGGTTGATGCATGCTTCAGCATTACGTTAACTTACTGATTGGAATTGGTGCTGTTCAATAAAAATATTTTTACTTTTTTTCTTTGGAGTAAGATCAATTGATGGCATGAATTTTTTTCGAAAATTATTTTTCAGCATCAAATCGGAAAATAATTATTGCCATTCCGGATTGTCCGGACCAAATTATTATTAGAATAAGTATTAACTATTAAAAAATTAATCACATGAGAAAATTTACTTTAGGAATCATTATCATCCTGGTAACAGCCGTCAGCACATTCGGTTCAAACGGTTTTACAGGAAATCTTTTGTTTACAGCAAAGCTCGACGGAGCCCAGGAAACACCATCCGTAACTACAGAAGCAATTGGTGTTGCCAGTTTTATGCTGAACAGTACACACGATAGCATGTGTGTGAACGTAAGCGTAACCGGTTTAAGCGGCCCGATAACCTCGGCACATATACATGAAGGAAAACCTGGTGTTCCGGGCCCTGTAATAATTTCACTTGCACCTTTTATAAACGGTAACAGGATTTCAACAACTCTTACAGGAACCAATCTGACCTTTACCGATGTTGCGAAGTTCATGGATGGATCTTATTATATTAACCTGCATACAACTGCAAATCCTGCCGGCGAAATAAGAGGACAGATTTACCTCGAAAAAGATTATTTACTCACTGCCTCTTTAAATGCGGCGCAGGTTTCTCCACCTCTTCCTGATAGTGCTTATGGACTTGCAGTATTCAATCTTTACCAGGACTCGGTCGCAGTTATTATTGATGCAAAATTTGCCAACTTAAGTGGTGTACCTACTGCTGCTTATCTGCATCTTGGAGCACCTGGAGTAAACGGCCCCATCGTAGATAGCCTGAATGGAAGTTTAAACGGAAACGGTTTACACATTGAAGTAGATCCCCGCACATACATCACTGATTTACTTGCAGGTAATATCTACCTGAGTGTTTACACAACCCTCAATCCAAACGGAGAAATAAGAGGCCAGGTATTACCGGATTCTTCTAACCTGACATTTGATGCTTTTCCAAACGGTGCTGAAGAAACGCCTCCGAATGTTTCACCATCTACAGGTGTTGGAATCATAAAACTCAGTCCTACTTTTGACACTTTATATTATGACATAGTATTCGATACCCTGAGATCAACTCCAACGGCAGCGCATCTTCACAACGGTATTCCAGGCGTTCCCGGACCTGTGCTTGTAAATTTAGCTGGCGGATTGTCGACCAGCAGAGACAGCGGAATAGTGACAGGAGCGTCTATTACTCTTGACTTGATCGATAAATTGCTCGAAGGAGACATGTATATAAATATTCATAATGATACCTTCCCGGGTGGAGAGATCAGGGGACAGATTGGAAGGTATGCACGTGAAGGATTAACTTATGACATCGATGCACAGCAGGAAACCCCTCCTACTTCATCTTCAGCCGCCGGTTCAGGATTCGCTTCGATCGATCGCTTCAGGGAAAATATACATTTTATGCTTGTAGCTTCAGGCCTCAGCGGCCCGGTTGCAGGAAGTCATTTCCACCAGGCTGTCGCCGGAGTTCCGGGATCAATTTTGTTTCAGCTGGATTCTTTTGTTACACAGCTTGACAGTGGTGTTGCTATTTCCGGGTACTGGACTGATGATGATGCATTCGCATTTGATTCAACGTTTGCTAATATATTTCTCTCCGACAGTATTTATGTAAACCTGCATACTTCTGCATTCCCGGGTGGAGAAATCCGCGGCCAGTTGATTCATGGCGCATCATGTTTCTTTATTCACACAGGAATTCAATCCAATAACATTGATGTAAAAGACTTTTTAATTTATCCGAACCCTGCTACCAGCGAACTTAATCTTCAATTTACAGCCACGGAAAATGAACAGGCTGGCATTGTAGTTTCAGACATTGAAGGCAGGGAACTGACCAGGAAAAACATCACAGCTTTACAGGGCCAAAACAAAACTTCAGTTAGCCTGTCGGCACTGGATAACGGAATGTACCTGCTGCGGCTTTACCTTTCCGGCAATGAAGCAGCGATTATAAAATTTATTAAGCAATAAATTAATTTAGTTTTGATACCAAGGATGGAGAGAGATTTCTCTTCATCCTTTTTTTACGCCTTCCCAGGTTTATTTATTTCCCCATTCCTTATTTTCAAGCATGGGTACAAAACGAAAATGTTTAAGTTCCTGTTTCTCGTATTCTGTTTCTGAAGTTTTATTAATTACAGTCATTGTCTGAACGTCTCCTGCCCCTACCGGAATTACAAGAATTCCACCTGGTTTTAACTGGCTGATAAGGTCTCCGGGTACAAATGGTGCCCCGCACGTTACCAATATTTTATCAAAAGCTGCAAACGCCGGAAGGCCTTTATAACCATCACCATAAAACATTTTAGGTGCATAGCCGATCTGGGGAAGAAAAATTCTCGCTTTGTCATAAAGTTCTTTCTGACGCTCAATGGTATAAACCTTTGCGCCCATCTCCAGCAATACACTTGTCTGGTAACCGCTGCCTGTGCCTATCTCAAGAACCTTATCACTCTTCTTAATTTTCAAAAGCGATGACTGATAAGCCACTGTAAATGGCTGTGAAATGGTTTGTCCGGCACCAATCTTAAACGCCGTATCTTCATATGCCTGATTTAAAAATGCTTTATCAAGAAAATAATGCCTGGGCACCCGCATCATCGCTTCAATTACATGCTCATCTTCAATTCCTTTTGAACGAATTAAGTCCATGAGCTTCTTCCTCATTCCCTGGTGCTTAAAATTATCTTCCATCATATTATTATCTCCTTAAAAACAACTGTAAAGAAACCAATGGAAATGAAATCAGGAGTAATCCAATTCCCTGAAATATCAACAAATTATCAACCAAAACTTTGTTCCAATGGAGGTTCTTTTTCAAAAAAAGTCCATTCACACGAAAAAGTTTACTTTTGCAAAAATAGCTTTAAAATGTTGAAGATAGGTGTGCTTGGAGCAGGTCATCTTGGAAAGATCCATATCAGGTTGTTAAAGGAAATTGCCGGGGCGGAACTGGTTGGATTTTATGATCACAACATGGATGCAGCTAAAGCTGTGGAAAAAGAATATGGTGTCAGGCGGTTTAATTCATTTGATGAATTGCTGAAAGAATGCGACGCTGTTGATATTGTTGTTCCTACTGCTGCTCATTATGAAAGCGCCGTTAAAGCCTTAAAAAAGTCGAAACATATTTTCGTAGAGAAGCCGCTTGCAAATACGGTTTCCGAGGGCAAGAAGCTTCTTTCTCTTGTAACAGAAGCAGACGTGAAAGCACAGGTCGGCCATGTTGAAAGATTCAATCCTGCTTTTCTTGCGGCAAAGGAATATTTTAACCAGCCTATGTTCATAGAAACGCACCGCCTGGCTGAATTCAACCCAAGAGGGACAGACGTTTCAGTTGTGCACGACCTGATGATTCATGATATTGATGTTGTATTAAGTGTAGTGAAATCATCCGTTAAAAAAGTAAGCGCAAGCGGTGTTGCTGTTGTAAGCGATACTCCTGACATTGCCAATGCAAGAATTGAATTTGATAATGGCTGCGTGGCTAATCTTACTGCCAGCAGGATCTCGCTGAAGAATATGCGTAAGAGCCGCTTCTTTCAGCGTGATGCATATATTTCTGTGGACTTTTTAAAAAAGAAAACTGAAATCGTCAGGCTGAAAAATCTTACCGGTGAACCCGGCCCTCTTGATATCACCATTGACCTGGGGCAGGACAAAGGAATGAAGCAGATTTATTTTGATCAGCCGAAAATAGAAGAAACAAATGCTATTAAAATGGAGCTTGAGCTTTTTATCAATTCTGTTCTGAACAATACATCCACTGCAGTTTCCGTTGAAGATGGATATCATGCTCTACATGTAGCTCACCAGGTAATGGAAAAGCTGAATTCGTCCCTTAACGTGCTGGCTTAAGAACGCAGAGATGACAAGAGACTTTACATTTTTATTTCGCGGGAATTTTTTATTGATCCCTGTTACAGCGTGTTCGCTGGTTGCTTTTTCATGCAACATTATTAACCCGGCAGAGCCAGTGCCTGCTTATGTTCATATTGATTCGATTTCTCTTACAACAGACGAACCTACACAGGGTACAAGCTCATCTAAGATTGTTGATGCCTGGGTGTCTGTTGACGGAACTACAATGGGAATATTTGAATTGCCATCTACATTTCCTGTGCTTACGGCGGGAACTCATATCTTAACAATACGGCCCGGCATTCTTATTAACGGAATTGCTGCAACGAGAACTGCTTACCCGTTTTATCACAGTTATGATACAACCGTAAATTTTGAATCCGGAAAAACAATTGTTGCCGTGCCGGCGGTTACGTACACTTCTTCCACCCGCTTTGTTCAAAAAGAAGATTTCGATCAGCCCGGTGGTGTGATAACCTTTATGAAATCACCCGGCAGCGATACTTCGTTTGTAATTGATACACTTTCTGCGGATTCCTTTGAAGGAAATTCCGGAGCAGTTTACCTGGATGGTTCACACGATTTTTTTATTGCTTCATCAATCGATTCATTCTACCTTTCACTTGGAAGCTATTCTTTTGTTGAGCTGAATTACCGTGGCGGAAATGAATTCACGGTCGGGCTCATCACCTATACAATCTCAGGATCATACAACACGGATATTGTCGCTTTTAAATCAACTGATACCTGGAAAAAGGAATATGTCAACCTTACTCCCTTCATTACTTCGATCACAGCCTTTGCCTACAAAATATATATTAAGGCAGCTAAAAGTGCGACGCTTACAAACTCATCAATTTATTTCGATAACATTAAAGTAGTAAACTGATGAATAAAAAAATACAAACCCTGAAATGCATACTCACCGACTGGCTTGCCGCATCGGTTTCATGGGGATTGTTTTATGTTTACCGTAAACTGATAATTGAGTCTTCCATTTACGGACACGATACCCTGAAGTTCGATCAGAAATTTTACCTGGGTGTGCTGATTATTCCTTTCTTCTGGATTATCGTATACGCTCTTATCGGAACTTATAAAAATATTTACCGGAAATCCAGGTTAAGAGAACTTGGCCAAACCCTGTATATATCAGTGTTTGGTGTGCTGATTATTTTTTTCACTCTTCTTCTCGACGATGCCATCATCAGCTATAAAACATACTACCATACATTTTTTACTTTACTCTGCCTGCATTTTCTCATCACGGCAATCAGCAGGTTTATCCTTTCTTCAAGGATTATCAAAATGATTCATTCAAGAAAGATCGGGTTCAATTCAATTCTTGTCGGCAGCAACCAGAAAGCAATTACTCTTCTCACACAAATGCAGACCGAATTTCATTCCGAAGGAAATAAGTTTATAGGCTTTGTGAACGTGGAAGGTAACAATGATCACCTGCTTGCAAGGCACCTTCCGCATCTTGGCGGAATCGGTAATTTATTCGACGTCATCAAAGATCATAAAATAGAGGAAGCTTTCATTGCACTTGAATCATCGGAACATGAAAACATCGGGAAAATTATTTATGAGCTTGAAGACACTTCTGTGATCATTAAAATAATTCCTGACATGTATGATATTCTTTCCGGATCTGTAAAGATGAATGCAATCTTCGGAGCACCTGTCATAGAGATATCACCCGACCTGATGCCTGAATGGCAACTCTCCTTAAAGCGGATGCTCGACATTTTCGTTTCTGTTTTTGTGCTGACTGTTTTTTCACCACTCTACATTTTCACGGCTCTCGGAGTAAAGCTCACTTCAAGAGGCCCGCTGTTTTACAGCCACGAACGGATCGGGCTTCACGGAAAACCATTTCGTATTTACAAATTCCGGTCGATGTATGAGAATGCCGAATCAAACGGGCCAATGCTTTCGAGTAAAGACGATGCGCGCATTACACCTTTCGGCAGGTGGATGCGTAAAGTAAGGCTTGATGAGATTCCGCAATTTTATAATGTGCTCATGGGTGATATGTCTATAGTGGGACCGCGCCCGGAAAGACAGCACTTCATTGATAAAATAATGGAGACAGCCCCTCATTACAGGCACCTGCACAAAGTGAGACCAGGTATTACATCGTGGGGTCAGGTAAAATTCGGATACGCTGAAAATGTGGAGCAGATGGTTCAGCGGTTGAAGTATGACCTGATATACATTGAAAACATTTCGCTTGCTCTCGATTTTAAAATTATGATTTACACAGTGATGATTATTCTGAAAAGAAAAGGAAAGTGATTTGATGATTGCAAACGTGTCATTAAAAAATAATTAAACAAATGAAAAATATTGCAGTGATTGGTGCAGGAACAATGGGAAACGGGATTGCTCATGTCTTTGCTCAAAATGGGTTCAAGGTGAATATGATTGATGTTTCAGCTGAAGCTCTTTCAAAAGCTGTGAAAACAATTTCAGGAAATCTTGACCGTAAGCTTGCAAAGGAAAAAATAACTTCTGAGCAAAAGGAAAGTACGCTAAAAAACATCAGCACTTTCACTACTGTTGCCGAAGGAGTGAAAAATGTTGCGCTAGTGGTTGAAGCTGCAACAGAGAACATCGATCTGAAATGTAAAATTTTTCGTGAGCTGGATCAGCTATGTGACCCTGACACCATTCTTGCAACGAATACTTCATCAATATCGATTACAAAAATCGGCGCACAGACAAAGCGGCCCGATAAGGTTATAGGAATGCATTTCATGAATCCTGTTCCCGTCATGAAACTTGTTGAAGTGATCCGTGGCTATGCAACTTCCGATGAAGTAACAGCTTCTATACTTGAACTTTCAAAAAAGCTGGGAAAAGTTCCAACCGAGGTAAATGATTACCCGGGATTTGTTGCAAACAGGATTCTTATGCCGATGATCAATGAAGCGGTATATACTTTATTCGAAGGTGTTGCAGGGGTGGAAGAGATCGACACCGTTATGAAGCTTGGAATGGCTCACCCGATGGGACCATTGCAGCTTGCAGACTTCATCGGCCTTGATGTTTGTCTTTCTATTCTCCGCGTTATGCACGATGGATTCGGCAATCCCAAATATGCGCCATGCCCTTTGCTTGTGAACATGGTTACTGCCGGACATCTCGGCGTAAAAAGCGGAAGCGGTTTTTATAAATACCAGAAAGAAAATAAAGAGCTGGTAGTTGCGGAAGAGTTTGCCAAATAATTAATTAATTTTTTTCAGCACCGCCACCAGGTATGGACTAAAAGGTGATCTGTCCTGATTCAATCTGCTTGACAATACTTTCAATCGTTTTATCTTTACCCAAAGGCTCATAGGTATCTTTTAAATCATGATTGAAAAGTTTTGCAAGCCCCTGCGCAAAAAATGCATTCAGCGAGCCACGAAGTTCTTTCAGCAATTCATATGACGTGCTGCCAGTTTCCCTGTTGATGAGCTTAATCAGCACATCACCCTGGTTGATGCTTAAGTTTTTAATCTGCTCTTCAAAATCCAGCTTCATCTGTTTTTCGGTTTCTTTGATGTACTTCTTCTTTTCTTTTTCGTTCGTTAATGTTGCCGCATGTTGATTCATTTCATTAAGCTTAACTGCTGCAAGCCGTGCATAGGGATATACCTTGATTACATTAAAACGAAGACGGTAGTACGCCTGGATATTTTTCATCATTTCAGGATCGGCGAAATCAACAACGGTAACCATCGGAAGATTCACAACGGGGATTGTATCATCACCGATAATTACAGCCGGGAGTTTGTATCCGCCAACTCTCACTGAATCCTGTGCAAATAAATTTGAAAAAGAAAAAAGAAGAGGAACTGCAAATGAAATAATGTGCCTGGTTTTTTTTAACATAGGTTGCTTCTTAGCGAAACGCATGCCGGAATTTATTCGCATCTCATCAACTATTACCGGTACTCTGACCGGCTTTCTTTCCACCTTGAAGAGTAACCGTTTAGATGCCCTGTTATTGTAACAGCCTTGTTTTTTACGCGAAGCAATTTCACTGCTAACAGTGCTGCAATTTCGCTTTCCGATCCATCTGCTGCCGGCAATATTCCCGCCTGAAAATATTTTTTTACAAAATGAGTATCGAAATTTCCTTCAGCAAATGCTTTGTGCTGCATTACAAACCTGCAAAAGGAAAGAGTAGTCGATACACCGGAGATATGATATTCATCAATTGCACGAGTCATCTTTTCTATTGCTTCATTCCTGTCCTTTCCATAAACGATCAGCTTGGCAATAAGAGGGTCATAAAAAATAGGGATATCCATTCCTTCCTCAAATCCATCGTCCACACGCACACCGGGCCCTGAAGGAATTTTATAGGTCGACAGCTTTCCTACATCAGGAAGAAAATTATTCTCAGGATCTTCTGCACAAACTCGGATCTCAATCGCATGTCCCTTCATTATGATTTCTTCCTGGCTGAATAACAGCTTCTCCCCTCCTGCAATCCGGATCTGTTCTTTTACAAGATCGAGACCGGTGATAAATTCCGTAACCGGGTGTTCAACCTGCAGCCTTGTATTCATTTCAAGAAAATAAAAATTCATATTCTCATCAAGTAGAAATTCTACCGTGCCTGCACCGACGTAATTGCAGGCCTTTGCAATCTTCACCGCACATGCGCCCATTTCATTCCGTAATTCCGGAGTGAGCACAGATGAAGGAGCTTCTTCAACCAGTTTCTGATGCCTGCGTTGTATGCTGCATTCACGTTCGAAGAGATGTACCACATTTCCATGGGTATCTCCCAGCACCTGGATTTCAATATGTCTGGGTGAAGCGATGTAGCGCTCAATAAAAACTGCTCCATCACCAAACGATGAGAGCGCCTCGCTTACTGCAAGCTTCATTTGTTCTTCAAACTCACCGGCGTTTTGAACAATCCTCATTCCCTTTCCCCCACCTCCGGCGGATGCCTTTATGAGAACAGGAAAACCGATGCTATCAGCTGTGGCCTTTGCTTCTTTCAAATCATCAATGGCTTTTGCCGTTCCCGGCACCAGCGGAATTTTGTATTTGCCTGCAAGTGTTTTTGCTGCAAGCTTGCTTCCCATCATCCGCATCGAATCCCCGGAAGGACCTATAAAAATAATTCCGGAGGATTTTACCTTATCGGCAAAGTCAGCATTTTCTGAAAGGAAACCATAACCCGGATGGATTCCATCTGCTTTTGTTTTTTTTGCAGCGTCGATAATTTTATCCATTACCAGATACGACTGGTTTGACTGTGAAGGGCCGATAAAAACCGCTTCATCAGCATACCGGACATGCAGCGAATTCCTGTCGGCTTCTGAAAACACAGCGACAGTTTTTATATTCATTTCACGGGCGCTGCGCATTATCCGTAATGCGATTTCGCCGCGGTTGGCTACAAGAATTTTTTTCATGATGATTAAGGCGGGAAGATTTACAGTTTCAGAAATAGTGAAGTTGAGAAGCCAGGTCAATAACTTTCAAAAATTCAATTAGCTACCTTAAATTTATTGATTTATATCCAATAAGACGATAAATAAGTTTCGCCAGGGTATATTCTGAAAGTATCTGTCCTTCAACAGGAGCACATTCAACAACATCAAAACCGACCACATTTTTTTCTTTAAATACCTTTTTGAGGAAGGCAAGTGTTTCGACCCAGAATAAACCGTTTGGTTCTGCAGTACCAACAGCAGGAATTACAGCAGGGTCAAAACCATCTGCATCGATGGTGAGATAAACATTGTCAGATAACGTTGCTATCGCTTCATCCATCCATGACGGGTTGCTTCTGATTGCATGAGCATAAAAGGTGTGAATGTCTGAAGATGACTTTATCAGGTCTGATTCTTCTTTGCACTGAGCTCGTATGCCGATCTGCGTTAACGGAATTTTAAGATCATGAATCCTCGCCATTACAGATGCATGCGAATATATATTGCCGTTGTAGGATGATCTTAAATCCGAATGAGCGTCAATCTGCAACACGCAGATATTTTTATGAGCTTTCGCATGGGCTTTTACAAAACCAAGAGTAACGGTGTGTTCCGCACCGATTGAGACTACAAATTTTTTATCGAGGATAAGTTTTTCTGTCTCAGATTCAATCAATGAAATAGCATCAGCATCTACCTTGTCCTTAAAATTAATCTCTTCAAGAGTTGCAATGCCACATCGCCTGTATGTTTCCATATCAAGTTCCTCATCGTAGAATTCTACAAAGTGAGATGCTTCAACAATAGCCGCCGGTCCTTTTGAAGACCCCTGCAGATAAGAAGATGTATGTTCATACGGAACCTGCTGAATGACGAATTTTGAGTTTTCATAATTGCAAAGCTCCTCTTCAGGAATAGCAAGGAAAGCCTTTTGGGAACTCAATGCATTAACCAGGCTCCCTGTTGTTACAGAATCACTTCCTCTGTTCATGATTTATCAAATACTTATTTTGTGAATGTTTTAAATGAAAGGTCAAAGGTAAAAAATTAAAGAAAAGGGGTTTATTCATCACCGTCAGTTCTTCACGAGTGGAACTATTTTCCTGATGTTCCCGAAAATTATTTCTGCAAAGTAAAATCCGGGAGTAAGATTTTTTCCGAAGGTAAAATTTTCATTTACCGGAATGTTGTTATGATTTTCTAATTCTCTTCCTGAAATGTCATTCAGTTTAAAAATATATTTTGAGTTCAGAACAGACTCAACTCTTAAAGTGAATTGATCACTTACAGGATTTGGAAAAACCTTCACTGAGTATAGATCAGGGGAAATAACCTCAACCTGTGAACAAATATCGACATACACATCCTGGGTGTCACTTCCCGAGCAGCCAAAGACATCCATATAATTGTATATAATGACATGGTTACCGCTCCCGGCAATTGATGAAGAAAAAATATTTCCTGAGATTCCGTCGCCGGAGAAGATTCCTCCGACAGGCGTTCCTGCCAGTATGTTTGTAGCAGAGGTAAGACAAACTGTATCAGGCAAGCCCGTAAAGCTTACAACTGGCATCGGAACTACAGAGATGTTTACAGTATCTGAAGTTGAACTGCAGCCATGGCTATCGGTTACCGTAACAAAATAATTTCCGGCAGTTCCTGTCGTAATTAGTTGAGTGGTATCATTCGTTGACCAATTGTAACTAAGTCCAGGCGCTGCAGTAATCGTAATGCTGTCGCCCGCACAGAGATTTACCAAACCCGTGACTGAAACAGAATCATTAGGAGACCAGACAGTAACCAAAATTGAACTTGAAGAACCAAAGCCGCAGCTATCATAAGCATCGCAACGGTAATGACCGCTTTGGGATACAGAATAAGAGGAGGAATTTGCTCCCTGAATGCCAACTCCGTTACGTACCCAGAAATAAGAATAAGGTGGTACACCTGTAATGTTAGAAACATAAAGCTGAACCGATGTGTCGGAGCAAAAAGTGGTTGGGCCTCCGGCAGCTATATAAACCCCAAACGGATTATTGACATGAGTAACTGTAATTATGTTTGATGTTGCAAAACCGCAACTGTCGGATACTGTACAGGAGTATTCTCCGATATATACTGCATGGTAAGATGATGTGAAAGCTCCCGGGATATCAGAATCGTTAAACTTCCATTGATACGACCGCCCCGGAGCTGTGTCTGCATTCAACATCACAAAGTGACCCGGACAGAGCGCCGTTGGCCCGGTTGCGTGTATCAAAGGGATTACCGGGCACCTTGTAGAACAATATGTAGTTGCTGATCCTACGTAATCCGATACACTGCCCCCGACTGATACACTGGTTGTAATAATTGTATACGCACTTGCAGCAATACCACTGTCACCGTTAGATACTATGCCTGATGCAGTATGGAGGTTTTCACATGAATAACCATTTGAATCGATTTGCACGACATACATGATTTCATCTCCTGGTCCAAGTGAATTTGTTTTACCTGCAATTGTGCTGCTGCCGTTGGCGGATGAAACAACTCCGTATCCATAATCATCATCAGCACCGCCTATTGTATTTTGCCATATCAGCGAACCGGAACCATCAAGCTTAACAGCATACATGTCATAGCCACCACCGCCGAATGAATTTGTGATTCCGGAAACAATGAATCCATGATCCGTTGTTTCAGCGATCGAATACCCCTGGTCATCACCCGGCCCTCCTATTGTGCGTGTCCATTGCTCGTTGCCTGCGCTGTTTAATTTCAGAACGTACATATCGAAAATGTTTGTTATCAAAGAGCCTGTCATCCCTGCAATTGCAAATCCCGAATCGGATGTTTGTATGAGTGATTTTGAAAACGGATAAACCATATCAATACCCGCACCTCTATAGAGTTTCGACCACTGGGTATTGCCGGCGCTGTCTAACTTTACGATCATGATGCCATTATCAATTGTTCCATCCAATGCATATCCATGATCAGCTGTCTGAACCAACGAGTAACCCAATGTACCGCCAAGGGCCATTGATCCGCTGACAACTGTTTTAGACCATTGAAGTGTGCCAAGGCTATCAAGCTTAATCACATACGCATCATAATTTGAATTAAATGTGTTGTAGGTTTTGGCTGATACAACATATCCGTGATCATTCGTCTGAACTATGGAAAACCCTTCTTCAAATTGCTGAGGATCTGTGCTTATTGTATACGCCCATTGAGTGATACCAAGACTATCCATCTTAACGACAAACACCTTAAAAAACATATATCCGGTGCGGCCTGTTACTGCAAAGCCGCCGTCATTCGTCTGAATGATTGAATAACCGGCATCAAAATCAAAGGAGAATGCGTCAAAATATCTTCTCCATTGCAGACTGCCGTTAGCACTGAACCTCGCCACATACATGTCGTACGCCTGCCATGCAAACTGAACGAGGGTCGTAGTTCCTGCGACTGCAAAGCCGCCATCGCTTGTTTCAGTAATTGCATTACCGGCAGCATACCTGGCCCCGTTAACTGTAGTTTGAAATGCTGTTTGTGCTCCTGAAAAAAAATGAAGAAGCAAAATTACAGAAACCAAAAAAGTTCTTTTCATAAAGACAGTAATATAAACTTTACGAAAGATATATTTTTTTTTCTAACCGTTACTTCTTCAGCACCTCGTTTACTAAATCAGCTGCTTCTTTAAGCTGGATGGCAGAAAAAACCTTCAAACCGCTGTCATCAATAATCTTTTTTCCTTCAACGGCGTTGGTACCCTGAAGCCTTACAATGATCGGAACCGGTATGTTACCGATGTTTTTATAGGCATCTACTATTCCCTGTGCAACGCGGTCGCAGCGCACAATTCCTCCGAAAATATTTACAAGAATTGCTTTCACGTTCTTGTCTTTCAAAATAATCTTGAAAGCTTTCTCAACACGTTCTGCATTGGCAGTGCCGCCAACATCAAGGAAGTTGGCAGGTTCACCACCGGCAAGCTTGATAATATCCATCGTAGCCATAGCAAGTCCGGCGCCGTTTACCATGCATCCTACATTACCGTCAAGCTTTACGTAATTAAGATCAAATGCACTTGCTTCAACCTCTGTCGGATCTTCTTCCAGGACATCCCTCATTGCAGCATAATCAGGATGCCGGTAAAGAGCATTCTCATCAAGATTTACCTTCGCGTCTACAGCAAGAATTTTATCATCTGATGTTTTCAGCACAGGATTGATCTCGAATAAAGATGCATCTATTGAATCATATGCTTTATAAAGTGCTGCAACAAATTTTGTCATCTGCTTAAAAGCTTCACCGCTAAGACCGAGGTTAAAAGCAATCTTACGCGCCTGGAAAGCCTGGAGGCCAACTTTAGGATCAACTTCTTCTTTAAAAATCCGTTCAGGAGTTTTTGCCGCAACTTCTTCAATGTCCATCCCTCCTTCCGTAGAATACATAATGATGTTCTTCCCTGTCTGCCTGTTAAGAAGAACGCTCATGTAAAATTCTTTCGTTGGAGAAGCGCCGGGATAATATACATCCTGTGCTATCAGAACCTTATGAACTTTTTTTCCCAGCGGGCCTGTCTGCGGAGTTACCAGCTGCATGCCGATAATGTTTGAAGCTTTCTCTTTTACTTCATCCAGCGATTTAGCAAGCTTTACTCCGCCGCCTTTTCCGCGGCCGCCGGCATGTATCTGGGCCTTCACCACCCACCATTGCGTGCCTGTCTGGTTCGTGAGTTCCTTAGCTGCATTTACTGCATGTTCAGGAGATTCAGCAACTATTCCTTCCTGTATTCCTACGCCAAAACTTTTTAAGATTGATTTACCCTGGTATTCGTGGATGTTCATTGTGGATAAGATGTTAGATATGAGATATGAGATGTGAGATGTGAGATGAAAAATTCCGGTGTGAAAGTAATTTTTTTTGCCTTACAACAGGTACCTTTCCCGTATTACATTCAGATGATGCCGTTCATGTGCCACAATAAAAAAAAGCAAGTCCCTCACGCTTATATCGGCATTGTTACTGATACCCCGCCTCTCATACATTTCTTCGCTCAAATTAGTGAAAAGGGAAATTGAAGATTCACGAATTGCTTTGAATTCACCGGCGATATTGGCCAGTGTTCTTGAGCTGTAGTTTGAGTTTGGAGTATATTCATTCTCTTCAAATCCCGGAAGAGGAGTTTTATCATTTCGCGAGAATCGCAAAGCGCGATAAGTAAGTATCCGTTCTGTATCACACAAATGCCCGGCAACTTCTTTCAACAGCCACTTCCCTTCTGCATAAGCTTTTGATGCCTTTTCTTCCGGAATTGTATTCAGAAACTTCTGCGTAATTTCTTTTTGCGCTATCAACGTGGCAAGGATGTCCTCTTCAGGAACATATTTGAGATAAGTTTTATAATACGAATAAAGCTTTTCTGCTGAGGGTTTCAGAATTTTCATGCAGCAAAATAAGTGAAATAACAGGAATAATTATAACCAAAAAATGTAGGTCTTTATATGTAGATAATTCCGTTATAATTAACTTTCCATTAACCTGTATTTAGATTGAGAAAAATTATGTTTGCTGTTACATGATCAAACATCGACGACTGAACTTTTGCTTTTCTTTTTTATCCGGACTTATTATTTCACTGAATGTATTTGCTGATGTTGTACCGAAAACATACCAGACAAGCCGTTTGGAAGGTTCAATAAAAATTGACGGAATACCCGACGATGAAGCCTGGAAAAGTGTTCCGGTTGCTGATGGATTTATTCAGCTGGATCCTACGGAAGGAGCAAATACTTCACAGAGAACAGAAGTCCGCCTTACGTATGACAACACAGCCATTTATGTGTCAGCCATAATGTATGATTCTTCTCCCGACAGTATTTTGCACGAGCTTGGACTACGTGATGAAAGTGACAACCTGAACGCAGATTATTTTAAAGCAGCTTTTGATACTTATAACAACAGGCAGGACGGTTATGTTTTCCAGGTATCGGCATCGGGCGTGCAGAGTGACCTGAAGCAAAGCGATCCGACATACGACGGCGTCTGGCAAAGCGCGGTTCATATCGGGCAGGACGGCTGGAGTCTTGAAATGAAAATCCCTTATTCTGCTTTGCGGTTTCCTAAAAAAGACGAGCAGGTCTGGGCTGTTCAGTTTGCACGTTTCATGCGCAGGAACCGTGAATACGACCAGTGGACACTTACACCGAAAAAAAGCACCAACAGGATTTTATATTGGGGAACTCTTAATGGAATCAACCACATTGAAGAGCCGCTGCGTCTTTCTGTGACGCCATATTTTTCACTGTATGGAGAACGTGCACCGCAGTTTGACGACGTGGATAATACAAAGCTTGTCGAATACCATAAGACAACCTCTTATTCAGGAGGCGCTGATTTAAAATATGGAATTGATCAGCGATTCACGCTTGACATGACCTTGCTGCCAGACTTCTCACAGGTTCAGTCCGACAACAAAATAAAAAACCTGACTGCTTTTGAAACGGTGTTCAATGAAAACAGGCCATTCTTCAAAGAAGGAGTCGAACTTTTTGCAAAAGGAAATCTTTTTTATTCGCGGCGTATTCAATCTGATCACCTGAAAAATGCCATCAAACTTTCGGGCCGGACTGATAAGGGACTTGGCATAGGCGTTTTCAATGCAATTAATTCACGCGTTTATTTTACTGAGGAAGACGGAACAAGAGAACTTTTCAGTCCTCTTACAAATTCAAATATTATAGTATTCGATCAGCATCTTCCTCATAACAGCGAAGTATTTATTATTAATACGAATGTAATGCGTGAGGGTAATGCGCGCGATGCAAACGTTACAACTTCGCAGGCAACATATGAAACCAAGAATCATTATTTCCGTGTTACCGGCGGCTATTCTCTTAGCCAGATTTTTACGAAAGAACCGGTTGATGACATCAGCTCCGTGAAAAAAATTTCTAAAGGAACTCTTTACAGCCTGAACCTTGATAAAGTTACTGGCGTGTTCCAGGGTGGAATGTACTATGAGGTTGCAGATAAGAATTATGATAAGAATGACCTGGGAAGAAATTTTTACAGGGACTACATAAGCGATGGATTCTACGTGAACTTTTTCAGGAATGATCCATTCTGGAAAGTGTTGAAGTATGCTCAGGCAGGAGCAAACTTCAATCATAACCTGAGACATAGGGACCGTGAGTTTACCTCTATGGACATGAGCGCATATGTGTTCGTTCTGTTTATGAATAACTATTCGATCAACCTGAATTTCGGCGGAAGCCCGCTGAAAGGAAAAGATTATTACGAACCCCGCATCGACGGACGCTTTTATTCAGTACCGCATTCATTTTATGGTGTCCTGAATGCTTCCACAAACTACAATTCCACACTTGCATTCGATTACGGAGGAAGGTTTAACGGGCAGTCATCCATCGGGAATTATTCTCACGGGTATTACATCAATCCTATGATCCGGTTAAGTGATAAGCTATCTGTAAAAATTACGCATGCATGGGATGAATACATTAATGACCGCGGTTTTGCAAACTTCGATGAAAACAACAACAGTATTTTCGGAAGCCGGAACATTACTACAGTTGAGAATACAATTGTTACACGTTACCTTTTCAAAAACGATATGGCGCTTTCTGTTACATCAAGACATTACTGGAGCCGGGGGCATTACACACAATACTTCAATCTTCTTGATAACGGGTCTCTTTCAGCCACAAATATTTATAACAGCAACAATGATTTCAATACAAATTTTTTCAACATTGACTTAAGTTACTCATGGCAGTTTTCACCCGGGAGTTCTTTTATTGTGACTTACAAAGATCAGATGGTACGGGATCCTTATCCTGCAGGGGCGAGCGAGCTTGATTACAACTACAGGCGAAACCTGGACCTTGCACTCAGGCATCCTCAAACCAACAGTGTTTCACTGAAGGTGCTTTATTATCTCGACTACCAGTATTTTAAAAAGAAGAGCGCCTGAGTTTTACATATCACGTAATTCATTCTGTCACGATGGATTTTGTACATTCGCAACAGAAATGATCGTTGCAAGGAATATCACTAAGTCATATGAGCATCTCCATGTTCTGAAAGGAATTGATATTGAAATCATGAAAGGAGAAATAGTTTCAATAGTCGGCGCTTCCGGAGCCGGGAAAAGCACACTTTTGCATATCCTGGGAACTCTCGACAAAGCTGAGACCGGAACTATCAGGATTGAAGATACCGATGTAACTTCTTTGCCTCAAAAAAAACTTTCAGCATTCCGGAACAGGCATATCGGTTTTGTTTTTCAGTCTCATCATTTGCTTCCTGAATTCAGTGCTCTCGAAAATGTCTGCATGCCTGCATTTATCAGTGGCGAAAGTAAAAGTTCCGCGGAAAAAAGAGCAACCGGATTATTGACGATGATGAACCTGGCTGAACGTTTAACGCATCGTCCCGGTGAACTGAGCGGTGGTGAGCAGCAACGTGTTGCTGTTGCACGCGCCCTGATTAATAATCCATCTGTGGTTTTTGCAGATGAACCTTCAGGAAATCTCGATTCGGAGACAGCAAAATCGCTTCACAAACTTTTTTTTGAACTGAGAAATAATTTGCAGCAGACATTCGTTATAGTAACCCACAACGAAGAGCTTGCTGGAATGGCAGACAGGAAATTAACGATGAAAGACGGAATGATTGTTTAAGGAAGTTAGAAGTTAGAAGTTAGAAGTTAGAAGTTAGAAGTTAGAAGTTAGAAGTTAGAAGTTAGAAGTTAGAAGTTAGAAGTTATGAAAATAAAAAAAAAGAGTTTTATCAATTGTATCTTTATTGCAGCATTTTTATTTTTCAATTTTCAATTTTCAATTTCGGATTCCCGCGCACAATCTCCCAATACCTGGGTTCAAAAGGCAAGTTTTCCGGGGACTCCACGGGTTTCTGCTGCCGGATTTTCAATAGGGACAAAAGGATATATCGGCACTGGCCAGGACAGTAGCTCAAACCTCTTACATGATTTTTGGGAATACGATTCCGGATCAGATACATGGAGCCAGCGCGCCGATTTTGCCGGAAGCGCAAGACGTGCTGCCGTTGGTTTTTCAATTGGCCCCAAAGGATATATCGGCACCGGCTTTGACGGTTCAAACAACCTCCTCGATTTCTGGGAGTACGATCCCGCATTGAACACCTGGAGTCAAAAAAGAAGTCTCGGCACTGCTACAACAAATCCACGCCGGGATGCCGTAGCATTTTCGGTAAGTGATAAAGGATATGTTGCAACAGGTTACGATGGTACAGTTAAATACAACAAAGAATGCTGGCAGTTTGACGGAGATACTACATGGATAAAAAAAGCTGACATCGGCGCGGTACAGGTAGTTGACAACTGGAGACGCTGGGCCGTCGGATTTGCAATCGACACGAATGGTTATGTCGGATGCGGATATAATTATTTGCAGGACTGGCGCAGAGATTTCTGGAGATTTAATCCGGCAACAAATACGTGGACACAAATGGCAAACTATGGCGGATCAGCGCGCTCAAATGCTGTGGCCTTTTCAGCACAGGGAAAAGGATATGTCGGAACCGGCACTGACACTTATTCGCGCAGCGATTTTTGGGAATTCAATCCCATCAGCAATTCATGGCTGCAGATTGCAGATTATCCCGGAGGAAAAATTATAGGAGGAACAGGCCTTTCAATCAATGGAAGCGGTTATGCATGCCTTGGCCGTGACAGCATTCATTATCGTAGCGATTTATGGCAATATATGCCTGATTCAACAATCGGAGTAAATGACATTTCCGGCATTGGAAAAAACATTTCCGTTTTTCCGAATCCATGTGCTGACAAGCTCTGCTTTCAAAACAATTCAACTTATAAAATACAGAAGATAGAAATTAAGGATGCCCAGGGAAAAGCTCATTCGTTTTCCGAGATGGAGAAAGAAAATCAACACGAAATATTAACTTCAGGCCTTTCATCAGGCACATACTTTTTAATTCTGCAAATGGAAAAAGGGAAAGTTGTGAAGAAGTTTGTGAAGGAGTGATGGGATATGAGATATGAGATATGAGATATGAGATGTGAGATTTTGAAGGAGAGAGTATCATTTATAATTTATAATTTATAATTTATAATTTATAATTTATAATTTATAATTCACAATTTCCAATCTCCTACTCTTCCACTTCCACTACAAAATCTTTCCTTTCAGTTATCTCACCGATCGGGACATCGTCGATAACAACATCGCATTCCCTGACGATTTTTAAAAATTCATTTACTGAAGACCGATCTACTGCGGCAAGCAATCCGCCGCTTGTTTGCGGATCGCACAACGTAATGAATGACGGCCCCTTTACACCAGTCACTTTTTTTTCGTAACTGTTCCAGTTGCGGTAAACACTGTCTGGTATTATCATTTGATTAATGTAATTATTCAACCCCGGAATCAACGGAACATTTTTATAATTGATCCGTGCAGAAAGGCCGCTTCCTTCCGCCATTTCAATGAGATGACCAAGAAGTCCGAAGCCGGTTATATCTGTAAGCGCATGAACTCCTTCGATGTTACCCAGCCTCTCACCTGCTTTGTTAAGCTGCGCCATTACTTCTACCGCTTTATACAGATCCGCTTCAGAAATTTTTTCACGCTTCAATGCCGTTGCAAGGATTCCAGTACCCAATGGTTTGGTAAGAAAAAGCAAGTCACCTTTTTTCGCTGTATTATTTTTCTTGACATGAATATCTTTCACAAAACCATTCACTGCAAGGCCGAAAATCGGCTCGGTGCTGTCAATGCTGTGCCCTCCCGCCAGCGGTATGCCGGCTTCATCACATATACTGCGCGCGCCATCAATTACCTTTTGCGCGAGTGAAGGCGGAATTTTTTCAACCGGCCATCCAAGAATTGCAATTGCAACTGCCGGCTTTCCACCCATTGCATAAACGTCGCTGATTGCATTGGCAGCGGCAATACGCCCGAAGTCAAAGGCATCATCTACAACCGGCGTAAAAAAATCTGTGGTGCTGATCAGGCAATTGCCTCCGGAAAGTTTTATGATGGCTGCATCATCCCTGCTTTCATTTCCAACAAGAAGATCAGGAAAAACTATTTTACTTCCGGACCCTTTTAGAATTTCTTCGAGCACTGATGGAGCTATTTTGCATCCACACCCTGCGCCACGGCTGTATTGAGTAAGCCTGATGCCCGTTAAAGTTTCAGCTGTATTCATATAATTTGTTTATGAGTCAATGTATACATATGGGGGGAAAG
>JADMIO011070309.1_pt1 | contig 29674 bp, 29 predicted proteins | sample 8958161 | NCBI WGS metagenome assembly JADMIO01 (sample SAMN16585339, study PRJNA669376) | soil metagenome | isolation source: Crop rotation soil | place: USA: Cullars Rotation, Alabama | collected 2011 | reverse complement strand
GCCGCGACTTCAAGTCACGTGAATTCCAAGCTTCGGATCCCACTGTGCTGGAAAGGGCTCGCCGATCGCGCTCAGATCCGCCGCCTGGCCGACGCCGTCGTCCAACGACAGCCGGAGGCGGCCATGGCGCAGCTCGATGAGCTCTACAGCTACGGCTACGACTTGCGCCGGCTGGCGCGCGATCTGCTCGAGCACTTCCGCAATCTCGCCACCGCCAAAGTTGCCGCGGGCAGCGAGCTGTTGAGCGAGCTGCCCGACGACGAACGGGCCGAGCTCGACAAGCAAGCGCAAGCGATCAGCGGTGAGGACCTCGATCGCTGCTTCCGTATCTTGCTCGATACCGAGGCGGAAATTGCACGGGTTCCCTACCCCAAGCTGGTCTTCGACATGACGGTGATCAAGCTCGCCACCCTGCCGCCGCTGTTGTCGGCCGACGACCTGCTCGCTTCGATCGATGCGGCACGCGATCAAGGTGGTGGTGCGCGCTCGACCACCGATGCGCCCGCCGCGCGTGCGCCCCACCGTTCATTCGTGCCGGCGCCAGCCCCACGCCGGGCCGCGGCGAGCAATGACGATGAGCCGGCGCCTGCCGTCGAAGCAGCAGCCAGCGACGCTCCGGTGTCGTGGGTCGGCTTTCTCGATTTCGTCCGCACCAACAAAATCACGCTGCTGACTTACCTCGAGGCTTGCACACCCCCGGACCTCAGCGGCGCGGCGCTCGAGCTCAACGTTGCGGCCGGCTATTACTTCAATTACCTCAATCAGGGCGATCATCTGCAGTTGGTCGAACAACTGGCGCGCCAGTATTTTCGCCGCCCACTGAAAGTGATCGTCAGCGCTGCGGCACCGGCGCTGCCGGCAGAACCCGCAGCGCCCCAACCGTCGGCGGCGGAGTTGCACGCAGAAGCGGTCGACAATCCAACAGTGAAGGCGGCGGTCGAAATTTTAGGCGGCGAGATTCGCGAAGTGCGTCAGCGCCGCAAACGCATCGAGGAAAACACATGAGCAAGGGATTCAATATCGGCGACATCGGCGACATCCTGCAAAAGGCTCAGCAGATGCAGGAACGGTTCTCGGAAGTTCAGGAACAGGTCGGCAACCGCACCGTCGAAGCTAGCGCCGGCGGCGGCATGGTCACCGCCGTGGTCAACGGCCGTCTGCAGATTGTCTCGCTGCGCATCGATCCGCAGGTCGTCAACGGCGGCGATCTCGACATGCTTCAAGATCTCATCATCGCCGCCGTCAACCAGGCGATCCGCAATGCCCAGAGCATGGTTACCGAAGAGATGCAGAAGGTCACCGGCGGATTGAAAATCCCCGGCCTCACGCCATAGACGATGTCCGCGTTTCCGCCGCCCTTCCAGCGACTGGTCCAAGAGCTCAGCAAGCTACCCAGCGTCGGCGAAAAGACCGCGACGCGGTTGGCGTTGCATCTGCTCCGCACCGATCGTCGCAACATCGACCTGCTCGCCGATGCGTTGGTGCAATTGCGCGAGCAGATCAAGCTCTGCTCGATCTGTCTGGCTCTCACCGACACCGAGCCGTGCGCGCTGTGCAGCGATCCGCGCCGCGACACTCATGCCATCTGTGTCGTCGAGCAGCCGGCCGACGTCATGGCGATCGAGCGATCGGGACAGTTCAAAGGTCGCTATCACGTTCTCCACGGACGTCTGGCGCCACTCGACGGCATCGGTCCGGACCAGCTGCGAGTGGGCGAGCTACTGCGGCGCCTGGAGAATGACGCGATCAACGAAGTCGTCGTCGCCACCAATCCCACCGTCGAAGGTGAAGCGACCGCGCTCTATCTCGCCAAGCTGATCAAGCCGCTCGGTCCGCGCGTCACGCGCATCGCCCACGGCCTACCGGTCGGCGCCGACGTCGAATATGCCGACAGCTCAACTATCGGCCACGCCCTCGACGGCCGCCGGGAGATGTGACCAACGCCGGCTCGACACGCACTTGGTGCCAAGACCGGACTGTGGCGATGGACCGTCAGCGCAGCAGATAGCGTGCTGCCAGGGCGCTGATCTCGTCGACCAAGATTGGATCCTTCAGTCGGTTCGGAAACTCGAAGACCGCGGCGTTGGTGACGTTCTCGATGGCATGCACTAGCACGAAGGAGGCGATCTCCAGATCGACGGGACGAAGCTCCTCGCGGCGGGTCTCCAACAGCGAATACAACATGCGGCTGACCAGCCGCATCTGTTGCTGGCGGGTCTCGCTGCGACCCGAATCCGGGACCTTGTCGAGAAACAAGCGGTGAAGGTTGAGGTCGATGGTGTCGGCCTCGAGCAGGATCTCGACGATCGTGCGTACGGCGGTGTCGATCGGAGCCCGAGCCAGATCCAGCAATGCTTGCGACAAGCGGCTGAGCGTTTGCTCCGAGTGTCGGTCGATAAGCTCGCCGAGAATCGCGTGCTTGCTCGGGAAGTATTGATAGAGTGAGCCGACGCTTACGCCCGCACGTTCGGCGATCTCATTGGTGGTGATGTTCTCGAGGCCGCCTTCTGCGAATAAACGCGCGGAAGCCTCCAGGATGGCGTCGACGGTGGCGCGCGATCGGTCCTGGCGGGCCGCTTTGCGCGGTTGGGTGCGGTCAGCTTTCGATGAAGCCATGATCCAAATGTGAGGCGGGTCGTGATCCGGCCGCTTCGCGCCGCGCTCTACAGCACTGCAACGTCGGAAAATCAATGCTTTGAGCACCGCGACGGCCTGAAGGACTAAGCTCGAAGATGCGAGTTGTTGGGCTCACCCGACACTCCTAAAACCCACGGTATCACTCGAAGCTCCGAGGATGGAATGACACTCGACTCACTGCTGCAGGAATACGGCGATAGCCATCGCCACCCGACCAACAAATTGATTCATCGCATCGCCGTGCCGATCATTGCCCTCGACATGTTGGGCATGGTGCGAGCGATGCCGAGGGGCGCCGTCACCGGCGGCGTCGCGGCGGCGATCGTGGTCGCCTTGGTGGTCGCCTATTATGCTCGGCTGTCGCCACGGTTGGCCGCTGTCATGGCGGTGCTCGCGGCGACCGCTCTCGCGTTTCTAGGGTTGGCGCACACGCTCTTGGGCGTGGCCTTCGTCCCGCTGCTGTTGACTACCTTTGCTCTCGCTTGGCTGTTGCAGTTTTATGGCCATGCGCTCGAAGGGAAGCGGCCATCTTTTTTTCGCGACCTGCAATTTCTGCTCATCGGGCCGCTATGGATCGTGAACGATACCCTGCGACATCTCGAGCCGTCGACTGCCGCGCCCGAATCGCTTTAACCATGGTATGGTGACGACATGAGCACCCCTTGGTCCGATGATGCCTGTTCGCTGGTCGAGGCCTTTCGCCGCGGCGAACGTTCGCCGCGCGAAGAGCTCGAGGCGACCTTCGCCGCAATCGATAAGAGCCAACTCAATTGCTTTTCTTTCGTCGATCGCGAGCGCGCCCTGACGGCAGCCGAAAGCGCCGATGTGTCGTTGCCGTTCGGCGGCGTTCCGGTGGGCGTCAAGGAGCTGGATCCGGTCGCGGGCTGGCCGGACACCAAGGCATCATTGGTTTTTCGCCAACGGATTGCGGAGCGAACGAGCACCGCGGTCGAGCGCCTGGTGGGTCGCGGTGGTGCGGTACCGGTTGGGTTGACGACCGCGAGCGAGTTCGGCGGGCTCAATGTCAGCGTCAGCCGATTGAACGGCGTGACCCACAACCCTTGGCGCCACGGGCGCACCGTCGGCGGCTCGTCGGGCGGCAGCGCCGCCGCGGTCAGCGGCGGGATCGTGACCTTAGCGACCGCTGCCGATGGCGGCGGGTCGATTCGCATTCCCGCGGGCTACACCGGGCTGTTCGGAATGAAGGGCACCTACGGTCGCATTCCGCGCGGACCGGGCGCCTACTCGCGCCCGAGCACCGAGGTGTTCGGCTGCCTCGCTCGCTCGGTACGTGACACGGCACGCTACTACGATGTCTGTGCCGGCACCGACTTGCTCGATCCGTGGAGCCTGCCGTCGCCTGGCGGTTGGGAAGCCGGGCTCGGAAGCCAATGTCTTTCCGGTCGCAAGTTTGCAGTCATTCCGGCCTTGGGAGGGGTGACCCTCGATGCAGGGGTCGAGGAGCGCATTCGTGAACGCGCTGCGGCACTCGGGTCGGCGTTGGGGATGACGCCGGTCGACATCGATTTGCACATCCCGAACGTCGCCGTCGAGTGGATGATCGGGAACATTTCGACGCTGCTGGCGGAGCTCGGTAGCCGCTGGCCGCGCTGCGCCGGCGATCTGACCCAGGCAGTCGAAGACGGCTTATTGCTGGCGCAGTCGCTCTACAATCTGCACACTGCAGCGGCCGCCGAGAAGAAGCGCTTGCAGCTCAATGAAGCAATGGCGGCAGCTTTCGAGAAGGTCGACTTCATCATCGCGGCAACCAATCCAGGACCGGCGTTCGCCGCTGAATCCGAGATGAGTCGGCCTCCCAATGCGTGGATGGATTGGTTGGTTTCCCATCCGGTCTCGCGCTACGCCAGGCGTGGAGTGCTCGCCGCCCTGCGAGTAATCAGCGCGCCGTTTCCGAAGCTGCCGCATGCGTTGATCGAGCTCGGCTCGAAACTGCTGCCCGACCTGACCAACATGGGCGGGCTGACGATCGTATCCAACATCTACGGGAACCCGGCGGTATCGATTCCGGCGGGAACGATCGACGGGTTGCCGATCGGAATGCAGGTGCTCAGCCGGCATCATGCCGACGGCTTGCTCTTGGATCTAGCATTGGCAGCGGAGCGTTATTACCCGTGGCCGAAGATCGCGCCGACGGAGAGCATCCATCCCACCTCCTTACTGCGGGATGCGTTCGCCGCTGAGCAGGGTGTGCCTACAACCGACGTCGCAGGCTGAGCCAACATTCGGATCTGCGGTCATTCAGGAACAACCGCTCAGAGCATTGTTCACTGACCGAATAATCAATGCGACGTCGACGGCCGCATCGTTCCCAACCCCGCGCCGGCACGCGATGCGAGAAGAGTCACCGAGCGCAATGTTCACCAATACGAGCAGCTCATCGACTGTGTCCTCGCCGTTGCCGTCACAGTCGCCGGCGCAGTAAGGCTCGGCAATCGTGAGGAATTGCCGCGGCGCGACGGCGTGCAACTCGTGCACGGCACCCGACGGCCACTCGACACGCACGGTATCGATGGTCGTCGCATCCGCTAATCCAAACGCAGCATTCAACGCATTGGTCGGGTTGCCTTCCCCGTCGCCGGCAATGACATCGCGCATCTGCCACCGACTCTCACCGCGAAAAAAGGCGTTCACTCGCACCTTCGCACCGACGCCCGAGCGGTTGGAAACGCTGCCCACCAGCCTGACGTTGAGCCAGCCGTTGCCGTTACCGTCGTTGTGGTAGAGCTGATTGGTTTGCGAATCGGGCCAGAAAACACCCTGCGAGATTAACAGATCCAGGAACCCGTCGTTGTCATAGTCGCCCCAGCTCGAGGCGGAGCATTGTGTGCTGGGCGCATTGACCACACTGCCTTCCGTCACCTTGGCAAACGTCCCATCGCCGTCGTTGTGATAGAGAAGGCTGTACCGAGGTATGCAATCGGAGGATGCCGGATAGCAGCCGGTAGTGACCAGGAGGTCGACGAAGCCGTCGTTATCGTAGTCACCCCAAGCGCAACCAGAGAAGATTGCTGCCGACGGAATCTGCTCCTGTACCACCGCGCTATCGAGAACGGGGCTGAACGTTCCGTCTTGGTTGTTGTGATAGAGCGAGGTGCTTTTGAAGTTCGCCAGAAACGCGTCGGCAAAGCCGTCGTTGTCATAGTCCGCCCAACAAACCGCGACGGTGCCGGCACCTTCCACCTCGGTGGAGAACCCGGTGTTCGTCGCTTTGGTGAACCTGCCGTTGCCGTCGTTCCGGTAGAGGACGTTAGGGAACTGGTCCAGATTAGCGACAAACAAGTCGAGGTCACCATCGTTGTCGTAGTCGAGCCAGGTGCGACCTGCCGAGGCGCCGACATCGCTCACGAGGACTCCGACGTCAGGATCGTTGGGGCGAACTCTCTCGAACGTGCCGTCGCCGTTATTGTGAAACAAGCGGTTGACAGTGCCGTGACCCGCGATGAACAAATCGAGGTAGCCGTCGTTGTCGTAATCCGCCCAGCTGGGTCCGTGAAAGCCCGCGGTCTGAGTAAGGGTATAGATCGGACCGTCGGTGATTCCGGAAAACGTCCCGTCTCCATTATTGTGATAGAGCACGTTGTGGGTGATTTCCGGTTGTCCGGCGGTGACGACTAGATCCAGGTGGCCGTCGTTGTCATAGTCGCCCCAGGCAAGACCGTGCTGGTTGCTGGGGATTTTCGGCATATTGGTGTCATCGACGAGTGTGAACGTGCCATCGCGATTGTTGTGATAGAGATAGTTCCGGCCGGCAGCGACTGACGCCCCAACAAACAGATCGAGGAAACCGTCGTCGTCGTAGTCTCCCCACGCACAGCTAAAGTACCACGCGGAGATGTTGACGAGGTCGCCCGTAGTGATCCTGCTGAATGGTGCAGCGAGCTGGGCATGAGCGGCGACAGAGGTCGAGAGCAGCATCTCTATAGCGAGGGCGCACAACCCTGCCGCTATCCTGCGCCTACGTCGATCACGAACTCGCTTCCCCTGCGGATACGCCAGCTGGCTGCCTCGCTCCAAGCGCATGATCGATGTTCTCCCCTATCGATTGTAGTAATTCCGCAGCCGCCGCCGTGTCAATTGACGAGAGTTGCATTCGATCCCGCCGAAGCGCGGGGAGATTCTTCAGCGGTGTTCCCAACGGGAAGAGTCAGTTGGGGCACGGTAGTGATTAGAAGGATGGTAGATCGAGGGTAGCTGCGGACAAAGGGGCAGTTGAAGGATCTGACGCCCACCTTCATGGCGACTGTTTCAGTACGTTATTGTTAAAGTCGGGCATACCATGGTTTCTAGCTCGCTACCCGTATACGGCGATCCGCAATCGAGGTCGAAATGTAAAGTCGCGACCCGACCCTGCGTGCACAGGAAACACTTGGAAGGATTCCGGGAGATTGATTTGGCTGGTCGGATCGGGAGTACCGGACCCGAGAATTATTGGCGCGACCTTGTTGCGCGCCGAACTTGCCTAAGTTGGTGCTGTCAAGAACAATCCAAGCGCGCCAACCGGAGGGTTAGGCTAAGATGACAGTCCAGCAACGGTTCCCCTCGCGATTCATAGGCTCGGAGTAAGTGTTGAGCAGCATGCAGGTTCGCTTAGATTACGGTCGCAACGGGTGCGTGGTCGAGATTCCTTCCAGTGGCCGGGTGTCGATCCTCGAACCGGCGAAGGGTGCCGCGCTCGCCGACCCCGCTGAAGCGATCGCGCGTGCGCTCGCGGCACCGATTCGGGCCCAACCGCTGGCGACGATCGCTGCCGGACGTCGCACTGCCGCAATCGTAATCTCCGATAAGACTCGTCCGATTCCATACGCCACGGTTCTGCCCCCTCTGTTGTCGACTCTCGAAGGTGCCGGCATTGACCGCACGCGAATCGAGATCGTCGTCGCCACCGGTTTGCATCGCGGCAATACACCGAGCGAGCTGATCGAGATGATGGGCGCGCCGGTCGTCGAGCGCTATGCCATCCGCAATCACGACTCCCGCAATCTCGAGGCCCACAGCTATCTCGGTGAGAGCGACTTCGGCACCGAGATCTGGGTGGACAAGGGATTCCTCGCCGCCGACCTCAAGATCGTCACCGGCTTGATCGAGCCCCACCTTATGGCCGGTTACTCCGGCGGTCGCAAAGCGGTCGTCCCCGGACTTGCGGCGGTCGAAACGATGCGCACGCTCCACGGCCCCCACTTGCTGGAGGCGAATGTCGGTCCCGGCATCATCACCGGCAACACCTTCCACCAAGAATTGCTCGGCATCGTCCGACGCGTCGGCGTCGACTTCATGCTCGACGTCACCCTCGACCGCGCCCGCCACGTCACCGGCGTGTTCGCCGGAGATATCGAGCACGCCCATGCCGCCGGCGTCGCCTTCATCGAGCCGCACGTACACGCAGCGATCGACGCGCCGGCCGACGTCGTGCTGATCTCCGCCGGCGGTTACCCGCTCGATGCGACGTTCTATCAATCGATCAAAGGATTGACCGCGGCGCTCAACATCGTGCGGCGCGGTGGTACCATCATCTTGATGACAGAGATGAGCGAAGGCATGGGCAGCGATCACTTCGTGGCCCTGCTTCGTACTCTTCACCATCACGAAGAGATGATGGCGCGACTAACCTCGCCCGGATTCTTTCAGATCGATCAGTGGATGGTGCAGCACCTCTGCCAGGTGCTGCGCAAGGCCGAGGTCGTCATCGTCACGGATTCACCGAAGCCGGAGCTTGCTGGCCTGCCTCTAAGAGTGGTCCACAACGTCGACGAGGCGTTGAGCCTTGCCGGCGCCGCGCCCGACAAGCATCTGGCGGTCGTGCCGCAAGGACCCTACGTCCTGGCGACAATCGGCGGACGAAAGCTAGCCCTCGGTCAGGCGTGGCGCGACGCCGCCTGAGGCACGATCAATGTGGCTCCGTCGTCGGCAGCGCGTTTTCAATCGTACAAGCGCACTGGTCCGCACAAGTACAGGTCAATGGACAAGCCGTGGTCGTCCCCAAACTTTCACAATCGGCCGCCATCATGGCGCTCAGGCTGGACTCTTCGCTCTGCGTGCGAAAGTATGTCTCGTCAACGCGCCCATCCGAGAGCCGCGTCACGTCGGTAATGATATCAACCTCGGTTGCTCCAAAGTCTGTCGGCAACGAGTCCTGGTACAATGTCAATTTGGGGGTTAGGTATCCTGTCATCCCGCGATTCGTATAGTCGTCAAAGCCGCTGAATGAGATTCTCCATTTGTACGAGTACTCGCTCGTGCAGCCGGGGTCGACGACCGACAGCTGGAGGTAGTTGTCGGGATAACTCATGTGAAGAACGATGAAGCTGACGACTCCGCCAGCATTGGCATACTCGCCCACACCGAAGCCGGGAGCGGGATCTTCTTCGCGGCGGCTGGTGTACGTTCCGAGATCCGCTGAAAAGGTGCCGACGGGATACTCTCGGATACCATGAATTGTGGTCACGATTGGCATGTTGGGATCGTTGCAGGCCGCCGGTGTGGCGGTCTTCGTCGGAGTGGTGGTCGGTGTCGAGGTAGGCGTAGAGGTCGGTGTTGAGGTCGGGACAGTTGTCGCCGTGTCGATCGGCGTCGCAGTTGAGAGGATGGTAGCCGTGTCAGTCGGCGTCAACGTCGGTATGCTCGTCGGCATCAGGGCGCAGACACCGGGAGCGGCGGCATCCTTGTGCAGAAACGAGACGCCGTCGCTGCCGTCTTTCACCACTGTCCCGCCGAATGAGGTACAGTACATCTGGCTATTGAGCGTCATCACTACCGCCACCGGCGCCATCGTGCCGTTGATGTCGACGTCGACCTGGGCACCCTTGCAGCTCGCCTTCACCAGCTTGCCGTTCATGACTTGCACCGACTTGCACGACCCGCCGCTGCTATCCTTGTATTTATAGAGTGTGCCGGCAGCACTCGAGCTCCAGCCGCGGCATGGCAGCGCGATGGTCACCTTGGTCGCGCCCTCATTGGCGATGATGTCGATACTGCTCTGACCGCCGCCGTTGGCGCCGCTGCAACGTGGATCGCCGGCACTGCCGGCGCTGCCGACGGTTATCGACGGATCCTTAGCGAGGAGGGTGAGGGCGGTGCCGGCGGACAACGTCTTGAGCAGCAACTTATCGCCAGCGACCAGTTGGTCCGCCGCCCATGTCGGGCTAGCCCCTAGTAAAAGCGCAACGATCGCCGCGGCTCGAATCCTTGCCATGAGTCCACCTCCCGAGGTGTATTGGGCTGCGATAACGCCTCGGGTGATAGAAGACGACAGGGAAGAAGTCCTCCCCAAGATCGTACCAAGATCGTACCAAATTATTATTTCTGCGGATTGGGCGGATGAGCTTCGGGCCTGCGGCGAAGCTCTTCAGCGCGGGCGGCGCGAGAGGGGGGCACAGATCTCAGACCTGCGATATTTCTAGCCGCTACCCGGTATACGCCCGCGGGGCGCGGACGAAAGCTCGCGCTCGGTCAGGCGTGACGCGACGCTGCCTGAGCTACGGCTCGCGGTTCGGCACGTAAAGCCGGACGCCGCCCACGCAACGCGGCGCGTTTGACCTCGCAGCCGACGCATTCCTCGCGCTCACAGACGAACAACGCCGGATCGCGCTGCAGCTCCGCAGCCGCCAGCCGAACCAAATAGCGAGCCGGAATCTTCAGGCCCCAACCGCGCGGCAAGCGAATCGAACGCACCACCTCGGGATCGAGTGAAGGCTCGAGCTTGCGAAACGCGACGCTGCAGCCCGGGACGTTCTCGATCACCACCCGCTCGTCGTAACCGGCGCTGTTCAAACGCGAGGCGGTTCGGCGCTGGAGATAAGGAACGTGCAATTGCTCCTCGGCAAGATGGATAACGCTGGCGGCCTCGAGCGTGGTGCCGAGCAACACCACGTGACCTTGCGCCAGGTTGAGCTTCTTCAGTGGACCGAGCGAGTTGTTGTCGCGCTGGGTGGAAAGCATGTCGCGCGCATGACGGCCCCACGCCGCGAATGAATGCGTTGGATGATTGCTACGCAACACCCCTGGTAGCTTGCGAAAGGTCTCCGGAACCTCGCCGAGATTCTCATCAACCGGCAGGTCTGGATGAAAAGCTGCAGGACGTCGAATGACACCCGATTCGTCGGTCATGCCGTCGCCGAGGGTTTCGACCAGCGTGAACGTCGGCATCAATAATGTACCGGTGTCGCCGACGCATTCGATCAGGCTGCGGCAGAGCGTCGCCGCGCCGCCGTCGATCTGCTCAAAGCCGGCGAGGGTGGCGTGGACGATGACCTGCGTCCGCCGCAATTCGAGGCCGTCGAGTAGCCAACTGAGCTCGGTTTGGTTCATCTTCGTTCAATCTCAAATCTCAGATCTCAAATTTGATCTCGGCGGCTTATCTTTGAATGCGCGGTTCCCGTAGTGATCGAGCGAGACCACATCGCCGACCGGGCGCCGTCGTGTCGGACCGTATTTGCCGAGCGGCCAGCCGAGCGGAATGACCGCACAGGGCGAGATGTTCCACGGTAAGCCGAGGGCGCGACGCGCGAGAAACTTGCTCCACAACGGCAGCGTGATCAATGCCGCACCCAAGCCGGCAGCACGGGCCGCCAGCAACAAATTCTGAACCGAAGGATAGATCGAGCCATAGAGGCTGCTGGCCGCCATCGGCGGCCAGATCGGGATGACGCCGCGCAGACACGCGACCACGATCACCGGAATGTCCTCGAAGTGATCCGCCTGCCATTGCACCGCGTTGAGAATGCGTAGCATCGCATCGTCGCCGCGTCGTTGCAGCATGCGCCGTCCCAACCCGCCGTAGATTCCGAAAGCCATGCGATTATAGCTCGCCAGCTTCGCCTTCACGGCGCGGTCCTTGACGACGATAAACTCCCAGCTCTGGGCGTTCGAGCCGGTCGGCGCCTTGAGCGCGAGCTCGATCAGCCGCAACACCAGATCGTCATCGACGGGATCCGGCTTCAGCCGACGCACCGCGCGCTGGGTCTGCATCGCCTCGGCGAGCGGCATCTGGAAGGGGTCGGAGGTCTCCATCGAAGGGGGCATTCGAGCATGGAGGGCGATGTAACGCAAAGCCGGGGAGAGAAGAAAGAATTTGAACCACGAAGGCACGAAGGACACGAAGAGGGGATAAAGATAGTGGGTAGAAAAACTGGTGCCGCCAAACGATCCTGGATCAATGGTGTCGGCGAGCCGCCGGGGATTTCAGTTCGAGGAGCTTAGCCATAGCGTCATTGGCTGCGCGATCGAGGTTCACAGGATACTCGGCCCCGGGTTGCTGGAATCGGCCTATCAGCGCTGCCTTACCCGCGAGCTTCAGATCCACGGCTTATCTTATGAGGATGAGGTGCCCTTACCGATCCAATACAAGGGAGTCGACCTCGAGTGCGGCTATCGTATCGATCTTATCGTCGACCACAAATTGATCGTGGAACTCAAGGCCGTCGAGACCGTGGTCAACGTCCACCGAGCACAGCTCCTCACCTATATGAAGCTCACCTCTATCCATATCGGACTACTCATCAACTTTCACGTTCCTCTTCTGAGGGAAGGAATCGAAAGATTCGTTCTCTAACCGAAACTAAATCTTCCCTCTTCCTTCGTGTCCTTCGTGCCTTCGTGGTTCAATTTCTTCGCGACACGCCACCACGCCAGCAGCAGGACGATGGCAACCACCATCAGCCCGGTGGCGAGGCCGATCCACAATCCGACGATCCCCCACCCCATCACGAAACCAAGTTGGTAGCCGATCGGTAGACCAATCACCCAATGGCCGACGAGGTTGGCAACCATCGACAAGCGGGTATCGCCGGTACCGCGCAGCACGCCCGTGCCTACCACCTGAACCCCGTCGAAAATCTGAAACACCGCCGCGATCGACATGAGAGTCGCCCCGGTCGCGATCACCGCCGTATCAGGAGTAAAGACTCCGATGATCAAGCGCGGCAGGCACGACAAGATCACGGCGTTCACGCTCATGATCGAGACCGCCAGCGCAATCGCCGTCCAACCGGAATGTGCCGCCGCGACCCGCTCGCCGGCTCCGATTTGATGGCCGACGCGTACCGCGCTTGCCGACGACAGCCCGAGCGGCATCATGAAGGTGAGCCCGGCGACGCTCAGCACGACCTGATGCGCGGCCAATGACGTCGAACCGAGCGTGCCGGCGAGCGCCGTCGCCAAGGCGAACACTCCGACCTCCAGGATGAGCTGGAGCGCCGCCGGCAGACCGAGCCGACATAAGCGCGCAATCAACGACCAATCGACGCGCGACGCGCGCGGCTGGTGCAGGTCGCGCTGGTGCGCCCACGCCAGCCCCGCGGCAGTGATCATCATATATGTGCGCGAGATGCACGTCGCCCAGCCGGCGCCACGCGCTCCCATCGGCGCTAGTGCGCCGACCCCGAACACCAGCAACCAGGCGGAGACCGCGTTGATCAGATTGGCGCTGATTAGAATGACCATGATCCAGCGCACCGCTCCGATGGCTTGAAGATAGCGGCGCATCGCCGTGAACAGCATCAGCGGCAACAGACTCCAGCTCAACGCGTCGAGATACGGATACGCGTGCTTCAGTACCCCCGGCTCGACCCCCAACCAGACGTAGATCTGGCCGGCGTTGCGCATGACGACGATCAGCAACGTACCAAGAACGACGCTCATCGCGATGCCCTGTCGCAGGACATGAGCGGCCTCTCCCGGCCGCCCGGCGCCAATCGCGTGGGCGACAGTGAAGTCCAGGCCAAGCAACATGCCGATGCCGAACACCGCGACGACGAAGTACAGCGCGCTGCCGACGGCCACGCCCCCGAGGGCTTCGGCACTGACCCGGCCGACGATGATGGTGTCGACCACCGTCATGCCGTGCCAGCCGAGCTCGGCGACAATCACCGGCCAGGCCAAGCGCCACAGCGCCGGCAGCTCAGCTCGTATTTCACTCGCGCGCGGTAACATATCTTACACTTGGGCAGCGGGAGCATCGCGACAGCCGGCGGCGCAGTCAACGGTCGTTGTTCCAACAGCTGTGAGGGGACGACGTACTGGCCAAGATCGGCGAGAGATTGCTCTCAATGCCGCGGGCGGAAGGTCTCGCGCAACCCGAACTGCTTCATCTTGCGCTGCAGCATCACCCGGCTGATCCCAAGAGAGCGCGCGGTGTGTGAGACATTGCCGTTATGCGCGCGCAATGCGGCGGTGACGTAGTCCTTTTCGAATTCGTCGCGCGCGTGCTTGAGCGTACCCATCGGCCGCAAAGCACCGCGGTTGAGCGCCGAGGCGAGCACGCGCTCCGAAAAGTGCGGTCGGCTCAGCACTCGCTCTTCGCCGGCGAGCGTGACCGCACGCTCGAGCTCGTGCTCGAGCTCGCGCACATTCCCCGGCCACAGGTGGCGCTGCAACGCCTCGATCGCGTCGGGCGCGACCGAACATTCCGGCTTGCTCCACTTCTGGCTCAATCGCTTGAGCAGATAGGCGACCAGGATCGGGATGTCCTCGCGCCGCTCACGCAGCGGCGGAACGAAAATCGGGAAGGCGTTCAAGCGATAGAAGAGATCGTCGCGAAATCGGCCGCCGCGCACTTCTTCCGCCAGATCGCGGTTGGTCGCCGAGATCACCCGCACCTCGACGTGTCGCACCTGGGTATCGCCGAGCGGGATGAACTCGCCGCGTTCCAGCACGCGCAGTAGCTTCACTTGGGTCGTCAGCGGGGTTTCGCCGATTTCGTCCAAGAAGATCGTTCCGCCGTCGGCGGCTTCGAACAGCCCGCGCTTGTCGGTGGTCGCGCCGGTGAAGGCGCCGCGGCGATAGCCGAACAGCTCGCTTTCGAGCAGGGTCTCCGGAAAGGCGCCGCAGTTGATCGCGATGAACGGCTTGGCTTTGCGTTCACTCTCGAAGTGGACGGCGCGCGCCACCAGCTCCTTACCGACACCGGTTTCGCCGACCACCAAGACCGTGATCGGTGAGCCGATCGCGCTCTCCATCAAGCGAAACACCTTGTCCATCGCCGGCCCGCTGCCGATGATGTCGGTGAAGCGTGCGCGCGTCGGTCGCTCGCGGGTCAGCAGGGCGACTTCATCGCGTAACCTCGCCTCGGATACTTTCACCGCCTGATAGAGCTTGGCATTCTCGATCGCGACCGCGACGCTGCCGGCCAGCGCCTCGAGGAAGGTGAGCTCGCTTTCGGAGAAGGAGCGCTCGCCCGATTTGTTGATGCACTCGATCACGCCGATGATCCCGCGTTGCGTCCGCAGCGGCGCACACAGAATCGAGCGGGTATTGCCGCCGGTCTGGCGATCGACAGCGGAGTAGAAGCGCGAATCGGCGCGGACGTCGGGAACCAGCAGCGACTCGCCGCTCTTCATCACCGCGCCGGCGATTCCTTTGTCGGCCGGCATCCGCAGCGTCTTCAATCGCTCGGCGACCGCGGCATTCTCGGGACTGGTGTAGGGAAAGTAGAGCTCATTGCCCGAGTCGTCGAGCAGCAGCAGTGAGCAACCTTCCGCTTCGAGCAGCTGCTTGGTCTTGTCGACCACCGCCGGCAGCAGCTCATCGAGCTCGATCAATGCATGCAACGAACGGCTGACGGCATACAGCAACTCGAGCTGGTTGGTTGCGACGCCGGGGGTATCGCGGATGTCTCGCCGGCTCGCGGCGCTGCTCATAGCTTCGTCTCCGCTAGCTTCTGAAGCGCTCGGCTGTAAATGCCGAGATCACCCTGGGTAAACAGTACGAAGCGCACCAGCATGATCTTCGGAAAACGCGGCAAATGGGTCGTCACGGTGTCGAGTGCGATCCTCGCCGCCTCGCCGATCGGATAGCCGTACACCCCGGTGGAGATCGACGGGAACGCGACGCTGGCGACGTTGAGCTCACCGGCAACTTCGAGGCTTCGGCGATAAGCGCTGGCGAGGTACTCGGGCTCGCCGCGACTGCCGCCGTGGTAGACCGGCCCAACTGCGTGAATCACGAATTTCGCCGGCAGCTGGCCACCGGTGGTCGGCCTCGCATCACCTGTCGGACAAGCGCCCCAGCGGCGGCATTCGGCCATGATCGCCGGGCCACCGGCGCGATGGATCGCGCCGTCAACCCCACCGCCGCCGCGCAATCCCGAATTGGCGGCGTTGACGATCGCCTCGGTGGTTTGCTTGGTGATGTCGCCACACACCAGCTCGATGCGCGCCGATCCGACGGCGAGGCTGTCCATGGCGAGCCTTCTAGCGCAGCTCCAGCCGCGGCGAAATAAGCCGCTGACGCCAGCGAGGCATGGCCTCGCTACTCCAGGTGCGGAGCTCGAAATGGAGTGGCGACACCATGCCTCGCCAAGATCGGCTCGATCTCGCTCTCGAAGGCCTGCGGCCAACGGAAGTGCCCCGCCTTGCCGAGAACTGCGACTCCGCTGATTGCGGCGCGATCGATCGGTCCGTAAACGTGGGGAAAGAGCTGGCCGCCGGCGAGATGCTCTCGTCCACCGCCCGCGATCGGGGCCGGTGCTTCGAATAGCACCCGCGAGGTTAAATGCGCGGTCGCAATTCGCAGCATCATCACATCCTCGGCGCAGCTGGTGAAATAATCACGCGCCACCGCCAGCGTCATGCTTTCGCTGCCGGCACAGTGGACGAAGCCATCTTGTGCCAAGCGAACAGGCAAATAGCTGTTCGCCGACAGCTGCGCCCGAAGCTCGGAAGCCGTGACGAGATGATAGATGATCTCGGCCCGGCAATCGCGGCGATTGTGCTCGGCGGCGAACGCCAAGGCCGCGCCGGCATAAAGCGGATCGCCGGTGATCTCTCTGCCAACGAATGCCGGCGGCACGAAATCGGCCGCCGCAGTCTCGTTCGGGAACTCGATCTCGAAGATCGCCAACCCCGGACTTGGACGCTGGTAAATATCGAGCGACCCAACAGCGAGCGAATAACGCTGCTTCATCGTTCGTGCGCCGGGCAATCCCGACAGTCGCGCGTATTCGTCGATGTCGAGATAGAGATTGGTGATCGGCTCGAATCCCGGACCGCCATACTTCTTGCAGAGCTTATGGACCGCACCATCGGCACCGGTCATCCGTCGCACGCGCAATCGCGTATCGGCGACATAAAGATCTTCAATCCGGCGAATCTGAGCAGCACTCAAAGACACGTGCGCCGATTGGACCAACCATCGGCGTTCAATCTCGAGTCGTGAGTACTTGGGGACGCTCATTAGAAAGTTGAAGCGCAGCTTCACAACGGGCGATCATGACGTCACGCTCCGGCAGCGGCGGAATTGGATAACGCGCTTTGTACTCCTGACTTCGGCCCAACACCCACAGACAACGCGCCAAAACTTGCGGCTCAGAGAAGGCCGCCTCAGGGGTCGCGAGCATGTTCAGCATGCGCAGAAAGGCGCGATAGACCACCGGGTCGCAGCGCAGGCCGATCTCTACACCGTCGCGAAAGAAGCGCTCGCGCATCTGTTGCTCGATCCCTTCTGGCGCCCGTCCTTCGGCGCGGCGGACGGCGTCGCGATCGGCAAGGATCGATACGCGATAAAACGGCTCGAGGGTTTCGCGGCCCCAGCGATCGAGCTCGATCGCGGCTGCGGTCATGTCGTCGGGATTTTGCTCGAGCGCGCGCGCGAGCGCATGAGCGTGGATCAACGCCTGGGCGCAGCCGCGGCCGTACAAGGGATTGGTGCAGTAGGCCGCATCGCCGATCACGAAGAAGCGCAGCACCGTCGGCCCATTGTCGTCGACGAAGCGACGCAGCCGGTTGATCAGAGCGCCCATCGCTTGCACCGGCCGCTGCGGGTCACCGATCGGCGCGGCAAACTCCGGCGCGACCCACGGCGCCAACGCGGGAATCGCGCTCACCAGCGCATCGAATGCCGCCGGCCGCGACAATATCTTGAGGCGCTGGATCGCCAGCGGAACCGCGAGCGTAATCGAAAACGTGCCGCCATCGGCGGGAAAAACCGCGTACTTGACCCAATCGAAGTCGGCAGCGATCGGATGCTCAGTTTGCCCCGGCTCGGGCAAGTTGCTGCGCTTCCGGTAAAAGCGGGTGTAGTACACGATGCCGGATGGCTCGGAGCGTTCGAAATGCGGTCGTGCGTCGATCGCGCTCAGCCACTCCGGCGCCGCCGACTGACGGCCGCTGGCATCGATCACCCAATGCGCCCGCAGACGACGTGCTCGTCCTTGGCTGGTGCAAGTAACCCCGGCGGCGATCGGCGTCGCATGACGAGCGGCAATCAGGCCGGTGACGGTGGTGTCGCCGACAAGCTCGACGTTGGGCTCGCGCAGCACGTGCGCCCGCAGCACTTGCTCGAAGGTAGTCCGCCGGCACCCGATGGAGACCAGATCGTCGTCGCCGGCTTCCGGTTGCAAACCGTGCAAGGCTAGCGGCGGCCGATCCGTCGGTCGCAGCTCGCGCGCACCGGCGCCCATCAGCGCGGCCAACAGCTCGGGATGTTGGTCGCGGAGATGATTGCGCAGCCGGCCGAGAAAGACGTGCGAATGACGAACTTGTAGCGCGCCCGGCCGCTGCCAGCTCGAAAATAGCGAGTCGGGATCAGCGTCGGCCGGTCCCTTGTCGGATTCGAGCAAGGTAACCCGTGCCCCCCGCTGTCCCAGCTCGAGAGCCGCGCCGAGACCGGCGATGCCGGCACCGATGACGATCGCGTGTCGCCCGGCGAGCTTCAAACTGGTGCAACCGGGGACATGGGTAACACAATAGACCGGGCACATGGGTAACACTTTTCGTGCATTATTCGGCCTCTGTGCCTTGCGATTGTGGAGAACGGAGGGAGCCCGTAGGGCGACCGGAGTTTTCCACAATCGCGCGCGCTTCGCGCGACTCCCAGTCGCGGATGCTTCGCCCCCGAGTCGTAAACGCAAGCAGCTTACGCGTCTCACAGTTGATGATCCCCAGGGCAATCGGCCCAAAGTAGATCGTCCAGTGACAATCGCTCGTAGGCTCCAAGCCGACCGGCTCTCCTACCAAGGCCTCGCTCAGGTAGAGCCTTTGGCCTTGCCACTTGATCTCTCCGCTTGTGCGCACCCTCCTCACATCGAAATGCGCCGCATATTCGATCTCCGGCTCATGCTGGGGGTACTGGCGCGCCGAGCGACAGTACCACTGCGCCGGCGGGGTGTTGTTCAATGCTTCATGCGGCCGCTCGTGATTGAACACGTGACGAAAACGATTGAAGCTCCGCTGCTGCGCCGAGGCATTCGCAGACGCCGGCATCGCCGTCTCTCGCTTGAGTGTGCGGTGCATTCGCTCGTGGCAACCGTTCTGATCCGGGCGTCCCGGCTCAATCCGCTCAAGCGCGATCCCGAGCTTCACCCACCACACCGACAGTTGCGACAGACCACCCAAGCCATTCGAGGCAAACGGAGTCCCATTATCGCTGCGAATTGCGTCCGGCAGGCCGTATTCGCGGAACGTGTGCTCGAATACCTCGCGGGCGCTCTTTGTGTCCGGCCGCTCTACTCGTCGGCATTCCAACAAGAAGCGACTGAACAGATCGCTGATCGTCAGCGGATCACACCGCTTACCATCCCGTGTCCGAAACCAGCCCTTGTAATCGACGCCCCATACCTGGTTAGCACCGTTGGCCGTGCTCAATGCCGTGCGTGCCACGACGACTTTCGGGCGTCGGTGCCGACGCGGCTCGACCAAGCCGTGACGCTTAAGAATGTCGCCCGCCGTGCTCGGCGCCGGCCAGCTCAAATTCGGATAGTCCTTCGCCAAGCGGCCCAGCAGTTTGCGCGGACCCCAATAACGGTACTTCTTGCGCGCCGCGATCAGCTTACGCTCTACATCGGATTCGGTTGCGTTCGGGTGTCGATGTGGCGCCCTGGAGCGGTCGGCCAATCCCCCCAAACCCGTAGCTTGATATCGCTCCAGCCACTTGTAGCCCGTCTTGCGGCTCACTCCGAATGCCTCGCATAGCTCGCTCATGCTCCAGTCACCGTCTTCGTCGAGCCAACTGCTCACAAAGCGCATCCTCTGTTCTTCCACACAGGTCTCCTTCCAAGGCATCAGAAACCTCCTGTCTCTGATGCAAGTAGGTGTTACCCATGTGCCCGGTCCAATGTGTTACCTATGTGCCCGGTCTGTACCACTCAAGGCTCCCTCACCCTAACCCTCTCCCGCAGTCATCCGGGAGAGGGGATAAGAAAGAGGAGAATCAATTGACGATCGGCAACTCGGAGCTCGCTTCGAAGCGGTCGCCGTAGAGAATGCCGATGCGGCGATACTGGTCTTCGGTGCGCTCGGTGATCAGGTTGAGGCGCATCAGGTTCGGTATCACCGTGTGCATGTAAACCTCGCTATTGACCGCGGCGAAGTTGGGCATCGCCAAGATGCTGCCGGTGACATTGTCGGGGTCGAGACCATACTTCGGCCCGAACAGGCGCAACATCTCGAGCTGCTGGCTGGCATTGAGCGTCTCGAGAATCGAGAAGGCAAAATCCTCCATTTCCGCCATTTCTTCCGGCGTCGCGTCGCGCACCACCTGGCGCATCGACAGAATTCCGAACGCCGCATGGCGCGATTCGTCGATCTGCACGCGGCGTGCGATATCCCGCAGCAAGGGATTGGTGGTAGCGCGCGCGATCATGTCGAGGATGCCGACCGCGATGCCCTCGAACAGTGTCTGCATGCCGAGCGTTTTGAGCTTCCAAGTGGGTGCCTCGAGCAGCTTGTCGAGCAATACCTTCACCGTCGCGTTGATCGGATAGATCGTGCCGACCTTGCGCTGGAGGAACTTCGACATCACCTCGACATGGCGAACTTCATCGATCACTTGCGAGCCGGCGTAGAACTTGGCGTCCATCGTCGGACAGGCATTGGTCAGTTGTCCGCACAGCTGCATCGCCGCCTGCTCGCCGTGGAGGAGTTGCGAGAGCAGATGGGCGAATTCATCGAACGCCGCCGCCCGGCAGGTCTCTTCGTCGGCGCCCATCAGGGTCAGGACCGTCGGCATGAGCAAGACATTCTCACGCGGCACGAACCATTGGTCGCGCGGAAATGCCTGACTCCAGTCGATGTCGGTCTCGGCGTTCCACTGACCGCGTTTGCCGCGCTCGTAGAGGCTACGGAGCTCTTCGATTTCACTGCCGTACTCCCAGGTCCAATGGAGATCCATCGGCACGTCGATGTCGAGCTTGCTGCGCAGGGCTTCGAGATGTTTGTCATCGACGATATCGACAACCTCGAAATCGCCCATCGACCGCCGGTGCTGGTTTAGAATCTTCTCCATTTGATCCTCCTTCCAATGATCAACGAGGCATGGCCTCGCTACTCCATTTATCGCCGCGCCTTCGGCGCTTCGACGACCAAGCCGTTGTGCAGAAAGTTGCGAACTTCTTGTTTGCGCCGCTTGACGGCGGCCGGTGAGAACAGCGACTGGCCGATCAGCTCGTCGCCGAACTCGCCCGAAGCAAAATGATAGACGGTTAGACCGATCAGGCTCTGGACCGTATGCGGGATACTGGCCGGGCGAAACGTTCCCGCCTCGGTTCCTTCGCGCAATAGAGCGACGAGGCTGACGATCAAATGGTGAAGAGTGGCATCGACGTGACGCTCCTCTTCGCTGACGCCGGCGAGCTCGTCGTCCTCGAACAGCGAGCGCAGCAGCAAGCGCGCCGAGGTCGGATATTCGACCAGGGTATCGATCAAGGTCTCGAGCCAGCGATCGAAGCGGGTCACCGGGTCACCGCCGGCGGCGAGCGCATGGGTGAGGCGGTGATCGAAGATATCGAGGATGCGGCCGGCAACCGCAGCATAGAGCTGAGCTTTGCTGGCGAAGTGGTGAAACAGCGAGGACTTGCCCAGGCCGACGGTATCGGCGACTTCGCGCATACCGACGGCGGCATAGCCGCGGCGAGCGAACAAAGTCTCTGCGGCGTCGAGGATCTTCTCGCGCGAACCGATTTCCGCAATCGCAGGCTGCATGACCGACCGATCGGTCGACTATTGCCGATCCGCCGGTCGGCTGTCAAGTTGGGAAGAGCCCAGGGCCAAAGGCTTGGGACTTGGCTCTTGGCTCTTGGCTCTTGGCCCCCGGACGCTCGGCGCGCTAGTTACTCCCATGCGCATCGGCATCCTCGGCGGCACCTTCAATCCCATCCATCTTGCTCATCTGCGCAGCGCCGAAGAGGTGCGCCAGGCGCAGCAGCTCGAGCGGGTGCTGTTCATCCCAAGCGCCAACCCGCCGCACAAGCGCAATTCCGATGTAGCGCCCGCCGCCCATCGGCTAGCGATGGTGCGCGCCGCGATTCGCGGCAATCCGCGGTTTGCGGTCTCCTCGATCGAGCTGCGACGATCCGGACAGTCGTACTCGGTCGACACCCTCGACGCCCTGCGCCGCCGCCAGCCGCGCGCCCGCTTCGCCTTCATCCTCGGTCTCGATGCCTTTCGCGAGATTGGCAGCTGGCACGACTATCGCCGGCTCTTTTCGCTTTGTGACGTCATCGTTACGTCGCGGCCGGATTTCGATCCGCGGCAACTCGAACGAGAGATCCCCGTTGCCGCTCTGAGCGAGTTCTGTTATCAACCAGAGGCGAACGTGCTCGAACATCGATCCGGACATCGTGTCACCTTCCAGCCGATCTCTGCTCTGAGCATTTCTGCGACCCAGATTCGCACGCTGGTTCGCAACCGAGGATCGATCCGTTATCTCGTCCCGTTGGCCGTCGAACGTTACATCGCGCGCCATCGCCTCTACACACGGAGGACCGCAACATCTTGAGCACCGAACTCGACTCGCACGCCCGGGCGCTAGCCTGCGTCCGCTACGCTCTCGACAAGAAAGCGTACGATCTCGTCCTACTGGAAATCGGCCCGCTCTCTGCCCTTGCCGATTATTTTTTGATCTGCACCGGTCGCTCGGATACCCAGGTGCAAGCGATTGCCCAGAGTATCGAGGAAAATCTCGGCCGCGAGGGCATCCGGCCGCTCTCGGTCGAAGGTTACACCCACGGGCAATGGGTCGTCATGGATTACGACGACGTCATCGTACACATCTTCTACGAACCGGTACGCGAGTTCTACGACCTCGAGCGGTTGTGGTCGAAGGCTCATCGCGTCGAGCTGCCGGCTCCCTACGAGCAGCAAGTGCGCGACTTGCGTTTGGCGAACGAAGCGCGTTAACCACGCACGATGAGACGGTTCGTCGCGATCGTCACCAGCGTGCTGCTAGTGGCGCTGTCTGCCTATGTGGTCAGCTCCAACCGCGAGCCGGCGGAGTTTCACTTCACCCCCGATGTTTTTGTGCGCTTCCCCCTCGGCGGCATCGTCATCGGCGCATTCCTGTGCGGAGCGGTACTGGTGTTGGCCGCCGTCGGGCTCCAGGCGGGAAGACGGGCGATCTTCAACTGGCGACAGACACGCCAGCGGCGGCGGCGCGAGCAATTCGATCAATGGCAGGAGCGCGGCGCCGCGCTGCTGTGGGCCGGCGATCCCAAGCAGGGGCAGGCCCTATTGGAAAAGGCACTCCGGCGTCAGCCCGACAACTCCGCAGCCTTGTTGGCGCTCGCCAATTCCTATCGCGCTGCCGGTGACAGCCGCCGCGCCCTCGAGCTACTCGCCGAGGCGGCCGCCAAGCAACATCGCACCAACCCGGACATATTGTTCAGCTTAGCGGAAACTCACCACGAGCTTGGCGACCGTGCCGGCGAGCTCAACGCGCTCGAGCGGCTGCGAGCGTTGCACCCGCGCGCACGACTGGTCCTCACCCGGCTGCGCGATGCGTATGTCGCCGCCGGACGCTGGTCAGACGCAGTCGCGGTTCAGGAAACGCTGGTCGCCGACAGCCGTGATACGACCATTGCCGGTCGCGAGCAAGAACGGCTGTTGGCACTTCGTTATCAAGCGGCGCTGCAAATTTCCGAAACCGCCGAGCGGGCCAAAGCATTGGCCGGGTTGAGCGAACGGCGGCTACCCGCCGTTCCGGTTGCCGTCAGCCTGGGCGACGCCCAACTCGAGGGCGACGATGCGGAGCGGGCCTGGGATACCTGGGAGCGGGCATTACGTGCGACCCCGCGGACGGTGCTGCTGGAACGTCTGGCGCAGATTGCGCGCGAGCCCAAGCGCCAGGACCGACTGTGCAACTTGATCGCAAAGCTGCGTGCCGAGGATGCCAATCTCGATCAGGCTAGATTGTTCGCGGCCCAGACTCATCTTCTGGCCGGGCGTGTCAGCGAGGCTGAGCGCGAGCTCGAGGCGATCGCAGCTACGGATGGGGCGCCGAGCTTGCTGCATCGCCTGCGGGCTGAGGTGCTGCAGAAGCGCGGGCATACCGAGCAGGCTCTCATCACCTATGCGCAGATCGGACGCGGCGGCTTGTTCGAGCATCGCTGCCGCGTCTGCGGCCGCGCCAGCGATGTCTGGATCGGCTATTGTCCAACCTGCGACAGCTGGGACTCGTATCGTTCGACAGTCGAGATCGCGCGCGCCTAGACCCCCCGCAGTGAGACGCCGCCCGCCTCGACGCCCAGATGCGCGGCCCTTCGAGACGCTGCCGTCGGCAACTCTTCAGGGCGAACGGTACCAGAGCCGATCACTCGGCGGGGATGTAGCCCTTGGATTCCAAGTAAGCGAGAATCTGCTCGAGACACTCTTCCTGCGAATGGCGATCGGTGGCGACGGTGAGCTCCGGCTTGGTCGGCGGCTCGTAAGGAGCCGAAATGCCGGTAAACTCCTTGATCTCGCCGGCGCGCGCCTTCTTGTAGTGACCCTTCGGGTCGCGCTTCTCGCACTCTTCGACCGAGCACGAAACGTAGACTTCAATGAAGTCGCCCTCCTTCATCAGCTCGCGAACGCGATCGCGGTCGGCGCGATAGGGTGAGATGAAGGCGGTCACGTTGAGCACCCCCGCGTCGGTGAACAGCTTGGCGACCTCGCCGATGCGACGGATGTTTTCGACGCGATCATCGGGCGAGAAGCCGAGATCGCGATTGAGGCCGTGGCGAATATTGTCGCCGTCGAGAACATAAGCATGCAGGCCGCGCTCCCATAGGACCTTTTCGAGCGCTACCGCCAGGGTCGATTTGCCCGAGGCCGGCAAGCCGGTCATCCACAGCGTGCAGCTGCGGTGACCCATCAACTTTTCGCGTTCGTCCTTGGTGACAACGCCCTGGTGCCAAACGACATCTTTGGATTTCAAATTAGACATACGATCTTTCTAGCCTCTCCGAGCGATTTTGGAACCACCAATGCGTATCTGGGAAACACCGCTGGCTAACGCGCGCGGCTCTTGCGGCCCGGACGAGGCATGGCTAAGGATTTTCGGCATGCACATTACGATGGTGAAAAAGAAGCTTCGCGACGGCGGTGATTGCCGAAAGTGCGAGGAGGTCACCGAGCATTTGAAAAGTCGCGGCCTTTGGGATCGCATCGACGAGGTGGTCTGGGCGCACGAAGACGATCCCAGCAGCCCGGGTACGCTGCTGGGAGAAAAATACGGGGTCGAACGGGCGCCGTTCTTCATCGTACGCGATCACGGCGAAGAAAAAGTCTATACCAGTGTGTTGATGCTCGTACGCGAGCGGTTGGGCAACACCGGCAGCACCGCGGAGCAAGCTCGCGCCGTCGATCCCGACGACGTCGGCGGGATCTGACCGTCCCTGTCCCGGCGCGCGGCTCGGTTGCCCTACTTCACGTTGCCGGCGTGCAGACCGCACTCCTTCATCGTCTCTTCTTCCCACCACCAGCGACCCTCGCGCTCGTGCTGCCCGGGATTTACCGGCCGGGTGCACGGCTCACACCCGATCGAGACGAAGCCGCGTTCGTGGAGGGAATTGTAGGGCACGTTGTTCTCACGAATGTATGCCCATACCTGCTTCGATGACCAGCTCGCCAGCGGATTGAACTTGACCAGCGGGCTTTCGGCTGAGCCGAAGGTCGGATCGAGTTGGATGACGGGAATTTCGGCGCGCGTTCCCGGACTTTGGTCCTTGCGTTGGCCGGTCACCCACGCCTTGAGCGGCTTGAGGGCGCGCACCAGTGGTTCGACCTTACGGACACCACAACATTCCTTGTGACCGTCGCGGTAGAAAGAGAACAGACCCTTCTCGTGTACCAGCTTTTGCACAGCTTCGGGTTGCGGAAAGAAAGTATCGATCGCGACGTTGTAACGCTCACGGACCTTGTCGAGGAATTGATAGGTTTCGGGATGAAGCCGACCGGTATCGAGGGAGAAGACGCGGAACTTGCCACCGGTTTTTGCCGCCATGTCGACCAGGACGACGTCCTCGGCGCCACTGAACGAGATCGCGAGATCTCCGCCATATTCACGCACCGCCAGCGCCACGATATCCTTCGGATCGCGCTGGGCATACTCTTTCGCCAGGCCTTCCAGGCTCTTCAAATCGAGCGACATTTTGTCCTCTCACGTTCGTTGATAGATTGCGCTCCAGGAGGAGCGGACGAACGGGTCTTTCTACCGGCGTTCCTATTCCATCGCAAGGCCTACAGTTTGGCCGTTCGGCCCGAGGAGCGGCGGCTAAGCGGCCTCGTCAGCGCCAACGGATTTTATCATCCGAGCCGCGACCGTGAGCGAGCGGATACTTCAGACAAAGTCGTTGTTTCTTCGGCTGCGAGCGTATGTTAACGTTTTCTTAGCTCGGGTAATCACAACATGATCGATGACAGTGCTGCCACGGAACGACTTCTTGCCTTGCTGCAACCGTACGCGTCCAATTGGAGCGGGACGCTCGGGCGCGGCGATCTGGTCATTCCGCAGCGTGAGGTCCCGGATTTGGTGCGACGCATCATCGATGTCGCGCGCGGTATGCCGCAGAACCGTGGCGAGGCCGGCGCGCTCGAGGTGTTCCACATTCTGTCCGACGCGCAGCGCTTGCCTTCGGTACAAGATCAGGTGACCCGGCTACAGAAGTCGTTCCTCATTCTCAAGCGCTAACCGCGCCAGTGAGGCAATGCGCAGTGAAGCAGTGCGGCCACCCAGTATCTGCTTCTGCGATCGAAGGCCTCATTGCCTCGATGCCTCATTGCTACGCTGCCGTCCCGCTGCGGAGATCCAATGCCTTTCAATCTCGCCACCATCAGTGAAGCCATCGCTGCCGCCATTCCGGAGCGCGAGTGCATCATCTTCCGCGATCGCCGGCTGACCTGGAACGACGTCAATCGTCGTAGCCGGCGCTTGGCGAATTTCCTCATGAGCCAAGGCCTCGGCGCGATCCGAAGCGAACGCCCTACGCTCGCCAACCATCAGTCCGGCCAAGACCATCTCGGTCTCTATCTCTACAACGGCAACGAATACCTCGAAGGAATGCTCGGCAGCTACAAAGCACGGGTAGCGCCCTTCAATGTGAACTACCGCTACATCGAAGACGAGCTCGTCTACCTGCTCACCGACGCCGATTGTCGCGCTCTAATCTATCACGCCAGCTTCGCGCCGCGGGTCGCCAAGATTCGCGATCGCCTGCCGCAACTGACGCTGTTGCTGCAAGTCGCCGACGACTCGGGTACGCCGTTGCTCGACGGCGCCTTCGACTACGAAACCGCACTTGCCGGGTCTTCCGAGGACTTGGCGCGCAGCGATTGCTCCGGCGACGACCTCTACATCCTCTACACCGGCGGCACCACCGGCATGCCGAAGGGTGTGCTGTGGCGACAGGAAGACATTTTCTTCGGCGCCCTCGGCGGTCATCCGATCGGCGGCTCCAAGTTTACCGGCATCGATCAAGTTGCCGAGATGGCGAAAAGCGGCAGCATGCGCGCCATGGCGGCACCGCCGTTCATGCACGGCGCCGCGCATTGGATGGCCTTCACTTGTCTGCATCAGGGCGGCACAGTGATCGTGCAGGACCAGCCGACCCACCTCGATCCGCACGACATCTGGTCGACGATCGAGCGCGAGCGAGTCGCCTTCCTCACCATCGTCGGCGACGCCTTCGGCCAGCCGCTGCTCGATCAGCTGAGCAAGCACGACTACGACCTATCCCAGTTCCGCACCATCCTTTCGGGGGGCGCGATTCTCACCGCCTCGCTCAAGCAAGCGCTGCTCGAAGCACTGCCGCACATCATGATCATCGACGGCTTTGGCGCCTCCGAAACCGGCGGGCAAGGGACCCAGGTCCATGTGCGCGGGGCGAAACCGACGACCGGGACCTTCCGCATGAACGAGCAAACCACCGTGCTCAAGGACGATCTCAGCGGACCGCTCGAGCCCGGGTCACCGGAGAGCGGTTGGTTGGCGCGCAGCGGGCACGTGCCGCTCGGCTACTATAAGGATGCGGACAAGACCGCACGTACCTTCCCGGTGCTCGGTGGGATTCGCTGGGCGGTGCCTGGTGACCATGCCATACTTACCGCCGACGGCACCATCAACGTCCTCGGCCGCGGCTCGGTGAGCATCAACTCGGGTGGCGAAAAAATCTACCCCGAGGAAGTCGAACAAGCTCTCAAGCACCATCCAAGCGTTTACGATGCCGTCGTCGTCGGCACGCCCAGCGACCGCTTCGGCGAGCAAGTCACTGCGCTCGTACGCCTGCGACCGGGCACCACGATCCCCGAACAGGAACTGATCGAATCGTGTGCAGCGCACTTGTCGCGCTACAAATTGCCGCGCGTCGTGTTGTTCGTCGACCACATGGAGCGCAGCCCATCCGGCAAAGCCGACTACCGCTGGGCGAAGCGAACCGCGACCGAAAGACTAAGCAGAAGCTGAGGTCGGTGGCGCAAGCTTACGCGCCCGCGGCCAGATGATCTTGAAGACGGTTCCCTGCTGAGTCGAGACGACCTCGATCGAGCCGCCGTGGGCGCGCACGATCTCACTGACGATGTAGAGACCCAGTCCCAGGCCCTGAGACCGGCGGTGGTCACGCCGGAACGGCTCGAATATTTTGCGACACTGTGCCGCTGAGATCGGTGTGCCTTGATTGGTCACTTCGACCTGGACTGCGCCGTTCTCTGTTTCGACCGCAACGACCGTGATCGGATCGCTACCGTGCTGGATGGCGTTGGCAATCAGGTTGGTGAGTGTTTGCTCGACGCGATTGCAATCCCACTGGCCATGCAGATCGCCTTTGGTTACCAGGCTCACCTTGCGGCGTGGATGAAGCAGGTGAGAGGCGTCGATCACTCGGCGGCACACTTCGGCCATGTCCATCGGCTGCGGCATGATCGGGATGCCACCGCCGAGACGACCGCGGGTAAAGTCGAGAATGTCGCGAATCATGGTGTTCATGGTGCGCGCCGATCGCGCGATCGCCCGTATCGCCATGTCCTGGATCTCGGTGAGATCGTCGGAGTCCTCGAGCAACGAGACCGCGGTCAGCTGCACACTGAGCGGGTTGCGCAAATCGTGGCCGAGCATGGCAACGAACAGCTCGCGCGCTTCCTCGAGCCGCTTGCGCTCGGTGATATCGGTGCCGATGCCGCACACCCCGTAGGGCTCTCCGGTGCGTCGGCGCAGCGGAAACTTGTGGATCAAAAATGTCTTGGATTCGCCCGCGATGGTGACCACCTCTTCGGCCTCGAGCGGCCGATTCTGTTCGAGCACGGTGGTGTCCTTGCGACGCCACTCGTCCGCTAGCTCGCGGGGATGGAGGTCATAGTCCGTTTTGCCGAGAACAGTCCTTCGTTCGCAATGAAAGAGCTCCTCATAAAAGCGATTGACCAGCAAGTAGCGGCCTTCGCGGTCTTTGATGAAGATCAGGACGGTGGCAGTGTCGATGATCGCCTGCCAGCGATCATCGCTTTCTTGCAACAGACGCTGTCGTTCGTCGACATAACAGGCGACCGAGTGGATGATCGCTTCATCAATGATCGTGTGCATCCGGCGAAGCTTGACCGGGTCCACCGTTGCGCCGTCGACAGCCGCGTCGGCGATACATTCCCGTAAAATCTCGTAGTCGGCGATCAGGTAACGAAGATCATAGCCGTCGCGCAGACGGGCGAGGGCGTGCCGGGCGATCGCGTCGTTCGTCGCCTGAGCGCAGCTTTTGTTGCGACCATCAAAGCAATTCGTCAGGTTCCGCACGACCCTTTCCAGCACATTGGGATCCTAAGCTTAGAATTCCACGTGGACAAGTTGTCGC
>JADMIO011418010.1_pt1 | contig 29676 bp, 23 predicted proteins | sample 8958161 | NCBI WGS metagenome assembly JADMIO01 (sample SAMN16585339, study PRJNA669376) | soil metagenome | isolation source: Crop rotation soil | place: USA: Cullars Rotation, Alabama | collected 2011 | reverse complement strand
CGACAACTTGTCCACGTGGAATTCTAAGCTTAGGATCCCAATGTGCTGGAAAGTATCTTTGTTTCCGAAGATGACCCGTTTGTGGTGCGCTTTAGAGTTCGCCAAAAGGTATGGCTCGATATCGACAAGGCTCTTCCTATTCACGATGACACGATTTGGAATGGACTCTCTTTCACGCAAAAGCTAGAAAAGGGTTCAATCGGATGGACTGGCAAAGTCCGTGGCAGCCTAGTACGACTTGACGACCATGATGGGGATTTTCTCGCCAAGCAACTCACTGTGCAGTCTGCTGCACAGAAGCCGTATCCTCTCGACGAAGTTGAAACAAAGAAGCTAACAACACACACCGTTAACAGGCCCGATAAAGTCGTAACGGTGTCTGTTCCAGATGATTCTGGCGCTGTCGAAGAAGCCCCACCGGTAGAAGAAACGGAATCTCGGGAATCAATTCGTGTGCAGTCCCTGATTGCCCAAATCGGCGCGCGTATGGGGATGGCAATTTGGATTCCTCGGGCAGATCGGGCCGGCGTGCTTCGTGAATGGAAAAAGGACCAACAAAGTATCCTTGATCGCCTGCCACTGAACTACGATGACACGACATTGCGCACAATCGAACAAATCGACGTGCTGTGGCTTCGCGGTAGGTCTATTGTTCGCGCATTTGAAGTGGAGCATACGACATCCGTTTACTCCGGCATCCTGCGCATGGCGGATCTCTTGGCACTGCAACCAAACATGGACATAAAGCTACATATCGTTGCGCCTGCTGCAAAGCGCGAGAAAGTGTTCCAAGAAATACGGCGCCCGGTTTTCTCCTTGCTGGAAAAAGGCCCGCTCGCGGAAAGCTGTACCTATCTGTCGTATGACAGCCTTCGAGAGCTGGCGGAACAAAAACACCTCTCTCACTTGTCTGACACTGTTCTGGACGAGTACGCAGAGGAAGCTGAGTGAAAAAGTCGTCTAACCCGGCGCTCAACCTGACTCGTTACGTCGGCGCTTCGCGCCTCGTAGCTCGCAGGTTAGCTCTGCGTTAGGCGCCGGGCATGCCGACTGATGTGCCCAAATAATGGAGACGTGTTAGACTCCTGCCGGTGGCGTACCGCATTCAGCTCACGAAATCTGCGGAGGAGCACTTTGCGGATCTCACTGCTCGCCAGCAAGCGATCGTGCTCAACGCCATAAAAGTGCAGTTGCGACACGAGCCCACGAGGGAAACACGGAACAGAAAACCATTGCGTCCTAATCCGTTAGCGCCCTGGGAGTTACGAATTGGTTTTCTACGGGTTTTCTATGAAGTGGACGCGCTGGGATCAGACCTGGTAAATATTCTCGCAATCGGGATCAAGAAAGGGAATCAGATTTTCGTTTCAGGGAAGGAGATTCATTTATGAAGGCCATGAAGTTACCAAAAGAGATCCAGTCTTTTCTCGATGTTGCAGAGGCCGTAGAGGAAGAGACGCTTGTCTTCACCAAGAAGAGACGACCTGTCGCTGCTTTGGTTTCTCTCAGAAAGGTGGACCGAGAATCGCTCGCGCTGAGCACAAGTCCGCAGTTTTTGAAAATTATTGAAACCGCAAGAAAAGAAGTCCGGGCGGGAAAAACAATTTCCCTAGAAGTTTTAGAGAAAAAGTATGACGTAAAAGCGCCTAACAAAAGGATGGAGAGAACGCGAAGAACGCGTCGCTCGTCCTAGATGTTAGGCAAACGGCCCAATAATGCAAGGTCGAGATGAGGAGCAACGAGGATGAACGACCTACCGATCACATATGAGGGGATTGATTATCTCGACCGGTTATCCCCGCTTCTAAATGGAACAGTTAAGCCCGCAGGTATCTCGCTTAGGCTGGTCCCGTTCATTGACCCCTGGGAGTTGTTTCGGCGGGTCGTGCGGCACAGCGACTTTGATGCCGCCGAGATGTCGTTTTCGACTTACGCCAATCTTGTTTCTCGTGGGGATGATCGCTACATCGCCGTTCCATTCTTCCCGTCGCGTGCTTTCCGCCATGGGGACATATACGTGCACCGCGATAGCAGCATCAGTCAGCCTGCCGATCTTCGCGAGAAAAAAGTAGGAATTCCCCAGTATCAGATGACCGCCGCACGCTGGCAGCGAGCGTTCTTGCAACATGATTATGGAGTCCTTCCACGCGAGATACACTGATACACGGGAGGTCTCACATCACCGGGCCAGCTGGAGCCGAATGCCATCCCGAATCTCCCTGGGATCACAATCGATTTGATCCCGGATTCCAAAACCCTGGAAGGCTCGCCTGCGGAAGGTGAGTTGTCTGCCTTGTTTTCGCCCAATCGTCCGGCGGCGCTCTTGAATGGTTCAGGTAGAATCCGGCGTCTCTTCCCGAATACCGTGAGGTCGAGCAGGAGTACTATCGCCGCACAGGGTTTTTCCCCATTATGCATCTAGTAGTTGTTCGACGTCCGCTATATCAAGAGCACCCCTGGGTTGCAGCGAGCCTACTTCAAGCCTTCGCTCAGGGATAGCGTCTTGGCTGGGAGCGGCTTCCAGGCACCCGGCGCGGTGCGAATTCTCTTACCCTGGTTAACCGCTGAAATCGAAGCAACCACGGTCCTTATTGGATCCAATCATTGGAAACAAGGATTCGCTGAGAATTACACTGTTCTCAATACGATGTGCAGCTATCACTACGATCAAGGATTGTCGGAACGACGCCTTAACCCGAGGAGCTCTTTGCCCACGAGACACATGAGACCCAGTTGGAGTATTGAGGCTGAATCCTATGCGCCCACCACGTATAGAGATTAGTATCGGGCGTGCATTCTCAGTTTTGTTGCTTAACTTTAAGCTTCAGACCGATCGCTAATCGTGACGGCTGAGCTTGGGCGTCAGGCGAATATCCACTTGCGCAGGCTCGTTCAGGTTAATCAGCCTTGGAACAAGATAATTTTGCTGAACCCGTTAAGCCGATCAAACGGATTCGAGCTGTGATCGATAGTTCCAGAAGCGAACGGCATTGCAAGAGTAAGACCTTCGGATCTGTTCGCTACGCCCGCGACAGGGCTTCTTAGCCTCGGTGTTACTCCCATGCCGGTTCCGTCGCGACATGCTGTCCCGCGATTTTTCCTGCGACGAAACACTCCGTGATGTTCCCGGCTTCTAAATAGAGATGGCCGTAGATCGAGCTGATCTCGCCAGCGACGTAAAGGCGCGGGATCGGTCGCTTCATCGGGTCGAGCACGCGTTGCTGGACATCGTGTTCGGGGCCGCCCTGGGTGTTATTGACGATCGGCCAAGCTTCGACGACATAGAAGGGCGGATTCTTGATCGGCATCATCGTTTTGGGTGGCCGTTTGTGGTCTTCGTCCTGGCCTTTTGCACAGAGCTCATTCCAGCGTTCGACGGTGGCTTTGAGAATTTTGGGATTCACATCGATTTGCGCTGCGATGTCTTCGAGAGAACTGCCCTTTTTGATCCAACCTTTATTGACTTCGGCGAGGTTGTCCTCGCTCCAACTAGCGTTGTAACGCTCATCGTTCACGATCGGGATTCCAATCGGCCCGATTTTTCTGCCTTCCTCATCGAAAATTAGATGGCAGGGTATGCGGGGATAATCCTGTATGTCGGCATCGTAAAATTCCAGCGGTCGAGTGCCGGTGTCTTGCGGCGCCGGCGGGTACTCATCCATAAAGCGCTTGCCGAATTTGTCCACCGCGATCCAGATCATTTTACGGTTTTCGTTTCTTGGTCCTGCCCAGACGTGGCGGATGGCAAACGGTAACTCAGCAAATTTGAATCCATAACCGCCGTGAAAATGCCACATATGCCATAGCCCGGCGCCGGCCTGCTGCGCCATTTTGACGCCATCACCCGTGTTGCCGAGATAGACGGGATAGACCGGCTGCGCTTCGAAATACTGAAGCTTCATGGCGTCGTCGTTTTCGTAGCCGCCGCAAGCGAGGATCACGCCTTTACGCGCTTTGACGCGCAACGGCTTGCCCTGGTGTTCCGCCAGCAAGCCAATAACTTCGCCTGCGCTATTCTTGATCAATTCTTTTGCCGGCGTCGCAAGCAGGACCTCGATTTTGCGCGTATTGACATTATCGTAAACGACTTTGAACAGACGCGCGCCGCCGCGCAAGCCTTTTGCCCAGGGAAATTCCGAATAAGCCGGAAAATCCTTGAGCTTGATGGAATCGATTTCATGGGTGCCCGGGAAGGGATAGGTGCCGTGGCCTCGGGTTTCGGTTTTGGTCGGTTCGGTGCCGCTTACTTTCGCAAGCTGAGTGAGCCAATCGATCATTCCGACCATCTCTTCGGCCATCTTGCGCAGGATGTCGTCCGGCGTAGTGCCATTGCAGCTGCGCTTCAAATATTGAAAAGCGCCTTCGGCGTTGTGCGCGAAGGCGACGCCGCCGCCAGAGAGCATTGAAATGCCGCCCGGATGCGGCATCTTTTCGATCAACAACACTTGCGCGCCCGCGTCATGCGCCGTGATAGCCGAAATGCCTCCGGCTGCGCCGTAGCCTACAACGATGACGTCGGTTTCCTTGTCCCACTCAGTTGGTTGACCGCTAGTTGCCATTCGAGAAAGCTCCTTTGCATTTATCGGAAAAATTTTTTTGCTTAGTGAAAGGTCTTAAAAACTGTCATTTCGAGCAAAGCGAGAAATCTTTCTTATGTAGTCGAAAATGCCAGATCTCTCACTCCGTTCGAGATGACAATTGGCGATTTGCGACTAGTTGTTGCGGGGAAGGCAAAAGGAACCCGTCTTGATTTGCTGGCACCCCCCATCTTAATCCTCCCCCGTCGAGGAGATCGGATGGAGCTGCGCCGCTCGAGAGAACGTTATTTTTGATAATAACCGGAGGCATTCAATAAACCATTACTCCAACACTCTAGCACTCCATTACTCCATCACTTCCGCTTCACAGCCTCTCCTCTAACCAATCGAGCATGTACGGCAGGTTATGTGCCCAGTAATCATGACTGCAGTGAATCCGGCCGCCGCCGTCGGCCTCGCCGTAAATTTTGAGTGTTTTGTCCTTGGCACCGATTTCGTCGAAGAGTCGCTTAGCTCCGTCAACGGACATCAAAGTGTCCCTATCGCCGTGTGTGATCAGGGTTGGACAGGTAATGTTTTTTGCGATTCCCGCCATCGTATAATGTTTCAATTGTCGTCTCGCTTCTTCGTGGCTGACGCCGCCTAATAATCTTTGGCAGACCGGCTGCAGGTGAACGCAAAAATCGTAGAGGTCATCGAGCACGCTGTAGCAGCCGCTCCATGCAATCAGAGCCTTAAGCCGTTTTTCGCATGCCGCCACACGCGGCGCATAATAACCTGCCATGCTGATACCCATCAGCGCCACGCGGTTGGAATCGACCTCGGAACGTGAAAGGAGATAATCTATACAAGCCTTGCCGGGGACTTCGTAATCAGGCCGCGTCTTGATTCCTTTCAGATAAATAGATGAACCACGACCCGGGGTGTCGACGAGCAACATCGCCCAACCGCGATCGAGCATCTGTTTGCCGCCAAAATAGATTTCTTCAGCATAGGCATCGGCGCCGCCGAGAAAAAGGACCGCCGGCCATTTGCCTTTTTGTGCTTTTGTGGGATGGCAAAAGTAACCATCGTACTCTTCGTTTCCCGATCGCACCGTTATCACTTCGATCTTAGCATCGTTGAGCTCGGCGGCTTCGCGGAAGAGCTCCTGTGATTTGCGGAAGCGTTCTCGGCGCTTGGGCTCTTGCGCAATCGTGAGCAACACGTCGGACATACGGTAGTAGTTGCTCGCATGAAAAAAATATTGCCGCGCGGTGCGCGTGTGACCGGCGGCAAGCGCCTGGTGCCCTCGTGCCTCGGTTTTCTCGGCCAAGTTCAGCCACGCACTCTCCCAAGCCGCTTGATCGCCGGCTTCGACAGTTTTCATGGCGCGCGCGATATCGAAAATATCACCGCCGCCCTGTTGCGCCTGCGCCACCAGCCGCAGTGTGTGTCCGCCGAATGGATGGTTGGGAAATAAGAAATCAAACATAAGCACCTCGGGTGATTTCGTCTTTTCCCGCTTTTTGCCCACGACACCGATTCAATCCTCTTGCGTATCCCAAAAAAAGCAGGGAGACAACCTTTTCTCGATGCGTTGCCTTGAAAGAGGCGTGCACGAAAATCGGCACCACAAGAAATTGAACTTGACAGCGATGACACGCATTGCTAGCGTCGGCATGGACAACGGGACTTCCTCAGCTTTGAATTGGCACCGTCGCCGGAGAGCTCAAAGCGAAAGCACAGTGTCGCTGTTTAGAGGGTCGCGATTGTATCAAGCCAGTTGCCCTTCCCCGCCTGGGTAAGGGCAAGCTGGCTTTTTTATTTTTGCGGGGCGAGAAGGAGGTTCAGCATGGCCACTTACATCGCGCTCGTGAATTTTACCGACCAGGGCGTTCGCCAGATACGTCACACCACGGAAAGAGCCACAGCGCTCATTAACGCGGCGGCCAATCTAGATGTAAAGATCAAAGATATCTATTGGACGATGGGCGCGTTGGACGCTGTCTTGATCGCGGAAACGGCGGATGACAGCAGCATGATGGCCTTCGCCACCAGCATCGGTTCGCTCGGCAACATTCGCACCCAAACGATGAGAGCGTTTTCCGCGGCAGAGATGAAGAGGATTTTGGAAAAGATGCCTGCGGGCGGTTTTACGCCGGCGAAGTAAGGTATCGGCTTAAAGCGTGGAAGGGAGCTGGTTATGGCAAAGATTGATCTCTCGATCGCAATTGGCGGCGCAGCGGGCCAGGGCATCGCGACACCGGGGGATATCCTAGCGCGGATCTTCGTTCGCCGCGGACTGCATTTAAATGCCTACAATGCCTATCAATCGATCGTGCGCGGCGGCCATATTTTTCTCACTCTTCGCACCAGCGACGAGCCGGTGCTGAGCTTCGGTGACAAGCTCGACGTCATGATTCCCCTCAACCAAGACACGATGAACCGGCATCTCGGTCTGATGAAGGCCGGCTCCACGGTTCTTTACAATGGCGATAAGATTAAGCCGGGCGATGCCGAGACCGGAGTGCAGCTCTGTCCGTTCTCGGTGAAAGAGCTTGCGCCCAAGATCAAAGGCGACCTGGTGCAAAACACCATCGCCTTAGCGGCGGTGCTTCAATTGATCGGCGTGGAATTCAAAATCCTCGAAGATATTTTGACTTTGCAGTTTAAGAGAAAAGGTCAAGCGGTGATCGACGAAAACGTCGGCGTGGCGCGTGCCGGTTACGAGTACGCGGCGGCGCGGTTCAAGCCGTTAACGATTTCACTGCCGGATACCGGCAGGCGGCTGGCATTCTTCGAGGGCAATCAGGCGTTGGCGATGGGCGGCGCTGCTGCAGGCGTGCGTTTCTACTGCGCCTATCCGATGAGTCCTTCCTCCGGGGTGCTGCATTGGATGGCGCGCCACGCGCGCCAGTTGGGCATCATGGTGCGCCAGGTGGAAGACGAGATCGGTGTCATCAACATGGCCATCGGCGCAGCGCATGCGGGTTGCCGCGCGATGTGCGCGACATCAGGCGGCGGCTTTGCGTTGATGACCGAAGGGCTCGGTGCGGCAGCCATGATGGAAATTCCCCTAGTCTGCATCAACGTGCAGCGCGCCGGGCCGGCCACCGGTGTGCCAACGAAAACCGAGCAGGGCGATCTGTGGCAAGTCTTAGGCGCAGGGCAGGGTGATTATCCCCGCATCATCGTCGCGCCGAACAATATACCGGATTGCTACAAAACCGTGCCGCAGTTGTTCAACTTGGTGGATAAATTTCAATGCCCCGGCATCATTCTCTCGGACTTATTGCTGTCCGAAGGGCGCTCGAGCGTAGATCCGACGGAGTTGGATTTTGGCGTCCCCATCAATCGCGGCGCCGTGATCGGGCTCAACGGCGCGACGCCGCCACTCAATGGCGGATACAAACGCTACCAGCTCACCGAAGACGGCATCTCGACGCGCGCGCTGCCGGGCACGCCGGGATTCGAGCATGTCGTGGCCACCGATGATCATGATGAGGCCGGCGTATTGATTAGCGATGAATATACCAACCCGCACAAGCGCCAAGCGATGCATGAAAAACGCATGCGCAAGATGGAGTCAATTTTGTCACTGATCGACGCACCTAGTCTGTGGGGCGCTGAAGACGCGCAGGTAACGCTTTTGGGCTGGGGTTCCACGGAAGGCGTTATACGCGAGGCGATTGAGAAATTGGCAAAGGAACAAAATATCACCGCCAATGCGTTGCAGATCAAATGGATCGTGCCGCTGCATGCTGCCGCGATCACATTGACATTGAGCAAAAGCAACAAGGTAGTGATCGTCGAGAACAATTACAGCGGGCAGTTCGCGCGATACTTACGGTCCGAAACCGGCATCGTTGCAGACGGTCACATTCGTAAGTACGATGGCGAGCCGTTTATGCCGCATCACATTGTCGACGGCGTCAAAGCGATTTTAGCGGGGACGACAAGGCAGTATGTGCCGGTGCATGAAATCATGGTCTGATCCGCGCTAGTTTTCAGTGTCGAGTTAACGAGCCAGAAACTAGGAACCAGAAACTGCGAAGGGCGAAGGAGTGAAGAATGTCATTAGCTACACCTGAGATCGAATCCAAAATTACTGTACCGTCAACTAAGCGGTTGCCACTGACCATCAAGGATTTCAAAGGCAAGGCCGAACCCGATTGGTGTCCGGGGTGCGGTGACTTCGGTGTCCTGAGCGCGTTGAAGCAGGCGCTGGCCGACTTGGGCATTCGGCCGCATGAAGCCATGGTGATTAGCGGCATCGGCTGCTCTTCTAACTTACCAGGTTACATTAGCACGTATGGCATGCATACCTTGCATGGCCGGGCGCTTTCGGTCGCGACCGGCGCGCAGATGGCGAATCACGAGCTCAAAATCATCATCACGGGCGGTGACGGCGACGGCTACGGCATCGGCGGCAATCATTTCATTCACACGATGCGCCGCAACGTCGACTTGACATACATCGTGATGAACAACCAAATTTACGGTTTAACCACCGGCCAGTTATCACCGACGAGTACCAAAGGCATGACCACCAAAAGCACGCCCTTTGGCAGCGTAGAAAATCCCATCAATCCGATTCCGCTGGCGATCGCTGCCGGCGCGACCTACGTGGCGCGCGGGTACACCGGTCAAGTCAAGCATCTGGTGGAGTTGATCAAGGGCGGGATCCAACATAAAGGTTTTGCGCTCATCGACGCCTTCAGCCCCTGCGTCACGTTCAATCACGAAAACAGCCACGAGTTTTTTAAACAAAAAACATTCAAGTTGGAGGAGCGCAAGCACGATCCGACCGACTTCGCCGCGGCCATGAAGTACGGCTACGAATGGGGCGACGAAATCGCGATCGGTCTGTTTTGGCAACGGACCGATTTGCCTGCCCTCGATGAATTGGAGCCCGCGCTGAAGGAAGGCGGCCCGCTTGCGCGCCGCCCGCTGGGAATTTCTCCGGACGTCGCAAAATCACTCATCCGTGAATTGATGTAATCAATTCCTTTCACCACGGAGACCACGAAGGATTCTTGTAGGGGCGATTCATGAATCGCCCCTAATCTTTTTAATCGTGTCTATCAACGGCATTGGCATCGCAAGCCGCGCTCGTGATATTCCTGTGAAAAACAAAGCGGAGTTTTTGGAATGAAAAACGGTTTCAAGATTCTTGACTCGGATATGCATTTGCGCGAGCCGGCGGATCTCTGGGAGAAGTATATGGAGCCGGTGTGGCGAGAACGCGGGCCGCGAATTCTCAGCTCGACGGCGCGCAGTTCGGCGATGGTGATGCTCGACGGAAAAATTCTTCAAGGCTACAAGCCTACCTATCGCGGTGGGATTTACGATGCCACGCGCATCGATAAAGAAATTACGGATTTTCGTGCACGTGGGTTCGACGCCAAGACGCAGCTCGAAGCGATGGACCGAGAGGGACTCGATGTCGCGGCCCTTTATCCGTCCATCGGTCTGGGAATCATGATGCGTGAAAACATGGATCCCCAGCTCGCTGCCGCGATCGCGCGCGCTTATAACAATTGGTTGCACGATTTTTGCCAGGCTGATCCCAAACGCTTGAAAGGCGTGGGGATGATTCCGCTTCATGATCCGGCTGAAGCAGTCAAGGAAGCTCGTCGCGCGGTCGACAAGCTGGGCTTTGTCGGCGTTTTTTCGCGGCCCGAGCCGCTCAATAATTTGCCGTGGCACTCGCGGTATTTCGATACGCTTTGGTCGGCGCTCGAGGAGCTATCTGTGCCGATCGGGTTTCATTCGGCCACCGCCGCGGGCGAAGTGCCACAGATTGGCGATCGTTTCGGCGAAAATCTACTTTTGCGCCATGTCGTCTCTCATCCCATGGAGAATATGATGGCACTGGTGGATATCATCGGGGGCGGCGTGTGCGAGCGCCATCCCAAACTGAAGGTGGCGTTCCTGGAGTGCTACTGCGGCTGGGTCTCATTCCTGCTGCATCGGTTGGATAACGCGATGGCCAAGGGACGATTTCCGACCGCGGGGAAGCTCAAACCGACGGAGTATTTTGCGCGGCAGTGTTGGATTTCGACCGAACACGAAAAGGAATTGCCGATGATCATCGATCTGATCGGCGACAACAATATCGTGTTCTCGACCGATTATCCGCACGGCGATTCGGATTTCCCAGAAGGGGTGGAAGAGTTTCTCGAGATGGGTGGCGTGTCGAACCAAAGCCGAAAAAAAATTCTCTGGGACAACTGCGCGCGACTTTATAACCTAAATGCATAAGTTGGGGTGATGTAGTGCTGGAGTACTGGGTTTCAAAGCATCACTCCAGCACTCCAATACTCCATTACTCCATTCTGTCACTGGAGGTGAAACTTTGGCTTATCGTACCGTGGGAAAAGCGCTGCCTCGAATCGAAGGTTATGGAAAAGTCACGGGTGAAACCAAATATGCTGCCGATCTGGACTTTCCCGAGCTTTTGTGGGCGAAGGTGCTGCGCAGCCCCGTCCCGCACGCGCGCATTGTCAATATCGACACTTCCAAAGCCAGAACAGTAAAGGGCGTGCACGCGGTGCTCACCGGCGATGATGTGAAAGGTATTTACGTCGGCACTCGGGTCAAAGATCAGCCGGTGCTCGTCCGCGACAAGGTGCGGATGTGTGGTGATGCGGTGGCGGCGGTCGCTGCTGTCAGCGAAGCGATTGCCGAGGAAGCGATCGGATTGATCGATGTCGAATACGAGGAGTTGCCCTACGTGGATGATCCCCTCGAAGCGCTCAAATCTTCGGCGCCGCTCATCCATGAAGATCGAAGTAAATATAAAAACGCGCCGAAATTGCCCGAAGGTGTGTCGCCTCACAACCTGCAGTCGTTCGTGCTCTGGAAAAACGGCGACCCCGAAGGCGCGTTTCAAAAGGCGGCGCGCGTTTTCGAACACACTTTCCGCACGCCCTTATCGCATCACGGTTATATCGAGCCGTGCGCATGCACCGTTCAGGCGCATAACGATGGGCGCGTCGAAGTATGGGCGTCGAATAAAGGACCGTGGGGATTGCGGGAGCAGATGTCCGAAGATTTCGGGATTCCTCAGGACAAGATCAAAATTCATATTGTCCATGTCGGCGGCGACTTCGGCGCGAAGGCATCCCTGATCGACGTCCCGATCGCATATCATTTATCGAGAGCCGCCGGTGGAAAGCCGGTCAAATTGGTTTTCGATTACAGTGAAGAAATTTTAATTGGCGGCCATCGCCACCCTTCGGTGATTACGCTTAAAACCGGAGTTGCTGAAGATGGATCGTTGCAAGCCGTCAAAGCCGATATTTACTTCAGCGGGGGCGCTTACGGCGCGCAGAAAGCGAATCCTCAAGTCACGGTATTAGGCGGACGGCGCCTGGCGAGCATGTATCGTTGCCCGGCCATCGAGGTACGCACCTATTGCGCCTATACCAATCAGGTTCCGTGCACACAGACGCGCACCCCAGGAAGTCCGCAAGTCGTCTTTGCTTTCGAGTCGCAAATGGACATCATCGCAAAGGAAATGGGTATAGACGCGCTCGAGTTGCGCCGCAGGAACATCCTGCGTGATGGCGATGCCAATCCGATGGGTGAAAAGTGGAGTCACATTCTGATGGGCGACGTATTGGAGCGCGCGGTAAAAGCTTCCGGCTGGAAAAAGAATGGCGCGAAAAAAAACCGCGGCTGGGGCATCGCACTGTACGATCGCGGCGCGCCGGAAGGTAAAGCTAGCTCGGCGCTTACGCTTGAAACCGACGGTCGGGTCACGATTCTCACCGGAGTTCCGGACGTGGGGCCGGGATATTACACAGTCAGTCAGCAAATCGTTTCCGAAGTTCTCGGACTAGCGCCGGAGAAAGTCGGCATTGCGTTCAGGGACACCGACAGCTTGCCGTTCGATCCGGGCACCGGCGGCAGCAAGCAGACCAACACCTCCGCACACGCGGTGCAGCAATCCGCGCGCGAAGTCCGAGAAAAGTTGATTAGCGTGGCGGCACGGGAACTAGGCTGCAAGCCGGAAGAGATCCGCCAGGATGGCGGGAAATTAATTGCGCCGAGCAAAAAATCCACCACCACAGAGGCCATGATCAAACTTGCCGTCAAGGAAAACGGCGGCCCAGTGTTTCATCTCGCGAACTTCGTTCCCAAAGACATGCCCAAGGTAACCGGCTTTGCCGCGCAAATCGCCGAAGTCGAAGTGGATCCAACAACCGGTGGAGTCAAAGTGCTCCATTTGACTACGGCGCACGATACCGGAACGGTGCTCAATCATTTGACGCTTACGGGGCAAATCGACGGCGGCGTCGTGACCGGTCTCGGCTTCGCATTGATGGAAGAAAACCCGATGACCGACGGCAAGATTACAACATTGAACTTGGGCGAATCGAAGCTTCCAAGCATAGCTGATATTCCGCCGTTGAAAACCGTGCTGGTCGAAAGTCCCACGGGACCGACACCCTTCGGCGGCAAGGCGATTGCGGAAAACCCGAACGTGCCGACGGCGGCAGCGATTGCGAATGCCATAGCCGATGCCTCCGGCGTACGGATTTTCGATCTGCCGCTGACATCGGAAAAGATTTACTGGGCGCTGAACGGAAAGAAATAGCGGCGCGGAAATGCGGACGCCAGTTGAACAACCGTATGTTAACGATGTGTCATCCTGAGCCGATAGGCGAAGGATCTCGTCATTGGCATCGGAATGCGAGATGCTTCGCTGTCGCTCAGCACGACGGTACGAAGGCCGGAGTGAGTAAGTGAAGGTGGAGCGAAAGACTAAATGTGTGTGGGATGTTGCCTTGACCAGATGTGCTCCGGTTTTTCTAATTTCGATTGGTTTGCTCTTCCTCATTGCTCCGCCGAGCATTGCGGCGCAGGTGAATACGTCCCGCCAAGACGAATGGGAACAAACGGTCCGGGCTGCGGAAAAAGAAGGGCAAGTGACGGTCTCGATCGGCGGCTACGGGGCGATCATCGATTCCGGTGTGTTTCAGAAGGCATTTCCGAGAATAAAAGTTACCAGCATCACTGGAGCGGGAACCGATCTCACCGCGCGTATCGCCGCCGAGCGGCGCGCCGAGAAATATCTCGTGGACGTCTACAATGGCGGCGGCAACTCGCTGTTTCAAGTTCTTTACCGCGGCAAAATGCTCGATCCGATCAAACCGACTCTGTTAATGCCGGAAGTCGTAGACCCGACGAAATGGTGGGAGGGTAAACAAAAATACGCCGACAAAGAGGAACAATATATTCTCGTTTACGAGGGCAATGTGGCGGCCGGCGCCGGCGCAGGCTATAACACTCAACTGCTCGATCCTAACGAGTACAGGAGCTACTGGGATTTCCTCAATCCCAAGCTTAAGGGCAAGATCATGTCTACGGACATTAGAAAACTGCGGGGTGCCGGAATCCCATGGCAGTTTCTCTATTATTACCCCGATCTCGGTCCCAAATTTCTTCGAAGGCTTTTCGGCGAAATGGATGTGACGATGGTCGCGGATTTACGCCAGGCAGTGGATTGGCTCGGCACCGGGAAATTCGCTCTATGCCTGCCGGTGCAGGGCGGGACAATCTTCAAAGCGAGAAATCAGGGACTGCCGGTAGATCAATTCGACTCGTACCACTTCAAGGAAGGTGTGAATCTTTCGTCGGCCTTCGGCTCCCTCGCTCTGTTGAATCGCGCGCCGCACCCGAATGCCGCCAAGGTCTTCATCAACTGGTTGCTGTCGCGTGAAGGCCAAACGCTATTCCAAAAGGTAATCTCGGTGCCGGGCGATGCGCGGAACTCGCGCAGAATCGATGTGCCAAAAGATCACATTCCGGCCAACGAGCAGCGGCGCGACAGAATGCCGTATTTCGATACCGACGATGCGGATACAAAAGACCTCACGCCAGTAATAAAGCTGCTGGATGAAATATTCGCGGGAAAAAAATGAGCCACCTGGAAGCGCGCAAAGAGAATTGAAGATGAAAGCGTGGCGCAGCATTTGTCTATTCTTATGTGCGCTGATTCTGCTATTTCGAGGATCGGGTTTGGCTGCGGAGGCTAAGCCCGAATGGCAAACGGCCTGGGAAAAGACGATCGAGGCTGCCAAGAAAGAAGGGCGCCTGAATTTCTATGTCGGCCGTTACGGCAGCGAGCCCCTGCTCAACGAGTTTCGCAAAGAGTTTCCCTGGCTGAAACTTGTCACGGTGAACGGATCAGGCAACTCCTTGGGCACAAGGATCATCGCAGAAATTCGCGCCGGTCACGTGGTCGCCGATCTTTTTAGCGGCGGTGCCAACACCAACTATGAGGTTCTCTATGAAGGGAAGGCGCTCGACTCTTTCAAATCGACTCTGATCCTGCCCGAGGTTATCGACGAGACCAAATGGTTCGAAGGACGGCACCGGTACACAGACCCGGAACAACGATCTATTTTCGTTTATGTCGCAAACCCGTCATCCTCGGGATTTTACTACAACACGAATCTGGTGAACCCGAAGGAATTCAAGTCCTATTGGGATCTGGTGAACCCCAAATGGAAGGGAAAGTATGTCTCTCAGGACCCGCTCAGCACCGGCCTCGGCGCTTCCTTGCAGTTTTACTATTATCAGCCCGAGCTCGGCGCCGATTACATCAAGAAGCTTTTCGGTGACATGCAGCCGGTATTCGGCCGCGACCGACGGCAAATCACGGATTGGCTGGCGCAAGGCCGCTATGCGCTCTGTGTCGGATGTCGCGATACTAATCGCGCAAAAAATCAGGGCTTGCCGGTCGATGAGCTGGACAATGTCGATTGGAAAGAGGGCGTGCAGCTCACTTCGGGTGGCGGCTCGATGAGTATTATCAAAGGCGGACCGAATCCGAATGCAGCCAAGGTGTTCATCAACTGGTTTCTTTCCCGTCGCGGCCAGCTCGCGTTGCAAAAATACGAGGATCTGTACGGCGAAGACGCGCCGAATTCCCGGCGCATCGATATTCCCAAGGATATGCTCGTGCCGGTGATGCGATTAAAAACCGGGACGAAGTACTTCGACGTTTCCGATCCCAAATACGCGGACATGACGCCGATGTTCAATGTGGTCAAGGAGGCGCTGAAGGGAAGGGAAGGGAAATAGAACTTGCCTCAGCCCCTTTGCGCCGGAACCGAAAAGTGGGATTATCCCACCATGCCAATTACCACTGCGGACAACAAAAAACGGGTCGTTATTCCCACGGCTCGCCCCGGCGATGTCTTTGAGATTCGGCAGCAGAGTGGAGAACGGGTTGTTTTGGTCCGTCAAGCCCGAACCAAAACCTCGGCTGAGCCGAGCCGAGGCCTTGCGCGCAATCGCTTCTCGGCCCTTGTGCCCCAAGATGAATTGGTCTGAGCTCCGTCGGATTACGCGCGAGCCATGATGCTTTTGGACACCAATGTTTTGATCTAGCGTCCGATACGCGTTCGGTTCATCGTTAGGCTCGGCAAACAATCGCCGAGGCAGTGGCTGGAGAGGGCGCCGCGGTCAATGCCGTGACATTAGCTGAATTATGTGTGGGCGATGCCGAGCCGAGCACTGTCGCCGACCGGGTCCGCGGCTGGGGTGTAGAGGCGCTGGACATTACATCCGCTGTCGTTGAGATCACTGCCCGTGCCTTCGTGAGCTACCGCAACCGGCGTAAGCGCAGTACAGGCCGAGATGTGCCGTCAATTCCGTTGGCCGATTTTTTCATCGGCGCGCATGCTCAAGTCATGGCTGGATTCTGGCGACAGCGGATCAAGATCGTTATAAGACGTACTTCCCGAAAGTTCGGCTAAAGAGTCCGCCTGCCTAGCGTGCCAACTTGCCTTGAGCGATAGATATCGCTCTGTTTGCCCGTACTAAAGAGACTACTTTTGAAATTAATAGCGTTCGATGTGAGCGGAGTAATCCAAGTAAGCAATGAACCGTAAGATCTGCCAGGGTGTTTGCAGGCATCGTGGGATCGCTGAACCCACGGGACAAAAGGACGCGTAAACTATTTCCTATTGTTCAACGCTGCATAGATTTTTTCGGACGTGATCGGTAGATCGTAAAGGCGTACGCCGACCGCGTCTTCGATGGCATTGGCGATCGCCGCAGCCGTGGGTACGTTGGGAATTTCTGCGATCGCTTTGCCGTGATACGGGATCGGCCCGTTGGCGTCCTCCATCAGTACGGTCGTGAGCTTGGGCACGTCGGCGATGGTGGCCATTTTAAACTCGCCAAGATTGGCGGTGAGCATTCTGCCGTCGACCAATGAATTGTCTTCCATAAGAGCGAATCCCAACCCGGTGATCACGCCGCCATCGATTTGTCCGGTGTAGCTCAGGTGGTTCAATACCGTGCCGGAATCGTGCACCGTCGTGAGTTTCTTCACCTTGACGTGACCGGTGCCGGGATCCACCTCGATTTCAGCGACCTGCGCGGCAAAGGAAGTGATCGGCGCGCGCGCCGGCTCGTAGATGCTCAGGTGGGTGAGCGGGGCGCCATTGTGCTCTACCGCAAGTGCGATGATCTCACTGAACGGCATCGCTTTCCGTCCAGGAGCGCTGTAGCGGCCATTTACCGCCTGAATCTGTTCCGCTTCGCAGCCCAGCTTCGTAGCCGCTAGCGCGAGTAGTCTTTCTTTGAGTTCGTTGACGGCTTGGTAAGCTGCGGTGCCGACGCTGTTGGTGGATTTGCTGCCGCCGGTACCCGAATCATATGGGGAGGTGTCGGTATCCGCGACCATGATCTTGACGCGCTCACGCGGCAGATTGAGAACTTCACTGACGATCTGCTGGACTACGGTGTGAATGCCCGGACCGACGTCGGGCACGCCCAAATTCACGCTGACGGCGCCATCTTGCTCGATGCTAATCGCAGCGCCCGATTTGCCGGCGCCCGACGGCCGTTCGTAAACTGCCACGCCGCGCCCGATGTTTTTTCCCTTGGGTTTTTTCCATCCGGCGGCATCGAGAGCTTTCTGGAGAACCTGCTTGACGACCACTCCTTTGAGCTTCTGGCCAAATGGCGTTGGATCGCCGTCGTTGAGCAGATTTTTCATGCGAAAGGCGACGGGATCCATGCCCAACTCGCGTGCGATGATGTCGATGTGGGATTCAACGGAAAATGTCGTCTGCGGGCTGCCCGGCGTACGCGTCTGAGTGCAGGGAACCTGATTGGTGTAAGCGCAAATGGTTTCGACTTGAATCGCCGGGATGCGGTAGTAGCTCGCTGCGCGCCGCGGTCCCTGGACCGTCACTTCGGCATTGGCCTTGAGCGCGGCGTAACCGCCGCCGCTGAAAACCGCCCGCACCTGCATGGCACAGAGTCTGCCATCAGAATCGACGCCGCTGCGCAGCGTGATCACTGCCGGATGACGATGAGACACCGCGGTCAGCTCTTCGCTGTAGTCGAGCACCATGCGGACCGGCTTGCCGGTCTTCTTTGCGAGAAAATAGCAGACCGGCGCTTCGACGAGGGACGTCTTGCCGCCGAAATCCCCGCCCACCGGGAGAATGTGCACTTTGATATTTGCCTCATCGAGACCAAGATCGCGCGCGAGTCGGGCGCGCAAGGTGAATGGAGCTTTATTTGAAGCCCAAATCTCCACTCGACCCTCGTCATTAATCTGCACGGTACAAGCTTGGGGTTCGATATAGCCGTGAAATCCCAAAGGTGTTCGAAAGGTATGCTCGAAAATACGCGCAGCTTTTTGAAAGCCGGCTTCGAGATCGCCGTTCGACCATTTGCCGTAGGACTGCACGTTCGGCAACTCGGTGTCGCGCTCGGGCGCGTTTTTATATTGTGCCGGGTTCTCGTGCAGCAGCGGCGCTCCCGGACGGATCGCCTCGACCGGATCGGTAATAAAGGGCAGCTCTTCATATTGCACATCGATGAGGCCGAGAGCTTCTTCGGCAATGTCATCATTGTCGGCCGCCACCGCCGCGAGGGGCTCGCCGACGTAGCGCACCCGATCTTGCGCCAACAGCGGCATGTCCTTCATGCGCAAACCGACCATCACGCCGGCAACGTCGGCGCCGGCGATAATCGCTCGAACGCCGGGAAGCTGGGCAGCTTTGCTGCTGTCGATGCCGAGAATCCGCGCATGGGGCAAAGACGCGCGCAGAATTTTCGCCGACAACGCCGCGGGAACCGGAATATCCGCCGCATAGCGCATTTTGCCTGAAACTTTGTCTGCTCCTTCAATTCTGGGCACTGGCTTGTTGAGGTTCTTCAAGGCCATTCTACTCCTCCACAGGAAACTGGAGCGTTGGAGTGCTGGAATGTTGGAATGATGGGTTCCCGGACCCCAATACTCCAATACCCCAGTACTCCATCACTCCATTTTAGATCTTCACCTTCGTGAACACCCTCAGCGGGTTCTTTTGAAAAATTTTCAGTTTGTCTTCATTACTGAGAAAACTCAAACCATCGATGACCGGGACCAGATCATCGGAGGGCTTGCCGGTTTCCGGCCGTACGGCGCCGCCGGACCCGGGGGATTCGGAACCGAAGAGCATTTGATCGACGCCGCGCTGCTTGATGGCTGCTTCTAAATAGAGGACGTCGTAGCAACAGGCATCGTAGTATAAATTATTCTTCAGATCTCGCTGGCCGACGTGATGATCCGTGGGAATGAAACGATTCAAACCGCCGCCGCAGTGGCAAATAACGATCTTCAGTTTAGGAAAGCGCTCGAAGACTTTGCTGTGCGAATAAAGCTGCATAGCGACAAATTCTTCAAGGTAATTATTCATCTGATAATTGGCCGGAATGATTTCCAGGCGGCGATCGTAGCTAATCGACGGATGCACCATCAATGGAACGTCCAGTTCGATAGCTTTTTCGTAAAGCGGATACCAATATTCCTCGTGCACGCCGGGGGTCTGCTTGTCGCCGGCGGGATCGGGATTGAGATAGGCGCCGACAAACCCGAGATCCTTTACGGAACGTTCGAGTTCCGCGATGCAGCTGCGCGTATCTTTTTCCTTTGACTGCGGCAGTTGCGCCATGCCGCGAAAGCGATCGGGGTGAAGTTTCACGATACGAGCGATCACGTCATTGGTCATCCGGCACCAATATTCCTGCAGGAACGGCCGCATCCAGTGCCACATGGCGATCGGTCGCGGGCCGATGAGCTGAATGTCGATATTGCGATCGTCCATGAATTTGAGATGGCGCTGTTGCGCGTTTTCCAGCTGCTCGTCGGTCATTTCGAGCTTGCGGCCGGGCGTGTTCTGAGAAACCGTTTCGGCGAGAAACTGGCGAAACGGCGCCGGCGTAGTCATGTGACCATGGACATCGACCACTTTTTGTCCGTTATACATATGAGGCTCCTTCCATTCGACCAGTGATGACGAGATCTTTCGTTTCGAGGATGCGGTTTTGGATTGCTTACCATGTTTAGCGGGAAATTGGCACTGAGGCGCTTTGCCGCTGTTGCCCTCGATTCCACATTCATACTAAAAGCTGGGTTAAAGAACCATTCGCCGATCCTATGACGCCGCAATCCACTTTCAAACTATCGTTTACCGTCAATGGCCAAACTTGGTCGGGCGATGTGCCGATCGAGGAAACTTTGCTCGAGCTTTTGCGAAACCGTTTACGCCTCACGGGGACGAAACGATCCTGCGAATCCGAAGTCTGCGGTGCCTGCACCGTGTTGGTCGATGGCCGACCCGTGAGCTCGTGCAACTTTTTAGCCTTTGAGGCTCACGACAAATCAGTTCTGACCATTGAAGGCGTCGCCGATGGCGAAAAGCTCGATCCACTCCAAGAAGCCTTCATCCGCAATATCGGAGCGCAGTGCGGTTATTGCACGCCGGGACAAATTATGGCCGCCAAAGCATTGCTAAATGACAACCCCAACCCCACGCGCGATCAAATTGCCGCCTGGCTAAACGGCAACATCTGCCGCTGCGGCGCCTACGGTGCGATTGCGCAGTCCATCCTTGAAGCCGCTAAAGAATATCGTAAGTGAAAGGTTCCGCTTGCTCGATGAGAAAAGTTGCTATCGCCATGCTGGCTGCCCTATGGTCGGCCTGGCTTGTTGTCAATGCCTGCGATGCCGTAGACAAAGTTCGCATCTCGGTGTCTAGTCTCGACGCCGCATTCTTGACCCCCGCGGTCGCGCTGAAGCGTGGTTTTTTCAAAGAGGAGGATATCGAGGCGGAAGTGATCCGAATGAATGCCAATGTCTCGATCACGGCGCTGGCGACCGGCGATATTGATTACACGACGATCTTCGGCTCGGTCGTGCGTGCCGCGATTCGCGGGCTGCCGGTGCGGGTGGTGGCGAGCTTCCTCGACAGCCCGACTCAGATGCTGCTGGCGCGCCAGGAATTCAGATCGGTAAAGGATCTCAAAGGAAGAACGCTCGGTGTGAGCACGTTCGGCGCCACTGCCGATATCGCCGCGCGGATGATGTTCAGATACTCAGGTATCGATCCCGAAAAGGAGATCAAAATAATCGCTCTGGGAGCCGATCAGGCGCGCTTCACGGCCCTCAAGGAAGGTATTGTCGATGTCATTGTGATCTCTCCGCCCGCGGACGTGGAGGGACGAAAATTCGGTTTCCGCGCCCTGGCCCGCGCCTACGAGTTGTTCAATTTTCCATTTGTCGGCTTGGGCGCGAATCTCAAAAAGATCAGCGATAAGCCGGACGAAATCAAAAGGGTCATCAAAGCTTTGATCAAAGCCAATCGGTTTGTCCGCGGTAATCGTGATGGTGCGATCCAGACATTGATGGAATGGGGACGGACCTCGAAAGAAAACGCGGCCCTGTCCTACGATTCGGTGGTGCGCGTGTTCAATGGCGACGGAAATATTCCCGCGGACGGCCTGCAGGCGGTTATCGAAGCGGCGATGAAGGACGCCAAAGTCACGCGCCAGGTTTTACCGAACGAAGTTGCCGATTTGACCCTGGTGAAGGAAGCGCAAAGAGACTTGGGAATCAAAGCAAGATGACGTGTCCGATGACCACCACCGTCGTTGATCGCAACGTCACGCCTCAATCTCTCTTTTTCAAAGAGGGATTCCGAAAAAAACACGATTGTATGATGGCGAAAATTCGTCTGGTCGGTATCAGCTTGCTGTTCGCGTGGGTTGTCCATCCCGTATCGATTCATGCCGCCGATCGAGTGCGCTTCGCTTATCCGGCGAAGAGTTTGAACTATTTGCCGGTTACGCTTGGGCGCGAAAAGGGCATTTTTCAGGCCGAGGGTATCGATCTGCAGATGGTACTGGTGGCTTCGACGATTCAGGTGACGGCGTTGACGACGGGCGATATCGATTTTTCCGGCGCGCAGTCCCAAGTGATGGCCGGCGCCGCGCGCGGGCTGCCGGTCAAGGTGATCGGTTTTTTGACCATCAAACCCTCTTTTTGGTTAGTGGCGAAGCCGGAGATCAGGTCGATAACGGAGCTCAAAAACAAAATTATCGGTATCACCGCGGTCGGCTCTTCCACGGACACGCTCGCGCGTTACGTGCTGGTCAAGAACGGTCTCATTCCGGATCGCGAGGTCGCGCTTATCGGCACGGGAACAACTTCGAATATCTTGACCGCGATGAAAGCCGGCAGCGCCGATGCCGGCGTGCTATCGCCGCCCTTCAACACGATGGCGACGCAGATGGGTTATCGAACGTTGGCTTACTTCGGTGATTATGTCGAACAGTCACTCTCAGGCGTGGGAACCTCAGACAAATTGATCCGCGATCGACCGGACCTCGTACGCAGAATGTTGAGTGCCACCATCAAGAGCTTGCGCTTCATTCAGCAACGGCCGGCGGATTCGATTCAATTCATCAGCAAGGAGTGGGGCGTGAATTCGAGCTCTGCGACGGAGCTTTACAAATCCATGTTGCCGGCGTTTTCGAAAGACGGGGATATGGACGAAAAGGGCATCCGCGAAGGACTCAAGCGCGAGACCGAGCGTCTGGCTTTAAAAGATGAAACGCCGTTGGCGCGCGTGCTGGATTTGCGACTGCTGATGGAAGCGCAACGAGAAAGTAAATAGGTTCAACCGTTCAAGTCGTTCAAAACGTTCAAGCCGTTCTAGAATCCCGCGTAAGATTCGGGGCGAAAACAATTTGAACGGCTTGAACCGAGCAAAGCGGTTGAACGGTTTGAACTTCTAATGAGGAATCATGAAACAACCAGACGGTCTGAGAAGTTGGCTCAAACAAGCTGATGAACTCGGCGAGATCCGGACCATCGAAGGCGCCGATTGGGATCTAGAAATCGGCGGTGTCGCGGATATCGTCAACGAGCGGGGCAGCTCTCCGGCTGTGTTGTTCGACTCGGTAAGAGGTTATCCGAAGGGTTATCGCGTTCTGGTGAATTCGCTGGGATCGACCAGGAGGCTCGGTTTGAGTCTCGGCATGCCGCAACATCTAAACGCGATGGAGTTCGTTTCGGAATGGCGCCGCCGCTCGAAAGAATTGAAGCACATTGCTCCGCGGGTGGTGAGCGACGGGCCCGTGTTGGAGAACATTCAGCGCGGAAAAAATCTGGACATTCTATCGTTCCCGACGCCGCGCTGGTTTGAACTGGACGGCGGCAGATATATCGGTACGGGAAGCGTTAACATCACCCACGATCCCGAGGAAGGCTGGACCAATCTCGGCACGGCGCGCGTCATGATTCATGACGAGAACACCGTCGGCTTCTATATCGCGCCGGGACGCCATGGGCGCATTCATCGGGACAAGGCCTTTGCTCGGGGCGAACCCTTCAAGGTAGCGATTTCCGTCGGCCACGATCCGTTGATTTTTCTGGCCGGCGCCCTCGAGGTGCCTTACGGAGTCTGTGAGTACGATTTTATCGGCGGTATTCAGGGCGAGCCCGTGGACGTGATCCGCGGTGAATTCACCGGTTTGCCGATTCCGGCCACGGCGGAAATCGTCCTGGAAGGCGAGTGCGTGCCCGGACCGGAAAAGATCGAAGGTCCTTTCGGTGAATGGACCGGATATTACGGCAGCTCATCTCGTCCGGAGCCGATTGTGAAGATTCACACTGTGATGCATCGAAACAATCCAATCCTCTTGGGCTATACACGGAAGTGGCGTGCGCCGCTCAAAGCGGCGCTGGTGTGGGATGATCTGGAAGCGGCCGGTGTCCCTGACGTGCGCGGAGTGTGGTATCACGAAGCGGCCGGTGCGGCCTATCTGTTCCTCGTCGTATCGATCAAGCAGCGATATCCAGGACACGCGCGCCAGGCCGGATTGATTGCGACTGAATGTCATGCCGCCGCTTATCTTGGCCGCTACACCGTCGTGGTGGATGACGATATCGATCCGACTCATTTGAACGAAGTCCTGTGGGCCGTGTGCACGCGCAGCGATCCGGCGGTCGACATTGAGATACTGCGGCGCTGCTGGAGCGGACCGCTCGATCCGATCATTCACAAAGACCGGAAAGGCTTCAACTCGCGCGCCATCATCGATGCAACGAGGCCGTACGAATGGAAGGACACATTTCCGCAAGTGTCGCGTTCGAGCCAGGAATTGCGCGAAAAAATTCTGGGGAAATGGGCAGACAAGTTGTCGTAAAAAATTTCTCAACACAGAAGGTTTTCATGAAATTTCGCGCGCTCACAGAGCATGAAAATGCCCTCACCCTCGCCCTCTCCCATCGGAATGGGCGAGGGGAATTTTCCGAAGCAAGCGGACCAGATGTGTGTCTCCTTTGTTACCCTCGCCCACTTGTGGGAGAGGGAAGGGTGAGGGTCCCTTTGTGCGCTTCGTTTTCTACGTAGTTTGCAACATAGGGAGTTATTATGGCACTGCAACTGACGATCGCCTGCGGCGATTATGACCGCACCCATCCACTGATCGATGGCTCGATCAAGCCCGAAGGCATCGAGCTCAACTGGCTCGTCCTGCCGCATCTCGAAATCTGGACGCGCATGCTGAATTACTATGATTTCGATGCTTCGGAGATTTCCTTGTCTTCGTACATTACCGCCAAGACGATGGGGAAACCCTTAACCGCAATTCCGGTCTTTCCGGCGCGGGCCTTTCGACATTCCTACATTTTTATCAACACCAAGAGCGGGATTCGCGAGCCGAAGGATCTCACGGGCAAGCGGGTCGGCCTTGGGGAATTTCAGCAGACCGCTACGGTCTGGATGCGCGGCATGCTGCAGCACGAATACGGGGTCAATCTGGACGAAATCGAATGGTATCTGTGGACGCCGCATGCGCGCATGGAGATGGAACTGCCGAAACGCTACAAAGTTAAGCGGATCACGCCCGATCGCAAACCTGATCAGATGTTTTTCGACGGCGAGCTCGACGCGATCATGGTGCCGAGCTTGTTTCCGTCATTGTTCAATCCGCCGCCCCATATCCGCCGGTTGTTCGAGGATGCACCGAGAGTCGAAGCGGAATATTTCCAACGAACGGGCATCTTCCCCATTATGCATTCCGTGGCGCTGCGTCAAGACGTTTGGGATTACCATCCATGGATCGCGCGCAGTCTCTTCAAGGCGTTTCAGCGCGCCAAGGAAGACGCGTACGCGCGATTGAAAGACTTATCGCCATACAAAATCAGTCTTGCCTGGTTTCGCGGCCCTGTTGGAGAACAAGAACACATTCTCGGTCATGACCCGTGGCCGTACGGTTTGGAGAAAAATCGCCACGTCGTTGAGACATTGGCGACTTACCTGCACGAGCAGGGCTTGGCGGACAGAAAGATGCCACTGGAAGAATTGTTTGCGCCGAATACGCTGGATTTATGAGGGTCGAGTCTAAGCCGTTCAACGGGTGCAACCGTTTTCCCGCGCTCCTTGTCGTTCCGAATGGACGTGAGAAATTTTTCACGGGGAAAACAAGGATTTCTCGCTTTGCTCGAAATGACAGCTTAGCTGATGCGCCGAATTTGTTATTCCGAACGGATGTGAGGAATCTTTCCGAAAACAGGAACAGGAGATTCATTCATGAAGAACGGGTTTCGTTGTTTCGATAGCGATATGCACGTTTACGATGCGGCGAATCTGTACGTCAAATATATGGATCCAAAATGGGGCGACCGGATTCCGCGCGGCCAAAGAAACGGTAAGCACGGCAGGGTCGAATTTTCCATCGGCGGCGGCAAAGAGACGTTACGCGGCATCACCGATGTGATCGATCACGGTCAGAAGCAGGTGGCCGACCGCTATGATTTTGCCGTCGCGCGGGAATATGACGCAGTTTCTCAAGTCGAGGCGATGGATCGCGAGGGTCTCGACATGGCGGTGCTATTCCGGACCTCACCGCTGCATTGCGACGAAACGCTGGAACCAGAATACGCCAATGATTTGTGTAGAGCGTGGAATGACTGGATTGCTGATTTTTGCAAGGAGAATCCGCGGAGGCTCAAGGCCTCGGCATTGGTCACTTTGCACGACGTCGGCCTCGCGGTCGAGGAAGTGCGCCGTGTTGTCCAGCAGCTCGGGATTCGGGCGCTCTCTCTTTGTCCGGAGCCAATCAACGGCAGGAGAATTCACGATCGTGACTTCGATCCGCTCTGGGCGGAGATCGAAAAGCTCGGCGTTGCACTTTGCTTCCATCCACCGGCGCGACCCAAGCAGGAGCAGGTGGCGAACAAATTTTTCGGCCACCCGAACGCGAATATTGTCGCGCTCGCGCTGCGTAATCCGCTCGAATTGATTCAAGCGGTAGCAAGTTTTTGCGCCGGCGGTGTTTTGGAGAAATTTCCCAAGCTCCGTGTCGCATTCCTGGAAGGCAACTGCGCTTGGCTCCCCTGGCTTCTCTATCGGCTCGACGAACGGGCCAAGCTCCATGGTGCTCTGGCGGATGTGCCGCTGTCGCGCAAGCCGAGCGAATATTTTCTCGAACAGTGCTTCATTTCAGTCGATCCCGATGAAGTTCTCGTTACGGATGTGATCAAACGAATCGGCGACGGTAATCTCGTGGTTTCCACCGACTACCCACACATCGACGCGCATTTTCCGCATGCCATCGACGAATTTTTGGAAATCGAAGGATTGAGCGAGAGCAGCCGGCGTAAAATTCTTTGGGACAATTGCGCGCGACTGTATGACCTCGCCTAAAATGGCTGTTGAGTGTTCGTATTTCACGCTCAAAGGCGAAACCCGAAAATGAGTCATGAGCTTACCTGCAGGCAATGAAACTTTCCTCAGGTTTCGGAATGGGAGGACATCCGACGGCGTTTTTGTTTCTTTCTTACCGTCTCGCGCCAAGCGGGCGAGGCAGGATGAGTGCCTGAGTAAACGTTGAACTGCTCGAACGAAGGAGTCGTGATGACACAGAAAATGTTCGTCCTAGCGATCGTCTTATGTGTTTGGACGCCGCGCGCCATATCGGCTGCAGAACACGTCTCGAAGGCGCGCTTTGCTTACGGGGCGATCAACGCTTACATGGAAACGACGTGGATTGCGAAGGAGCAAGGAATTTTTCGCAAGCACAACCTGGAGGTGGAACCGGTTTTTATCATCGCGACGCAAGCGGCGCAGGCGATGCTTGCGGGAGAGGTTCCCGTCGGGCTCATCGGTCCGACGCACGTGATCAATGCCGTGGTGGCCGGCGGCGATATGGTCATGATCATGGGCAATCAAAACAAAGTCCGATATCAATTGATCGCACATCCGAGCATCAAACGTCCGGAGGATCTCAAGGGAAAAAAGGTCGGCATCGGCGCGAGCATGGCGGGCTTGGCGACCTTAGCAGCCATCGTCGCCATGGATCATATCGGGCTCAATCCCCGCCGTGACAATATCACGCTACTCCCCACCGGCGCGGAGCCGCTGCGCCTCGCGGCGGTCAAATCAGGCGTGACGCAAGCGACGGTGGTTTCACCGGAGATCGGCAACCCCGCGACCAGCGAAGGCTACCCGATTCTCGTTGACATGGCGAAGCTGAATATTCCGTTTCAGGCGAGCGGGCTCGTTACGTCGCGAAAAATTATGCGGAACGATCCCCAGCTGATCGAACGCATCGCGCGCGCTACGGTGGACGCGGTGAACTTCATCGCCGCCCCGGCAAATAAGAATCGGGGGGTTGAATCGTTGATGAAGAATTTGAAAATGAGCGCGCGCGACAGAGCCGAAGCGGCTTATAGCGATCTGGTAGAGGACCTGCCACGCAGCATCTGTCCGACCGTGCCCGGCGTGCGCTCGATCATGAAGCTCATGGTGGAGATGGGCATCAATCCCAAGGCGGCGAATCTGAAGGTTGAAGATGTAGTCGATTTGACGTTGTGCAAACAGCTGGGAGGTGACGGCAAATGAAACGGCCGGCGCTTTTTGTTTTCATAGCGCTCCTGTTCATGGCGAGCAACGCCTCATTCGCGCTAGCCCAGCAAGAAAAGCTGGAGGTTGTTTATAGCAGTATCGGCGGTACGAGCATCCCGCTCTGGATTGCGCAGGATCGCGGTTTCTTCGAGCGCAACGGCCTGGAGACCCGGCTCATTTACATCGGCGGCGGACGGATCGTCGCGCAAGCGTTTGCGGCGGGTCAAATCAAAATTGCCGTTATGGCGGGACCTGGACTGGTCAGCGCAAACCTCGGCGGACTGAGTCTTCGGATGATCGCCGGGCTCATCAATACTTCGACTTACACTCTTTTTGTTAAACCCAACATCACCTCGCCACAAGAGCTTAAAGGAAAGAAATTCGGTATGGGCAGTTTCGGCAGCTCGCCGGACTTCATGATGCGACAGATTTTTCGCCGCCTGGGCCTGGATCCCGAAAAGGACGTCACCATCCTGCAGTTAGGCGGAGGAGGTGACCTGGTTAGGCTCGCCGCGCTCAAGGCCGGCTCCATCGACGGCGCTCTACTCAGTCCTCCACTGACGGCGATCGCGCGCGAAGCAGGATTTCGCGCCGTGGTTACGCCGCAAAGTTTGGTGATTCCGTATCAGCAAACCGGGGTAGCAACGAGCAAGGATTTTATCGATAAAAATCGTGATACGGTGCGCAAAGTCGTCAAGTCAATGGTCGATGCCGTGCATTTCTATAAAACGCATAAGGAAGAGAGCCTGGCGATCATCGCACGCAATCTCAAAACCAACGACCGCGCTGCGCTGGAGGAGAGCTACCAGGAATTCGCTGTGAAACTCACGCCGCGAAAGCCCTATCCCACGGTGGAAGGCATGGCGCTGATTGTCGACTCCCAGCGGACCAAAAATACGCCGGCGACTGTTCGTGCGGAGGATTTTGTGGATATGAGCTTTGTCAAAGAACTGGACGACAACGGGTACATCGACCGGCTCTATGGCGGCCGATGAGCGCTGTCGGATGCGGTAAGCAAAGCGAACCGCAACGGTTCTCGCGAACCGATGCGGCTTCCTCCCGGTTCACCGCATCTGCGAAAGGGCGTTGAGATAACGGCTCGGAGGATTTGATGCTGCTCAGCCAGGATGAACTGGAAGGGATGCGCAAGCGCTTCGTTTATCCGCGCTTTTCCACGGCGGAGTACGAGCGTCGTTATGGCAATATTCGCAGAATGATGCGGACTCTCAATCTCGATTGCCTGCTGATCGTCGGCGGTTCTGCGGCGTATGGGCGCTGCTGGTTCAATTTCCGCTACGTCACCAACATGATGGGCAAGGCGGAGATGGCGAACTACTGTTTTTTCCCCAAAGATGGTGATCCCGCCGTGGTTACTCGGCCCGGCCATTCACTGGCAGGCGCCATGCTGGCACGCACGGCAGTACGTAATGTGATCGTTGGCAAGCCGAGCGTGCTCGATGCGATCGTGGCGGAAATCCGGGAGCGCGGTTACCACCAAGGTCGCATCGGCATCGTCGAATACGATCCGTATACGTCGATCCCGAAAAATCACTGGGATCATTTCACTACCAATTTGCCCCGCGCCGAATGGGTCCCGGTCACCAAAGAATTCATCGCCATGCGGTTGCTCAAGAGCCCGGAGGAAATTCAGTTTCTCGAACGTTCCGCGGAACTCGGCGACATCGGCATTCGCGCGATGCAGACGCATGTGAAGCCCGGCATGACCGAAGGCGAAGTCTTCGGTCTCGTGCACGAGGCGGTCCTGAAAGCGGGCGGCGAGATGGGCATGATTCAACTCGGGTCGTGCTCGATGCTCGATCCCGACATCAACGATCAGAGGCCGCGGCCGGTGGAGCGGATCATCGGCGAGCGCGATATCATTAACAACGAGCTCGGCATCTTTTACAACGGCTACGAGGCGCAGTGTGGCAGGCCGGTGA
>JADMIO010991028.1_pt1 | contig 29686 bp, 20 predicted proteins | sample 8958161 | NCBI WGS metagenome assembly JADMIO01 (sample SAMN16585339, study PRJNA669376) | soil metagenome | isolation source: Crop rotation soil | place: USA: Cullars Rotation, Alabama | collected 2011 | reverse complement strand
GCCGCGACTTCAAGTCACGTGAATTCCAAGCTTCGGATCCCACTGTGCTGGAAAGATCGGCAGCACAGATCCTCTCGATTGGGACTACCTGAAAAAGTTGAAGACGCTCGCGGAGTTCGTTCAACCTGTGTGGGTTTCAGACCACCTGTGTTGGACGGGGGTCCAAGGGGTCAACACGCACGACCTGCTGCCCCTTCCACTCACAGAGGAGAGCCTGCGTCACGTAATCGAGCGGGTCCGGCAAGTGCAAGACTTTCTCGAAAGACCGTTGGTGCTGGAGAACCCTTCGAGCTATATGGAGTTCAAGGAATCTACCTTCAGCGAGTGGGACTTTCTAACAGAGCTGGCGAGCGAGAGTGGATGCGGACTTCTGCTCGATGTGAACAACGTTTACGTGTCTGGCTACAACCACGGCTTTGACGCAGAGCACTACATCCGGAGCATACCGCATGACGCTGTAGTGCAGATTCACCTCGCAGGGCCGACGGACTGCGGGCGCTTCCTTGTAGACACCCATGACCAGCCCGTGCCTGCGCGTGTGTGGGAGTTGTACAGGCTGGCCCAGGAGTTGACGGGCGGGGTCTCGACGCTGCTCGAGTGGGACGCCAACATTCCAGACTTCCCCGAGCTCGTAGTGGAGTTGCGCAAGGCAGAGGCGGTGTTGCGTGGTGAGAACCTCGGCGCGCCTGTCCACAAGTCTGCGTCCGCGGTTTCCAACCCGGTTGACTTCCAACTATCAACGAGTAATGTCTGAACAATCCCTCAGCGTTTTGGAACACTGGATGAAGACTGTCGTCGTCGAGCATGGCGGCCTCCGCGAGAAGTTGGAGGCGGCTGCACGGCGACACGGGCTGAGCGCCGAGGACGTAGTGGCCGAAACGCGCGGACTCTCTGCGCACGAACGTCTTGCTGTCTACACTGGCGGTTACGTGCTCCGGCTGCTCGAGTGTATGCGCGCAGACTTCCCTGCCCTGCGCGGTTTCGTCGGCGACTCGGTTTTCGACGCTTTCGCCAAAGCCTATGTCATCACCATACCGCCGAGCTCTCACAGCCTGTACGACCTCGGCGCGGACTTTCCCAGGTTCCTCGATGAGACAAAGCCGAAAGACTGGACGGTCGATGAAGGCATAAGCGCGATGCTAGACCTGCCTCCCGAGCTGGCGCGAATCGAGCGTGCGCGGGCCGAAATCATGCGCGCGCCCGGCACGGAGGACGATCCGCCTGCAGACGAGCACCTTTCACCTTTCGCAGTCTTCGGCGACGAGACCATAGAGGCGACTCCGTGCCTACGGCTGTTGGAGATGAAGTATCCCCTCGTGGAATTTCTAAGAAGTTCGGACAAAGGTGAGCGTCCTGAGCCACCCGCGCCGCGCACCACGTTTGTGGCAGTGGGTCGCTCGAACTATCGCGTCCACGTCGAAGAGATCTCGCTCTGGCAGTTCGCTTTTCTGAAAGCCTGCGAGCACCCCACCTCGAGCTACTCAGCCGTGCGCGCCGCGGCGCTCGAGAGTGGAAAAGATCCGGGGCAAGTGCTCGCCGACGTCGCGATATGGCTGCCCCTCGCGTTCGAGCTGGGCTTCCTGCGACCTGTCGTCTGAAAGTTATAGACCTTGGATCGGGTCAGTACAGGGAGCGGTAGCGACCTGGTCAGTGATCAGCACTCACACAGGTGGTTTATGGTCCACTTGCTTACCTCAACGTCAGGATTGTTTGTTGGACACGGTCAGTACCACCTGCGGTAGCGGTGGGTGCGCAGCCTTTACGCCCGTATTGAGAAGTTATGTCGCCGCACAGCTACGCACCCACCCGCTACCGCAGGTGGTACTGACTATCTCCAACCATGGATCCTGAGTTTAAGGCAAAAGCATGGTCCACTCATTCAACGAAACGGAGGAGCATCCATGACCCAAGTCAAAAACTGGCGGCTTGTATTTGTCTGCCTTCTCACACTCTGTGCCTGCTCATTAATCCAAGCACAGGATCGAACAATCGTTATCAGCGGTAGCGTGGTTACTCCGGAAAAGGTCCTCAACAAGGGGTGGGTGGTAATCAGCACAAGAAGATTAGCGCTGTGTACGCGATGTTTAATTTGTGGGACGCGGGGCAACTGTTCAATAACCGTTACGAGTGGCGCTCGCTCGAGAAGTACAAGCAGCAAATTGCAACGCCCGCTCGTAACATACAAGCAACTCTGCGGTTTAATAGTTTTGGCGGACAAGTTCACCGCAGAGACGCAGAGGACGCAGAGATCACGCAGAGAAATACTTTAAAAATAGGGACACTACTCCGGCCCTTTTAATTGATCATCAAGTCGCTTCTGCACTAGTCTTTCAAAACTGAGAAGACCGGCGGAACCCGATGAGTCGTAAAAGAATAATAACTATTGTCTCGATAATCCTGGGGTGCGCGCTCGTTCTGCTGGTTGTCTTCGGTGTGCTGGTCTACAAGTCAATCATCAGTCCACTACTGGCATGGAACGAGATACCTCCCGAACTACAGAAACCCAGAGTGATAACCGGAGCTGATCTTCTGGTGAAGTCAGAGTTCTACCAGGTTGGTAAAGGAAGTTCGTGGGGCGACCTGGTAGACCCGGAAAAGCTGGCGAACAGACTTGACTCGGTCAAGGATATGAGAGTGGGCCAATTGGACGGGCAGGGTGATCTGGACATTGGCCTCGCGGGCCAACGCGGTCTGACTCTGCTCGACCGCCAGGGTAACCTTACCAAACGCATCAACTATCGATTCGAGAAGGAGAAATCGAAGTCCGGCGTTGAGACGCAGCGGGAGAAGGACAGCTTTTATAAGATGCGTCTCCTGGACGTCGAGGGTGACGGGGTATGTGAAGTCTTAGGCTTCAACGGCCTTGATGGTATGGCGCTTTTCGATCATCAAGGTAATGTTTTGTTCAGCCGTGGTGAGCACGAGGAAGGCAAGCCCTCAATCCATGAAGTAGCTGTTGGTGATGTCGACGGTGATGGAGTGACGGAGTTTATCGCCTCATGGGGTTACGAGCCGTGGAACGGCTTGGAACTGTTAGACCGCAACGGTAACAGCAGGTGGCGGCATGAGGAGGAACTCGTGCCGGGTGAGATGGAGGTCGTTGACGTTGACGGGGACGGCAAGCCCGAACTGGTGGAAGTAAACGCTGGAGATCTGAAAATCCGTGACACCCAGGGCGGGGTCAAGAGCACGGTGACGGCGCCCGTGTATCTGACGCAGGTTTCTTTATGCCCGCAGCCCAACACCCAGGGGCCTCCACGGAACCTGGCCGTAACGAAAGACGGCCTGTGGCTCATTGACCTCGACGGCAAAAACCACACGAGGTATGACGCTCCGCTGAGCCAGATCAAACTGGAGAAGCCGCGAGTGCTTGGAGTGCCGGGATCCTCGGACGCGATGACGATTGACACGGAGGACGTATACCGGGCCAAAGGGGTGGGGTGGAGTTGGAAAAGGGACGGCCTAAATACCTGGCAGTGGTCGCAAACTTCGCAGCCATCGATCGGTCGCTCTTTTACCTGTACGACTCTCACGGTAAGCTCATCTACCAGGAGATTTTGCCTGAAGAATGCGATGCGGTTGCTGTGCTGCCGCCGGAGAATAGCAGCGGGCGGGACGAGGTTCTGGTCAGCGGCGAGAAGACTGTCTGGCGTTATGCGATGCGTTGAAAATGATGCTTTCATCCACCGAGGCTTTGGCCCAAGATTGTTGGATCGGGTCAGTACAGGGAGCGGTAGCGACCTGGTCAAGCCATAGGCATCATGCTGATCACTGACCAGGTCGCTACCGCTCCCTGTACTGACCCGATCCAACACCGCCGAGAAGAAGCAGCACTATCCTGCAATTTATGTTGTCCGTCCCTGGAAAATGCTGAAAATCACAATTCTGCTGTGGCTCACATCTGCCAAAGCTAAATTGTGATTTACAATTCCAAATCATAGCCTTCGCCTTCGAGTTCAGATGGCGATCTAAATCTCGTATGGCAACCAATACGACCAAGCGTCACCCTCTCGGCAAATGGGCACTGATCTTCGCGGGCTGGACCTTCCTTGCGCTCCTGTTCAGTGGTCCGCAAATGATTCAAGCCATCAGGCAAAACCGTGTTGCAGAGGGCTGGAGTGTTGTCGCTGGAGAACTGATTTATAGTTATCTCTGGCTTGTCTTAACGCCTTTAGTTATCTGGTTGAGTAAGTCGTTTCGAATTGAGAACGGGCAGCGATTCAAAAGTCTGACTGTTCATTTTCTGGCGTGCGTGGTCTTTCTGCTGGTTCACATCCTTCTCTTCACTGTTATTTCCATTCCGTTCGGCTGGTACTCACAACTAACACCATTCTCGAACAGGTATCTTTTATTGATCCTCAACTTTACTCCCTCGAACGTGATGTTCTACTGGGGGATAGTCGTTATCGAACATGCCATTGATTACTATCGGAAGCTCCAGGATCGTGAGTTGAAAGCTTCGCAACTCGAGGCGCAGCTCGCCCAATCGCAGCTCCAGGTCTTAAAGATGCAACTGCATCCTCATTTCCTCTTCAATACGTTGAATGCGATCTCAGCTTTGATACGTGAGTCGCCTGACGAAGCCGAGGAGATGGTCTCGCGGTTAGGCGATCTTTTGAGAATGACTCTCGAGACCGCCGGTCTTCAGGAAGTCTCGTTTAAGAAAGAGCTCGAGTTTCTACGGCACTACCTGGAGATCGAGCAAACACGTTTTCAGGATCGTCTGAAAGTCGAAATGGCGATCGAGCCTGACACGCTTGATGGGTTAGTGCCGAGTATGATCTTGCAGCCCCTCGTTGAGAATTCGGTTCGGCATGGCGTAGCGCCGCGGCCTGAAGGCGGCTGCATTAAGATCAAGGCGTGGCGCGATAATGGACTGTTGCGACTCGAGGTGGAGGATGACGGTCCAGGACTCTCCGGCAATGCGCCACTAAAAGAACGCGTTGGATTGACCAACACACGCGCCCGCGTTAGCAATCTTTACGGTGATGAACACGGCCTCAGACTGCGTAATGCTGCTGATGGCGGACTGGTCGTCAGCCTGAGCATCCCGTTTAGGACCGTATCTTATGCGTGACGTTGGACCAACAAAAATTCGGACCTTGATCGTCGATGATGAACCACTCGCTCGCAGAAGAATTAAGAGCCTGCTGGCGCACGATTCCAGTGTTGAAGTGGTTGGCGAATGCTCTGATGGATACAAAGCAGTTACTTCAATCAGCGAGTTGAGTCCTGACCTGGTTTTCCTCGACGTCCAAATGCCGGCGATGGATGGTTTTGAAGTGATCAAAGCTATCGGCGCTGAACGAATGCCCACCGTGATCTTCGTCACCGCGTACGATCAGTATGCATTGAAAGCCTTCGAGGTGAACGCGCTCGACTATCTGCTGAAGCCCTTCGATCGAAACCGATTTCAAAAAACCCTGGAACGAGCCAAGGCGATGATCAGGGGCCTGCAGAATGGCGACGTCAATAATCAGCTTCTGTCGTTGTTGGGAGATTTGCGGCGAGAACAGGAGACTCCAGATCGCTTCATTATCAAATCCGGCGGCCGCGTAGTCTTTCTGAGGGTCGAAGAAATTGACTGGATGCGTACCGTTGGGAATTATGTGCGGCTGCAAGTGGGCCGGGATTCTCACTTGATGCGCGAAACGATGAGCGGAATGGAAGCGAAACTTAATCCCGACCGGTTCATGCGCGTGCATCGCTCGACAATCGTCAATCTCGATCGTGTCAAAGAAGTGCAACCCTGGGCGAAGGGTGAGTACGTTGTCATCATGCGTGATGGCACTCGACTGATAATGAGTCGGCGTTATCGAGAACGATTAAACGAGCGTCTGAACAAATCGAACTAAACCCTCGCGAAGCAAGCGACAGCCATACATCCCACCGGGCTCATTTCTATCCCATAAACTCACCGTAAATCACTTTTCTAATGCGGCCAGCGTGACGCTGCGACTAGATTGATGTCCTCGACTTATGCAAGCTCCCGCACCCCATACCAAAACCCAGACCCCCTCAGCCTCAACCTCACCAATTCTATTTGCACTCATAGACGACGGCGCGAATCCACCGGGGAAAGTCATGCTTCGATTTTTAGTCACTCGATCGTTTGAAGGACTTATCGTGGACGTCTGCACGGGAGACCAGAGCGTCCACGGTTGTGGGCCGATAGTCCTTAAATGATCGGAAGAAGAGGCCACGGCGACGTGGCCTCAACTTCACTAACCTCTGTTCATTGTCGTTGTCGCTGCAACCGCCGGTTTAAGGCGTCGGGTTGCGCTGCAGCGGCGTCAGCAACCACTGGTAAAAGCGGATGCCTGTTCCTCTTAACTGGAAAAGGCACCACGTCAATTGATACCGCATCCGTACCAGCAGGCTCTGCCCGATAGGTATAGATACCTTCAACATCGAGCGGATCTATCGGCGGGTTTGCAGGTAGCACCTGATAAAACACCTCAAAAATCACAAACCCTTCGATATACGGCGGCGGCGATGCATTCGCCGGTGGCGGTATCGGTGGAACGGGAATGTTGAGGTGACCATAGATGTCACGACAGACGACTTCCAACGCCCAATCGGGACCAAGGTTCTCATCTACCCTGAATTGCGGCGCAGTCGGCACTTGCCCGCCCTTTAACTGAATTATCTTCTTGCGAAAGGTGATGGTAAGCCCGGTGTTATTGTGAACGTTGATTTTGGTTGAGTAGTGGCCCGCCTGAGCGTCCGGCACCGCGAGGGTGGAGGCGTCCTTTTGCACTCCGCAGATGAATTTTGCTGCGTAAGTGTCGGTGACGGTTGGCGGATTTTGAGCTAACGCAGTTGCGCCCGTGACCAGCAAGCTAAAGACGCTTGCCAGTGTGATTAAGGTCATTCTTCGTACTAACCTTTCCATGTTCTTCTCCTTTTACATTCACTTTGGTGAAAGAAATGCGCTCCGCCATGACACTGATGAACAGCGTCAAGCGACACGCGATTAAAGCGAGATTCAGGAGAGCTGCCGGCGACTCTGAGGTGAGACAGTAAGGAAGGAATTGTCTCTGTCGTTCACCCTTGGTATGTCCGCAGTATCCGGTCGGGAATCACGCCGTGAGTAATAATTCTGGGCGTGAACCTGCTTGATCATCCGCTAGTGATGGGCGATGTCTTTAGTGGATTCGCGCATGATATTCCTGCGTGAAATGACTGTCAACGAAGAATTCGGCGAGAGTTGTATGGGTCTAAAATTGACCGAAGCTGAGCTTATCGCAGGATGCGCTCGAGCTTGCCGGTCTTCACGTTCCAGAGGAAAACTGACTCGTTGCCGGCGCCGGTCGCGAGTAACTGTCCGTCAGGGGAGAAAGCGATTGAGGTGACTGCTGAATCGCTTTTCTCGAAGGTCATCGTTGCCTTTCCTGACCCGAGCTCCCATAGAATCACATTTCGATCGTCGCCTCCGCTCGCAAGCGTGCGACCATCGGGACTGAACGCGAGTGCACGCACGACGTCTCGATGTTTTTTCAATTCAACTTCCTTCGTCCCTGTCCGCACGCTCCATAAACCAATCCACCGATCGGCTGTCGCAGCCGCTAATATCTGACGCGATGTATCAACGGCGAGCGCCGTGATCGCTTGTCCCGTTTCGAAACTCTTTATGAGGCGACCAGTGCTGACTTCCCAAAACTGAACACGACCGAGATCATCCGCCGTGACTAAACTGCGACCATCAGCCGAAAGCGCAATTGCCGAAATGCGATCACCAGTTGGTAAGGCCAGAACCTTCTTGGCGCCGGTACTTACTTCGGTAAGGCTCACTTGCCCGGGTGTTGCCTCAGCGATTAACTCACCGTTTGACGACGATGCAATCACATCAACCGGCTCTCGCGAATGCCGGTCTTTCACGCCACCCGTGCGCGTGTCCCATATTCGAATCTCACGCGGCAAAACTGAAGACACGCTGATACCGTCACTCCCAAACGCGACAGCTAAAGCACGATTTGCTGATAAGACGTAAGGACTGCGACGCATCGATTCGCTCTTTTCGTCTGCAGATGGATCGAAAGAATGTATGACCTTCCACTTCTGCAGGTCTCTTAGTTCGACATCTGAGCCGGACTGCAAAACGATCGCCCGCTGGTTCGGGATTACCGTCATCGACGAAACTGTCTTACCCTCGTTAACGTCAAATCTAAAAAGGCGATTGTCTTTCAGGTCCCAAAATTTGACAGTGCCGATAGCCCGCTGAGGTTCATATTGCAGAGTTCCAATCAACAAGATCGGACCCTGCTCGGCGAATTGCAGACACGCTACCGAATCGTTCAGACCATTCAATTTATTCACTAATCTGCCGGTCGAAACCTCCACCACTCTTATCTCACTCTTCCCTCCCGGCATCCTCCCTTTGACTGCCGCCACTGCTATCAGTTGTCCATCGGGAGAAAACGCAATCGCGGTCGGATCGCCGTTGAACTCTCCGATTGTGCGCAACTTTTTACCGGAGTCGGCCTTCCAGAGTTTCACGTCAGTACCGCTGACAGCCGCAAGCATTTCTCCATTTGAAGAAAAAACAGGATGCGCAATTCGCACTAAGAAAGCGGTTTCTCCCATAGCGGTCTGTTGACCACCTTCGATCTTGCTTCTTCTCTCAACGGAGTGCGCGTCAAACAGGCCCAGCTTCATCTCCACAGTGTAGCCCCAGTCTGTTGACACAGCGCTCTCCCCTCTTATCACAGGTTCCCATTGACCGCGTGCGTACCGCTCGATAACTGCAACGACATCACCCGACGGCGACCAGCTCGCCTCTACGCTCCTGACACCTTCGGTTCCGAGCGACACTCTTCGCAGGAACTCACCCGAGTTTACGTCCCACCATTTAATTTCTGCTGTCTGAGGATCCGGATCGTCTCTATCCGAGGGTTGAGTCTGTGGTTTGTGAAATTCAGTGCTGACCGTAATCAGTGATTTGCCATCTTTCGAAAACGACATCGACCAGATTGGTCCATCGAAACCAGTGACGATCCGTTGTAACGCCCCACTTGTTGAATCCCAAAGCTCGACGCGGCCATTGCGCTTTTCAGAACCACCACTGCTGCGCGCGATTGCTATTGTTTGTCCATTGGGGGAAACAGCAGTTGTTACCGGTGGAGCGAAGAGTTCCGTCCGTCGTTGCCCGGTTACGACTGAAAACAACAGTACAATAACGACACCTGAATATAACGACCGCCGAATATTCATCGCCCTATCATAACTCTGCGTAACCACTGCGTCCTCTGCGCCTCTGCGGTTTACATGCTTCTTTTACCTCTGAGGGGCAGAGGACGCAGAGGTTACGCAGAGAATCCTTTGTGCCTTTTCGTGGCCAAGTTTGACTTGTGCCCACGTTTCGACATAGAAAAGGTCCATCAAATTCAAACAACGGAATCGAGGAGCTATTGAAAAATGAAGAAGCGAATCCATGCGCTCGTTTCGTGCGCAGCAATGCTTAGTTTCGCACTCGCGTGTACAAACGCTCCGACCAACCTGAACACGAGCTCGGGTGCAGCTAACAACCCCGCTATGGCCGAGTTGAAACCCGCCTTTGACTCAATCACTGCTAACGACATCCTGCAACACACCAAAGTTCTGTCAGCGGATGAGTATGAAGGACGTGGTCCAGGGACGAAGGGCGAAGAACTTACCGTTAAATATCTGACCGAACAGTATCAACGCCTCGGCTTGAAGCCCGGGAATCCCGACGGCACGTATGTTCAGAAGGTTCCGCTCGTCGGATTCACTGGGGAGCCAACGGCTTCATTCACTGTCGGCGGCAAACAGATGAACCTGGCGTTTCCCAAAGACTACGTTGCGGTTTCACGCCGGTTCGTTCCTGAATCCAAGGTTGAGAATTCCGACATGGTCTTTGTTGGCTATGGCGTAGTCGCGCCGGAGTATGGCTGGGACGACTACAAAGGACTGGACGTGCGCGGCAAGACGATCGTGATGCTGATCAATGATCCACAGGTGCCTGACTCGGCCGATCCGACGAAGCTCGACGACAAGATGTTCAAGGGCAAAGCCATGACGTACTACGGCCGTTGGACCTACAAGTATGAGATTGCAGCGCAGAAGGGCGCGGCGGCCGCAGTGATCGTTCATGAAACCGGCCCGGCTGGTTACCCCTATGAAGTTGTTTCCGGAAGCTGGTCTCGTGAGAACTTCGACATTCAGACGCCCGACAAGAACATGGGCCGTGCTGCCGTGGAATCGTGGATTACGACCGACCGCGCTAAGGAGTTGTTTACTGCAAGTGGACAGGATTTCGACGCGCTGAAAAAAGCCGCTCTCTCGAAAGACTTCAAGCCCGTTGTACTCAATGCAAAGGCAAACATGACGGTCAAGAACACGTTACGTGAAATCAATTCGAATAACGTCATCGGAAAGCTTGAAGGATCGGATCCGGCGCTGAAGAACGAGTACGTTATCTACACGGCTCACTGGGATCACCTCGGCCGCGATCCAAAACTAGCTGGGGATCAGATCTACAATGGAGCGCTCGATAATGCTTCAGGCACGGCCGCATTGCTCGAGATAGCTGAAGCATTCACGAAACTCGCCACACCTCCTAAACGATCCATTTTGTTTCTGTCAGTTACGGCTGAAGAGAAAGGGTTACTCGGCGCCAAGTATTACGCTGAGAATCCTCTCTATCCGCTGAACAAGACGCTTGCGAACATCAACATGGATGGCGTCAATCAGTGGGGCAGGACCAAGGACATCACGATGGTGGGTGATGACAACAGCACCTTGATCGATCTGCTGCGTGAAGCTGCCGGCTCACAACATCGAGTAGTAAATCCCGATCCGGAATCAGAGAAAGGTTTTTACTACCGCTCGGATCATTTCGAATTTGCGAAGCAGGGAGTTCCCGCGCTCTACACAGACTCGGGAATTGACTACGAAGGTAAAGACGCGGCGTTCAGCAAACAGAAGCGCGACGAATACACAAACAACGACTACCACAAAGTTTCCGACGAGGTTAAGCCTGATTGGGATCTCACGGGAGCGGTCGACGACGCGCAACTGCTGACGATGATCGGATATCGAGTGGCGCAAGGCGACAAGTATCCGGAATGGAAAGCCGGCTCAGAATTCAAAGCCAAGCGTGACGCGATGATTAAGGGTAGTTGATGCCAGAGAGGCACAGAACCGAGCGCGGTAGCGCCGGGTCAACCGCAACAATACGCTCCGAAGGTCGAGTTCGACCCGGCGCTACCGCGCTCGGTTCTGTGCTTATCAACTGCTCCCGGCCTACAACTGTCCGGGGTTGTTGAAAATGCTGAAATCAAGCAATGGGTAGAGACTCGCGGCACTTCCCTCTGCATCCCTCTTAGTAAGCGAGCTGATTGACGGTGGGTTTGGTGGGTTGGCGTTCGTTAGAAAGATGTCCCAAACGGTCCTGATGATCGACGTGTGATCGAACGTGCCCGATATTGGTGTAATCCGCGATCCGGCGGTGATGTAAGGCGAGACGATGATCGTCGGGACACGACACCCGTAGACGTTAAAATTAAAATTATCCGCAGTGGAATCGAGTAGGACTTCAGCCGGCGGGATTGTAATCGAAGGAGAGCTCGTCGTCTTCCCTGGAGGAACCGCTGGAGGCGGAGTGACATGGTCATAACACCCGCCATGCTCATCGTACGTGATGATCAAAAGGGTCTTGTCCCAATAGCCGCTCTGCTGCAGCGCATTGTAAAGCTGCTTGAGAAACGCCTCGCCGTCAGCTACATCGATGGGCGGGTTGTTCGGACCAACCGTGCTGCCTGTAAGGGAAGGTAAATTCGCGGCCCCGGGATGGTTGGAGTTAGGTGGATACGAGTAGGGCGTCAGCCTTTCATCTTCAGAAATAAAACCGTTAGAGTAGCGCGGCTCAATAACGGAGTACATGGGCAGCGTCCCATTGGCCAGGTCTTCCATGAACGTCGGAGGAACAGCGCCCAGAGAGGCTTGCTTTAGACCAAGAAGAAGTGAAGTTACAGGTCGTGGGGTTTCAGTTCCCCAATCCGTGTTGTCGTATGTAGCGACGTTGGAGTTGTCCGGGCTGAGCGCCTTGTTTAAAACGTATGGGACTGTAAACAGTGTGATGGAGTAGTCGTGGAAATAGACCTTCCAGTTCGGCTTGGAACTATCCGGGTACGCTTCGTCGAGCACGCTGAAGATGGATGGCAGGCTCGTGAGCTGATCGAAGATATATTGGGGATCGTCAACCAGGCTAAAGTTTCCGGAAACGGCGGGCGCCGCGCAATGGGAGAAGACTCGGTTGGTGAACGTTTGTGTCGGCACCGAAGCGAACCACTGATCGCAGACGCCAAAGTTGTTCGCCAGCCACGCCGTTACAGGCACCTGGACCGGAGTGAAGTAGTTCATCACGTCGGGGACGTTTTCGCTCGTGCCCTCCTGGTTTGCGTAGTCGATCGTGAAGCCTTGCATCGGGTGTATTGTTGAGGATGGCCACGTTGCGTAAGGGTTGGCGGCCTGGTACGAGCCGGTAATCTGCCACGCCATGTCGAAGAAAAACTCACCGGGGTCGATGAGGGGGATAGTCGTCGGGGGGTAGTAGGTCCCCTTGCCTCCGACTTGCGTCGGCGTCGTTTGATTCCCAATTGAGATCGTCCCAGACCCGGTCGGGTTGGGGTTGGTGAAGTTGCTGCCGGGCTCGCCACTCGGGTTGGCCAGACCTTCGAGCTCGGCTTGCCCCGATGGTGGCGCGTTATACGGAGCTCCGTTGGACGCCAGGTAGAGACCGCCCAGCATGTTGTCGTACGAGCGGTTCTCGAGCATGACGACGATGACGTTTTCGATAGTGGGGGATGACATGATCGTTTTCTCCTTTTAAGTGATGTGAAACTCTAATCGCAATTCGGTCGCGGAGGTGACACCGGCGGCCAATTGTCGGGCTTCGTGATTCATGGTGCATGGCATGGGTGAGATGCTCGTGCAGTCGGTGCTAGCCTTTCAAAGTTATCAGCCCATTCGTCGGTATCTGATTAATATGATCGGTCATGAGAATGAGCAGATTCGGGCGGCTGCGCAAACGGCCCCCACGGTGAGGTGTCGCTCGGCCTGTCCATGATCCCTCCAACCTATCAACGCGAGAACTGTTTCGGAAAACCACCACCACATCTTCCAATGGCGAGTTGAGCTTCTCGCTGAGCCTTTTTTTGACAGCCACTCGCGCCTGGTCTTAGACTCCACAGAGTTCCCCTTGTTACGCTTCCTCGAGTGAGCAGTTCTAAAATGTTTTCACTGACCTCTAAAAAACTTCGCGTCGGTATTTGGGCGTGCCTGGCTCTTCTCGCGGCCGGCTTGCTTTTTAGTGTCCGAGCCGTACACGATGAAGGTCTCCCAATCGGAGGCGGACCGAATGGACAGCCAAATGGTCAACCCTTAGTTGCTATGGGCAAGACCCCTTGTGTCGGGGGGATGGCCGGAACGTTCCCTTGCCACAACGTCGACCTGGCGTCTTTCCTTCCCCTGAGTAACATAGGCGGAGGACAAGTCAACGATGTGTGGGGATGGACGGATCCTCTCACGGGAAAGGAATACGCCATCGTCGGGCGCTCCAACGGCACATCCTTCGTCGATATCAGTAACCCGGAACAACCTGCGTATTTAGGGAATCTACCGCCGCACAGCGTCGACTCGGTGTGGCGTAGTATTAAGGTGTATGCCGACCACGCTTTCATTGTGAGCGAAGCCGACAATCACGGGATGCAAGTGTTTGACCTGACGCGGCTGCGGAACGTGGCAGCACCGCCGGTCGCCTTCACGGAAAATGCTCATTACGCCGGCTTCCGGCGGGCCCACACGCTGGCCGTAAATGAAGCGACGGGTTTTGCCTACGCCGCGGGCAGCAAGGACACTTGCGCGGGCGGGCTACACGTGGTGGACATACGGAACCCGGGGGCTCCGGTCTTCGCTGGTTGCGTCGGCCAGGACGGCTATACTCATGAAACGCAATGCGTCATTTATCGCGGGCCTGACTTGGAATACCGGGGACATGAGATCTGCTTTAATTCTAACGAAGACACGTTGACCATCGTAGACGTAACAAACAAGAGTGAGCCAAAGCAGCTATCCCGCTCGACGTACGCGGGTGTGGGCTACACCCACCAGGGGTGGCTGACTGAAGACCACAAATACTTCTTACTCGACGACGAGCTTGACGAAATAAATACAGGGGTAAAGTCCACCACTTACACTTGGAATGTCGCCGACCTGGATGCTCCGTCTATGACGAGCGTTTACAGAGGCCAGAGCACGGCCATCGACCACAACCTCTACATACGCGGCAGCCGCGCCTACGAGGGAAATTACCGAAGCGGCCTGCGTATTCTGGACGTTACTAATGTCGGGACGTCCGGTTTGAGTGAATTGGCGTTTTTCGACGTTTACCCCGTAGATGATGCGCCTCAGTTCAGCGGCGCGTGGAGCAACTTCCCGTTCTTCCCAAGCGGGATAGTTATCGTCGGCGGAATAGAACAGGGACTGTTCGTATTAAGGCCTACGATTGGCGGCCAGACGCTGCCCCCGTCCCAGCTGATGCTGGATGAATCGGGACCAGGCGCCCAGCAAGCAGCCGCATTCGATGCGACGCTATTTTTCAGAGACCCGTTTCCTGTCGTCAACACTGACAACCTGATCAATCAGGGGCCTGACAAAAACACGAGGATAGTTCTCCTTGTAACTAATCTACAATTAGTACAAGGCGAAACCGCGTCCTCGGTCATAGTTAATCTGACCGGGAGTAATAACGAAGCTTACAATCTTCCGGCCGAAGACGTCAGGCCCGTAATCAGCTCCAACTTTGCGCAGGTGATCTTTCGTTTGCCTGACGCCCTCGCGCCCGGCACGTGTACCATCAAAGTAAAAGCGCGCGGCCAGGAGAGCAATCCCGGCACCATCAGGATCAAGAGTTAAGGTCTCGCCGCCGGTGATTGGAACATCCTGGCGAAACGTATAATTCCTCCGAATGATGTGATGGTATTCGATTTTAGTAGCTGCTGCTTTTAAATCTTGCGACTTATGGGCTGAGTAAAGACAGGGCTATACGCTTACGTGCCAAATTACGCGCTCAACATTGACTTTTGTTTTCGACAGTCATAATCTCCGCCGCGTTTTCCAAGGCTGCTCCCGAGCCCTCTGCATCCTCGTTGGCCACTCATATTGTTACCATTGATTAGCGCCATGAAAAAACGATACCAGGTATTCGTCAGCTCAACCTTCTTAGACCTCCAGGAAGAACGAAGCGAGGTGATGCAAGCGTTACTCGAATTAAAATGCATACCAGCAGGTATGGAATTGTTCCCCGCTTCAAACGATGACCAATGGACTCTGATTAAGAATGTAATTGATGATTGCGATTATTACCTCGTGATAATTGGTGGACGGTACGGCTCAATCGGCCCCGAAGGAATGAGTTACACAGAGATGGAGTATAGGTATGCTCTAGAACAGAGTAAGCCTGTTATGGCCTTTGTTCATCATGATCCGGGGATGTTGCCTGCAAACAAATCCGAAGCTACGCCCGAGGGACGAGAGAAGCTAGAGAAGTTTCGCGCACTTGTTAAGAAGAAAATGGTTCGGTCCTGGAAGTCGCCATCTGATCTTGGCTCGGTAGTTACCAGAAGCTTGGTGCAACTCATTGAGACTGTTCCGGCAACGGGATGGATTCGCGCCGATCAAGTACCAACAAGAGCGGCCACACAAGACTCCGTAATTGATAATACTAAAAGGAAAGAGTCGCCCACCGACTCTTTAAAGTGGGAGCGTACGGCTAATTGGTATTGGCTCGGGCACGACCTGATGTGGATTATGGCGGCGCTTCGTTATGACGGAACACGAGAATCGGCTTTACACGGCTTTCGGCAGGCGCATCACCACCTTAATGAGATAGGAATGAGTGAGTCACCATACGCGCCCAAGCTGGAGCGGTGGCTGAAGGAAATCGAAACCATAAGCGATCATGACTGGACGCCTCACCTACGTCATAAGTTCGCGTCATCGATCGACCGTCTTGCGGATCAGATCGGGGCACTCGCTGAAACTCACCAGAGTGGGTACAGGTCAAGCCCTGAGGACTGAGCCGCGGGTCCTGGCCGCGGTGTTGCTCCTGGCGGTGGCGATAAAATAGATTCTTTCTGATTCCAAAGCGCGCCCCACTCGACCAAGCCGGCGACGGAACAGTCCCGGCGGTGGTCTTTCTCTTTGCCAAACGTCGTTGGAGTAGGATATCGTCCCTAGCAAAGGGCCTGGATCAAAGTGAACGTCCGCTCTAACTTGTTGAAACCCGTGCGCAGGAAGTCTCACTCTGCGCTCGCCTACCTGTTGCTTCTTACGATCGCTTATGGAGCAATCGTCGAGGCCGCACATAGCCACGGAGTTTCTTCGTCAAATCCGTCACAGCTTGCAGCGGTTTCCGGTGACGATAACTCCCAGTCTTCGTATCAGGAACACTCCGCTCATAGCGAGTGCTCGCTCTGTCAATTTCAGCAACAGTTATTCGGCGGCTTAGCTTCAGTAATACTCGTCGCCCACACCGCCCAGCAATTCGTTTTTCATTCTCAGCAAACCAGCTCATATCTCTCAACTTCAGCATTACCAACCCTCGGTCGCGCGCCTCCTTCTATCTGAACCCAATTCAGTGAATCGCAGATCATCAGCTTGACTGGTCTGTCGTAATACCGATTTCAAAGACTCAGATTCAGGTGAGTCTGCCTTGCCGGCCATTGGTCTAATCAGGGCAGACGACACCTATTCACTAGTTGAATGAGAGGTGTGGGAATGCATCAGTGGCGCATGCTTGTTCAGTGGACTCTATTGACTCTATTTGCGGTAGCCGGCATCCACGCACAAGAGAAACCGGCTGTGTTTCTGGATCGAACAACTCAGCCGCAAACGTCAAAACGATCGATCACACTGGACGAAGCCGTCGAGATCTTCATGCGACAAAACCTTCAGTTAGTCGCGGCCCGTTACGATATCGAAACCGCCGACGCAGAGAAACTGACCGCGCGCCTGCGTCCTAATCCGCAAATCAATTTTGGCCTTTCGGACCTGCCGGTAAATCTCAGCGGACCAATAATCAAGGAACAAACTTATGACTACGGCGTCTCGCGCACGTTCGAGCTCGGCGGAAAGCGCAGCAAAAGAATCGAGACCGCGGACGCAAACTCAGACCTGGCTCGAGGACAGTTCCAAATGGTCGTCTGGCAATTGGCCAATGATCTGAAACGCAAGTTCTACACAGTGCTCCTGAACCAATCGTTACTCAACCTCGCCAGGGAAAATGAAACTACCTTTGCGGAAATCGTTAAGCACACCACTGAGCTCGTGAATGCCGGCGAGATTTCCGGACTGGATCTCGACCGCGTCGAAGTCGAGAAACTCAAGTTCGATACCGATCTGGCCAACGCTGAAAGAGATTATGAAGTCGCCTTACGCGATCTGCGGTTCGCCCTCGGCGGCGACTACCGAACGATGGAAATAGAGACCGCCGGAACCATTGACTACGAACCTCATCAGTTCTCACGAGACGAATTGCTCGACCTGGCATTAGCGGCGCGGCCCGACTTAAAAGCAGCAAAGCTAAGCGAACGTGCCGCCGATGCGAATATCCGCTTGCAGGACGCTCAGCGCATTCCAGATCTCACCCTCGGCGGTGGCGTCGAGCAAGTTCCGACCGGCACCAGCAGCTTCACCTTTGGCGTTGGCATTGAGATCCCCGTATCTAATCGCAATCAGGGCGAGCGGGCCAAAGCTCTCATCGAGAAGAAGAAGGCCCAAACGCAGCAACAGTTCCTAACGAATCAAGTGCTGAGTGACGTCGACAAAGCGCTGGTTGCGTTCGAGAAGCAAAAGCACCGGGTCGACCTTTATCGAACCGGCGTGATTACAAAAGTCAACGACATTCAGAACAAGACGCAGATCGCTTTGCAAGCCGGTGAAAGCTCGACGCTCGAGTTGCTGGATGCGATTCGCACGCGGCGCGACACGCTCGCCAGCTTTTACCAGACACTCTTTGATTACCAGATGTCGCTGCTCGATCTTGAGCTCGCGACAGCAACGCCACTGCACTGAAAGGAGCAACATGATCCATCGAACAATTCTCTTGCTAACGCTTCTCAGCGCGACGGTGCAGTTAGCGTGCAACAAAACACCGCCCGCGACTTCGGCTGCAGCAAACAACTCGCCAACACCAGTACAGAATAGCGCGGTGGAGACTGAGATCGTTTCGCCGCAATCAATCGCCGGTGTGATTCCAGCGACCGGGAAAATTCTCGTTCCGGAAAATAGTGTGGCGATGATTGGTCCAGTCAACCAGGGAAGAATCGTGCGTCTCTATGCCGGCCAGGGGACAAGAGTGAGAAAGGGACAGAAGCTTGCCGATCTCGAATCAGCCGATATCGATCAAGCCGAGGCCGACTATCTAAAGGCGCTCGCCGACTACGAGAACGCGCTTCGATCGTCGGCTGCCGAAGTAAAGCTCGCTCAGCAGAGTTACGATCGCAATAAGCAACTCTACGAACAAAAGATCACTGCCGGTAAGAACCTTCAGTCCGCCGAACACGATCTTGAAGTGGCTAAAGCCGCGGGCGAGAACTCTGTAAACGGGACGAAGGCCGCGCTCACCGCCGCGCGCCGTAAATTGCTCATACTCGGTCTCAACGACGCGACGATTGACGCCCTCTCTAAGAAAACCGATCTGGCTGCAACTTTTTCACTCAACTCTCCGATCGATGGGATCGTTGTTGAGCGCAACGCCACTGTCGGCGCGAGTGTCGGGACGGACGCCAACCTGTTCAAGATCATCGATCTGTCGCGCGTTTGGATCGATGCTGACGTTTTTGAAAAAGACCTGCCGCGAGTGAGACCCGGCCAGGAAGTGAAGCTCAAGGTCACTGCCTTTCCCGATTCGACCTTCTCCGGAAAAGTGATTTTGATTAACAGCGTCGTCGATCCCGAAACGCGCACGGTGAAGGTTCGGACCGAGGTCGCTAATCCGGACGGCAGACTCAAACCGGACATGTTCGCGAACGTGCAGATCGTTACTGAACTGAATCGGGCGGCCATTTCGATCCCCCAATCAGCAGTACTCAACGACGAAGGAAAGACAATCGTCTTCGTTTCCGAAGGCAATGGCTACCAGAAGCGTCAGGTGCAGGCTGGAATTCAAAACAACGACCGCGTGGAAATCGTCGACGGGCTCAAAGCCGGCGATAAAGTCGTCGTGAAGGGAAACTATTTACTGCTGGAACAAAGCAAGCCCGGGCAATGAACAGATCTCTGCGGCCCTCTACGTATCTCTGCGCCCTCTGCGTTAACCAGCAACTTAAACGCAGAGTACACAGAGATACGCAGAGGGCCGCAGAGAAATCCAATAAAGGTCGGTAGACCATGACTGATAACTTCATCGCTTTCTTCTATCGCGAACGATTGCTCGTAGCCGTTGTCTCGATGCTGATCGTAGCGGGTGGGATTCTCGCGTTGCGCAGATTGAACGTCGATGCGTTTCCCGACGTCACGCCGGTGCAGGTTGAAATCGATACCGAGGCCGAAGGGCTGGCGCCGGACGAAGTCGAACAACAGATCACGTTTCCAATCGAAAACGAGATGAACGGGATCGCCGGTGTCACTCGCGTGCAATCAGAATCCAAGTTTGGGTTATCAGTAGTCACCGTCTATTTCACCGACGACACCGACATCTATTTCGCACGCGCGCAAGTTTTCGAACGCCTGTCAGCAGCGAAGGATAGTATCCCCGCCGGATTCGAGCCGCAGATGGGACCAATCACCACCGGGACAGGCCAAGTCTATCTTTACCAAATCGTCGGACACGGACAGACCAACCAGGAATTGCGCACGATTCAGGACTGGATCGTAAAGCTGCAACTACGCACCGTGCCGGGCGTGGCTGATGTGCTCAGCTTTGGCGGCGACGTCAAGCAGTATCAGGTCATCGTCGATCAGCAGGCCCTCGTCAGCTACAACATCACGCTCAAGTCTCTCTTTGAAGCTATCCAAAACAATAATCAGAACACGGGCGCCAACTTCATCGAACATGGTGACGAGCAATACGTCGTTCGCGGTCTCGGTCTGGTCAAAGACGTCGCCGATATCGGCAACATCGTGCTCGACTCGCGCAACGGCACGCCGATTCGAGTCAGCGATGTTGCGCGAGTGGAAATCGGCAACGAGATCCGCCAGGGGGCGGTTACTAAGGATGGCCAGGGCGAGGTCGTTACCGGAATCGTTCTCAAGCGCATCAACGAAAACACCAAGCAGGTAATCGAGCGAGTCAAGGACAAAGTAGCGGAGATCAACAAGGCGCTGCCGCAGGGTGTGAGCATAGTTGACTACTACGATCAGGCCGAGCTCGTAGATAACAGCGTGCACACCGTGGTCGAATCGCTAATCGAAGGCGAGATATTGGTGCTGATTATTTTGGTCTTGCTCCTCGGAAATTTTCGCAGCTCGTTTATTACCGCTGCCGCAATTCCCTTTTGCATGCTCGTTGCTTTCATTCTGATGTGGTACGACGGATTGTCTGCAAACCTCATGTCGCTGGGCGGCCTGGCAATCAGCATTGGGATGATGGTCGATGCCACAGTGGTGATGGTCGAGAATATTTATCGCCACCTGGAGGAACATCGAGAACACTCGACGCGTGAAGCCATCCTCGTTGCCGCGCAGGAAATTGGCCGGCCGATGTTCTTCGCCATTCTCATAATCATCGCAGTGTTTCTTCCGGTCTTCACGCTGCAAGGGATAGAAGGCAAGCTGTTCAAACCGCTCGCGTACGCCGTTACCTTCTCGATGTTCGGTTCGATGTTGATGGCGCTGTGCATTGCGCCGATGTTGTGCGCGCTCTGGCTGCGGCTGAAGAAAGGAGAAGTTCGCGCCAATCCGATCATTCGGTTCTTTAAAGGCATTTACGTTCCGGTGCTTGAATGGGCCATTCGTCATCGTTACGTTGCGCTGACGATTGCGGGTCTTTTACTCGTTTGGAGTTTTGCAGACATCTTTATTCTCGGCAGCGAGTTTCTGCCGACTATCGACGAAGGAAACATGCTTGTGCGCGCCACCATGCCGGCAAGTATTTCGTTGCCGAGAGCTGTGGAAGTATCTACGCAAATTGAAAAGACTTTGCGCCAGTTTCCGGAGGTCGAAACCGTCGTCGCAAAGATCGGACGCGCCGAGCTGGGAGGCGATCCCGAGAGTGTCAGCAATGATGAGCTTTACGTGCGTCTCAAACCGAAGCGCCAATGGACCACCGCCAGAACGAAAGAAGAGTTAGTCGACGCAATGCGGAGCCGGGTCGAGAGTATGCCCGGGGTGAAATTTAATTTTTCGCAGGTTATCCAAACGCGTAACGACGAGCTGATCTCAGGAATCAATGCGCAGATTGCCGTAAAGATTTTTGGTGAGGATCAGGAAACGTTGCGCAAGCTGGCCGAAAATATTCGCGACGCGATGTCACGCGTTCGCGGCGTAGAGGATCTGGCAGTCGAGCAAGTGGCCGGCGAACAGCATCTGGAAGTCGACGTCGAGCGCGACCAGATCGCGCGCTACGGATTGAACATTGCGGATGTGCTCGAAGTCACTAAGATTGCGATTGGTGGTGACGAAGCTACCGACGTACTCGAGGGCCAACGACGGTTTGCCATCTTTGTGCGACTGAAAGAGGACTACCGGAATCAAGTGGAGAAGCTTGCTGACATCCTGGTCAATGCGCCGGTGGGCGGACGTATACCGCTGGGCCAATTAGCAACTTTCAAATTATCGAGTGGCGATTCAGTCGTTGACCGTGAGAACTCGCTTCGGCGTGTTGTGGTGATGTGCAACGTCAAGGGCCGCGATATCGGCAGCTTCGTGCGCGATGCGCAGCAGGCCGTCGCATCGCAGGTCAGTACTCCACCCGGCTATTTCATCACCTGGGGCGGGCAATTTGAAAACGAACAGCAGGCAGTGCGCCGTCTGCTGATTGCCATACCTATCTCGCTCCTGTTGGTGTTTGTGCTGATCTACTCCTGCTTTAGTTCATTGCGCAACACGTTGACCATCATCTTCAACATACCGATCGCGCTGGTGGGTAGCACTACCTTTCTCCTGATTTCCGGATTTCCGCTGAGCGTTCCTGCAATAGTTGGATTCATAGCAGTCTTTGGCGTCGCGGTACAAAACGGAATGGTGATGGTTTCTTATATAAACAAGCTGCGCAGTCGCGGTATGGAGCTGCACGAAGCTGTAATTACCGGCGCGAGCGTACGTTTGCGCGCTGAGTTGCTGAGCGCTTTGATCGGGAGTATTAGTTTAATCCCCTTCATCATTTCTTCGGGAACGGGGGCGGAAATCGAGAAGCCGCTGGCGATCGTGGTGGTCGGGGGGTTAGTAACACGCCCGATCAAAATAGTGATCTTGCCGATGGTGTATGAGTGGGTCGAGCGCCGCGCTGCCCGAACGGAAGAGCCCGCGATTGAAGTGGAGGTTTGAGGAGTTCTTGTCTATCCTCGTTGGTAAAAATTGGCATCTAAGGGTTCACCGTTACCGGAATTCAGATTAGTGGAATCAATCCGATGTCGAGATTGCGCCATCATTTCGTAGTTCCGCTCCTGCTTCTGCTCTTATTAATGCCGATTGTGGGGCAACAGCAACAGCAGCTAGAGCCCTTCCAGGGTGACCCCAATCCACGCCATCCTCGTCCATTCACCGACGGCGACTGGCCCGGCGAATATACGTTCGCCAGGATCATTTACGATTCGCCGCACTCGCCATATAACCGCTGGTTTGGCGGCGCCTGGCGGGTCGACTATCCGGAGGCCGACTACAACTTCATGATGGGAATCCGTGAATGGGCCGGCTCAAATCTGCACCTGTCAGGCCGCCCTGTACAAATACGTCCGACTGACGAGCGACTATTTGATTATCCGTTCGCCTACATTGTCGAGCCTGGACACATGGAGCTTTCAGACGAGGACGCGGCAGCATTGCATGAATACCTCATGCGCGGAGGCTTTATCATGCTCGATGATTTCCACGGGGAGACCGAGTGGCAACATGCGCGCGGCGAGATAAAGAAGATTCTACCTGAGTATGAGATCAAAGACCTGCCGCTTACACATCCAATCTTCCACAGTTACTTCGATCTCGAAGGTGTGGTCCAGGTGCCTGGAGTCGCGGCGCTGGTTCAGGGCGTCACCTACGAAAAAGGCGGGGTGACGCCGCATTATATGGGCGTTGAAGATAAGAACGGCCGGCTCCTGGTTTTCCTCACCCGCAATTGTGACCTCGGCGACGCCTGGGAATGGATCAACGACTCGCGCTACCCCGCGCAATACGGCGTGGTTGCATATAAGGTCGGCATGAACGTCATCACCTACGCCATGAGCCATTAGCATCTCGGGTCGTACACTGCTTCCGGAAGCAACCAACATCAGACAAGTTCGAGTCTTAGGTGGGGAGACATTGGCAGAGAAGAATAGGACAAATGGTGAGTACCGATACTCAGAGACAGGACACTCGAAAACGCCTGGTGTGGTCCGCTCTTTTTCTTTGCTTTCTCTGACTGCTTGTAATAGATTCTGCCGTCTCCTCGATATAGCCAGAATTCAGAGGGGCGATAGTAATGTACATCACGGTCTTATTAAGAACGCTACAATAACTCTGAAATTAAGAAGACTCTCAATCGAGTGCGGTTCATTACTCATCTGGGTGCGGATACGAGGCGAACGATGAATGAGCCTTTAAAAGACGAAATGGCTTGCGGATTTGCTGCATCGCGACGAAACTCAGTCTCCCAATGCCGATCCGCCTCAACAGACCGTACCAGCTAGCTCGTGAAAATAATTTTGGACATCGCAACTATTCTGGGCGGTCTGGCCGCCCTGATGTTCTTTTGGGACAAGTTAACAACCTCGCGATCGTCAAAAAAATCCGAAGAAACATTAAATATTGATAAAAGTATTGAAGGACAAGTAAGGAGATCAGTGCCTACGCTGACTCCTACTCAAGAAAAAGTCTCAGCTCCTAGGCCGACTCTGACTAAGGACGAACTTATTAGGCAAAGAATTATTGCTAGCCTACATTCAAACATAGACCCGCCCCCTACCGAAGCGTTGTGGCTTGTATACGGCACGCCTGTTTACTGTTGCGCAGGTGCTATTAGCGTCTGTCTCGTTACCATTTACATTAGTCCGTCTGCGGGGGCGTTGACTTCGTTTCTTGCATTATTGCTAGTTCTTATAGGATGGAGAATTTCAGAAAATTATGGCGAGGAGGACGACCGCGCGTTTTTATTAATGGTTGGAAGCTGGCTGATTTTCATGTCTAGCGGTGCTGGACTAGGCACAATACATGACAATGGACTCGACCTTTCCGACCCAACCGTGAGAGCAATATATATTACTGGCGAAGCCATTGGTTCTATGATCTTGGGTACGATAGCGGCGACGATCAGAGTCGTAAGAAAAAACCGTAGGAAAAGTTTCAGACAATGACAAACGGTGCCGTAAGATTGGAAGAACTAAACATTTCCTTCGTTGGCGCCAAGAACAAGTTGATCGCGGTAGGACTGCCAGTTACCCGGCAGCCACCGGGTGGCCAGAGGCGGTCACCCACCTCCGGCTCCCACAGAACGTAGCGTGCAGTTTTCCCGCACTACGCTCTTCGAATGTTGATTCACAGCACTGCGATAGACTGCAACTCCCGATAAGGGAGATACAACTTTGGTCGCAACAACGGAAACCGCTGACGAATTTGGTGAAACATTCGCCACCGAACTCCGCCCTTCCAACTACGACTGCTAAGCATCTTGTGCCAGTAGCGCTCCACGGCCCTATAGATTTTCTGCAATGCACGAATGTTCCCGGCAATGCCGAAGTAGGCATAGTGACCGCGCAACACTCTATTGAGATTGACCACTTGCTCCCGAACCGGCAGATGACGCATTCGCCGCATCAAGTCCTGGACCTTTGCGAGCGTTCGTCGAAGACGTGACTTCTCCGTGCGTAGTCCAACCCGAAAGTTGCCTTTCCGATTGCGCGTGCAATACAAGGTGAAGCCCAGAAAGTAGATCGTCTCGGGGCGTTTCCGGCCACGTTTGCACGCATATCGCTGCGCATAACGACCAAACTCGACGAGCTTTGTCTTCGTCGGTTCAAGCCTCAAGTTGAATTTCGTCAATCTCTTCTCTAGCACCTTCTGAAAGCGAATAGCATCCGCCCGATACTGGAAACAAACCACAAAGTCATCTATGTATCTCACTAGGTAAGCCTCGCCTTCTAACCGCGGTTTGACCACTCGCTCAAACCACAGATCGAGCGTGTAGTGCAAATACACGTTGCTCAGCAAGACGCTGATCGATCCTCCTTGCGGAGTGCCCTCATCGTTCGCACGAAGTTCTTCATCTTCCAGAATGTTTGCTTTCAGCCAGCGCCGGATCAAACTGATCAAGCGCGGATCTCCCACTCGATGTTCCACAAAGCGGAGTATCGTCTGGTGATCGAGACTCCCGAAGAAGTTCTTCAAGTCCGCTTCCAAAACCCATCCGATTTTGCGGCCAGAAACCACCTCATGGAGGGTTGCCAGCGCACGATGAGCGCCCAGCCCAGCTCGACCACCAAATGAACATGACAGAAAATCGTGTTCATAGATGGCTGATAAGACCTGGGCCACGCTTCTCTGGAGAGCCCGATCAGCTACACAAGGTACGCCCAATGGGCGGTTCTCTTGCTTACCGGGCTTAGGAATATAGACGCGCCGAATGTTCGGTGCCCGATATCCCTGACGATGAACGGACTGAAGCATTGGTCCAATCCACTCATTGAAGCTCTCCTTCGCTTCCGGCACTGTCTGGCCATCAACCCCGGCAGCGGAGCTTGTTGGAATCTGACAAAGATTCTCCCAAACTCGTTCCGACGTAAGGTGATGGGCCAACGAAGTGAACCGGAGCTTTGTGTCACCTCGAGCTTTCACTGCTATTCGTTCGAGTTCCGTTGCCATGGTGGGTAGTTCTTCTCTTTGCATAGAAGGCCTTCTCTCACGTTGAATTGAGCCCATGTTTCCTGCGAACGATTCAACTTCCGCTGGCCGCTTCCCCACGTAGTCGGCTCTCCCGACCTCAAAGTACTATCAGCCAGTCTGACTTCCGCCAGGTCGTCAGGACCTCCTTGCTTGTGCTTGGCGTGTCCTTACAAGTTAGAACTTGAACCTGACGGATCTCCCTTGTTCACGTGAAATCCTTTAGTTGCATACCAGCGGTACGAACCCCGGAAGCATCCCAGCACACTTGCTCTACCGCATGCTGGGATTCCGTCTTCCCCTTTGCGGGATAGGGTCGACTACTTCGACCGCGATCGATTTCGGGGTTAGCTTCCCGTTCACTGTTGTTCCGGTCTACAACTTCCCTGTCTACGCTTCGCAATGACCGTTGCCGGCCATCACGCAAGACTCGGTACACGGCTGCTAGCTAAGCTTTGCCGCGATCGCCATCTCAGGCAACTGGACTTCACATGCTTGCAAGGCGCAACCCGCACAGATCCCGGCGTGCGGTTTTCCCGCACCGGGCTCTTCGTGAATACTCGCTTCCGCAGCCAGACTAGAGTTTGAATCAATTTCGGCGTTGGATGGCCCTAAGTTAACTCTAGTAGATCTCTTAGGTTCAACGGTCCGCTAAGGCAACTTACTCCGGCACAGCGCCTGTACTAAGAACTACATTTAGTTTCCGAACGACGCTGTTCTGTTTTTCTTGACAGTTATGGGCCAGAGTAATATAAGGGTGCTTCTCAGTTGGTCTTTTCGGCAATCTCATTTGCTAACATCGGAGGACCCTCATGAAAAATAATACTTTGCGAGTTGCATATTTGGCCTGCGCGTTGTTGCTAACCGTTGTTGCGGCGCGTACTGCGGCGGCATGCAGAGGTGCTTTGGGGTGCTTTCCTGTCAACGGGAATTGTCACATGACTTGCGATTTGACGGGAGAAGACCTCGAGTATTGTTATTACTCGTGCGAATGTACTTGTAGCGAAGCTCAATGCGACAGTTGCGCCAGCAATCTCGGTTTGGAAATGATTATTAACTAAAACCAACTTCGCTCATGGTTCGGATCTTACGCGCACTACAGTTGTCATCAACTGTAAGCAACAGCTTCTGTGTGGAATGTCCTCCGGCAGGCTCCTTCATTCTTCACGTGATCGCAGCCTGCTTGATTGCGCTTTGCACGCCATTAATCTTCCCAACTCTAAGTGCGCAGGCGCAAGAAGACAAATCTAATCGAAGTTCGTATAAGCATGTAGAGCCGCACTTTTACGCGCCGGATCTATACACTGACAGTCTTAGATCTAAATTCACACTTATTAATCTACCCGGTTCGGAGAAGGCTGGGAGCTACTGGGAAGTATCGTACCAAATCTATTTTATCTCCGAGGAGGCTTATGAAAAGACCATGAGGAGCCTCGCAACAGGGGGAATAGTCCAGTCCGACCCAGAACCTTCGCTTTTTTCTCAAAAGATTCTCCTTGATGAGGGTAGCTTTAAGCTCAAGCATCTGAATTCATTAGATTCCAGAACTCGTGTCATCGGCCCTTTCGCCTTCCGGTCCAAAATACCGGACGCGCAGCGTACTAAAGCCGCTTTCATAATGACGAGCTACACTGCGAAAATCTATGACGCGTCCCTAAAAAATGTCGTCTACGATTCAGGCGTGTGGATGACTAAACCATTCGAAACCGATCAGCAAGCGAGACCAATTCCACGAAGGATGCTGTACGCGAACTTCTTCGTTTCGCCAAAGGGTCAGTTGTTCAAATCGCAGTGGACGCGTGAGGGCAATGACACAAACTGGTAGAAGGTCGTGGAACTATGAAGCCGAAAGTTAAATGGATCGTCTCTTCGGCTGCGCTCATTACCATTGTTTTCTGTTTGAGCTTTTTGGTCTTCTCCCGACTTCAACAGCACGCGTCCGCTCCAAAGCCTCCCCGTAAGTTACTTCCTGAAACCCGCCTGGTCGATTCAACAACCACACAGCTCAATGACCAAACGCTCCGCAAAGGGAAGGTCATCATGGTCTTCTTATCCACAAACTGCAAAGCTTGCGATAACGAGGTGGACTTTCTAAGGGAGGCTTACAAAAAACGGGGAGACGTAAAGTTCTACGGTGTTGTGTCATTCGGGGCCAATGCTTCATTGAAAGAGATGGAGGGGAAGTATCCTTTTCAAGTTTATTTTGATGAGGGAGGATTGGCTCATAAATTAGGCATCGGGCGCGTGCCAATAAAGGTTTTAGTAAACGATGGGGAAATCCAGGAGGTTTGGGGAGGATCGAGCGAGAGGGCCCAGGCGCAATTTACGCAGTGGTTGGAGGGCCTGCATTGACATCTTTCGTCACAGAGTCAATACGCATAGGTGCGTGTCTCTTGGTTTTCTGCTTTGGCGGTTTAGTCGCTGTTGCTCAGGATTCGAAAGGTGAGCAACGAAAGGCAGAGACTGTTACGCAGAGAGCGCAGACGAATGAAGAAGTGCGTCAAAGAGAGCTTGAGCGTCAGTTACTATTAAATACTGCCTTTCAGTCGCTTCTTGATGTAGCCGAGGATGCAAACCAGTGGGACAATTCTGCTGCGAGCGCGCGAATTTTGTCGCAGGTAGCTGACTTGGTATGGGACTCCGATGCAATCACTGGTCGCGCGTGTCTCGTTAAAGCCTGGAACGCAACAAACAAGATAAAGGAACCGGATCAAGAAAGTTATCAATACAGAAACAATTCGCTTACAGCGAATGTTCGTCGCGACGTTTTGCTTGTAGCGAGGAAGCGTGCAATCGACCTGAATGCAAAATGGTTGGAACAGATAACAAATGAAGATGTGGCTAAGAAAGGCAGCACTCGAGGAGTGTTTGACGACCGCTCAACGCGCAGCACAGTATTGCTTCAGATGGCGCTATCGCTTCTCCCTCAAAACCCGAAGGGTGCGGCTGACCTTGCAATCCAGAGTCTACTTGATGGCATTTCATTTGGACTTCAGCCTGTATTGATTGGTCTCCAGGAGAAGGAGCCCGCTCTAGCGCAAATGGTTTTCCGCGCGGCGCTGGCTAGAGCCCAGACGGCTGATCTCGATCAACTCTTCATCCTCTACGCTTACTTATATACGCCTGGCAGAACGTTTGCGCCCAACACTACCTCGAGCAGAAGCAGTACCCAGCTTGCTGTGGGTAGAAATAATCCTGGCATCAGGCCTGCGGCTGATGTGTATCCTGAAATGGCTCTTGAATTCTTGAAGGTGGCGACCGGCCTTATATTAAATGCTCCCCCACCTTCCACAACTCAGAATCCAGAAGCAACCGCCAGGGCGCAGGTGAGTGTTATCGAGCTAATCTTGAATAGGGTCAACGAGAAATTGCCCCAACAAGCATCAGCTCTCATGGCACGGAAAGCGACGATTGTTGCAGATGCCCACTTTTCCCCCTCTCCCTCCTCTTCCGGAGAAACCAATGGGACAACCACAGTTGCCAGCAAAGTGCGATCTACGAATACGCCGGAAGCATTGAAGGAAATCGCAGAGCACGAGTCAAATCAAACCAAGCGGGACATTTTATATGCGCGTGCAGCTTTGGCCGCAGAACCGACTTTCCAGCACATTGGGATCCTAAGCTTAGAATTCCACGTGGACAAGTTGTCGCG
>JADMIO010976162.1_pt1 | contig 29686 bp, 28 predicted proteins | sample 8958161 | NCBI WGS metagenome assembly JADMIO01 (sample SAMN16585339, study PRJNA669376) | soil metagenome | isolation source: Crop rotation soil | place: USA: Cullars Rotation, Alabama | collected 2011 | reverse complement strand
CGCGACAACTTGTCCACGTGGAATTCTAAGCTTAGGATCCCAATGTGCTGGAAAGAAGCGGGTGGCATTGTGATGCTCGTCCTCGACATCGGCTTGCAGGACCTGCAGCCCGTAAAATTCCGCCGCCAGGCTGGAGGCGATGGCCGCAACGCTTTTGTCGCCCAGTTCGGCGACATGCTTGGCCGAGCCCGCCGTGTCATACCAGTGATGCGCTACCAGCTTGCGCGAGCGGATCAGGGCGCGGCACTGGGCCAGCGCCGGGGCCTGGCTGTAGACGCTTTTGATATCGTCCAGGCGAGCGCCTTTCAGCCCGAGCAATTGGTGACGGATGGGCAGGAAATGCTCGCCGACGATATGCAGACCCGATTGCGGCAACAGATGGTGGATATCGGCGATACGGCCGATCAAGGAATTCTCTACCGGAATGATCACCAGGTCGGTGTCGCCGGATTTGGCCGCTTCGATAGCATCTTCGAAGGTCGGCTTGGGTATGGCGGTGGCATGGGCAACGGCCTGGCGGGCCGCGAGATTGGCATAGGCGCCCGGCTCGCCCTGAAAGGCGACCCGTTTGGCCTCGTCGATGGCTTTAATACCCGTGTTCACGACAATAATTTCCGCGCTCTTTCCAAGTCGGCTTGAGTATCGACGGACAAAGGGGCCTCGTCCACACGCGCCACCGCAATGCTCATACCCGCTTCCAGCGCTCTGAGCTGTTCCAGCTTTTCGCGTTGCTCCAGACCCGAAGGCGGCAGCGCCACAAAACTCTCCAAGGCTTCGCGCCGGTAGGCATAGATGCCGACATGGTGATAGAGCAGCCCGTCCCCGGCGGGCGCGCGGGCGCGGGTGAAATAAAGCGCCCGGCCCAGTCTCTCCTTCGCGTCCCAGGCCACCACCGCTTTGACCACCGCGGGATTGGCTTCGTCGGCGGCGTTATCGATAGGGGCGGCAAGTGTGGCGATATCGGCGCCGGACTTGGCCAGGGCCGACACCACCGTCTTGATCTGCTCGGGATCCAAGGCCGGCAGATCGCCTTGAAGATTGACCACCACGTCATGCGCGCGTCCCGGATCGGCCGCACCCAAGGCAGCCCAAATACGGTCCGAACCGGAGGGCAGCTCGGGATCGGTCATCACCGCCCGGCCGCCCGCCTTTTCCACCGCCTGTACGATTTCTTTTTCGCCCGAAGCCACCACCACCGGTCCCAGGCCCGCCGCCATGGCACGGGCCCAGACCCGTACGATCATGGGCATCCCGCCAATGTCGGCCAGCGGCTTGCCGGGAAGCCGGGTCGAGGCCATGCGCGCGGGAATCAGGAGTATGGGGTTCATGCTGTCTTTGAGGCTGGCGCCGGGCTTTCGGTTCCGGGGTTCCTTGAGCCGTCTGTGTAGGCCGGGATTGGCGCTAAAACCAGATGGCGCTTAGGATTTATGCGACGCTTCGCCGCAATGACGCGGGGGCGGCGGCGGGTAATGTCCCCCCGTATTTCGGCCGGGCCCCTGCCCGGCTTCGGCCCGGCTTTTGGGGAGTGCCATGGATTCCTTCGAGTGGAACAAGATCATCGGTGCGGTTTTGGGCACGGCGATCTTCATCTTTGTCGTCCGCATCGTGGCCGAGCACATCTATGAAGCTGAGACGCCCGAAAAGCCGGGCTATGTGGTGGAAGGCGTGGTTGAAACGCCGGCCGGCGGCGGCAGCGCCGCCCCGGTCGAAGAAGCCATGCCCGATTGGGGCACGGTGCTGGCATCCGCCGATGTCGCGGCCGGCCAGACCGTCGCCGTGAAATGCCAACAGTGCCACGACTTCACCAAGGGCGGCCCCAACAAGATCGGTCCGGAATTGTTCGGCGTGGTCGATCGCCCGCGCGCCTCGAACCCGACCTTCGCTTATTCCGCCGCCATGAAGGGCAAGCCGGGCAACTGGACCTATGACGAGCTGTTCAAGTTCATCAAGGCGCCGGGCGCCGATATTCCGGGCACCAAGATGAGCTTTGCCGGCCTGCGCAGCGAAAAGGACCGCATCAATCTGATCGCCTATCTGCGCTCCAACGCCGATGCCCCGGCCGCCATCCCCGCGCCCAAGCCCGCCGAAAAGGCAGCCGAGGCCCCTGCGGCCGCAGCGCCCGCAGCGGCTGGTCCTTCCGCCAATCCCAAGGGCGGCGCACCGATGCCGGAAGCACCCAAGCCCCATTGACGGATTGTAAAAGGGTCCGATTGTGACCGGGCTGTCCGGCAAGCCCCATGTCTTGTTCCTGTTGCCGCCAGGATGGGACGCGCTGAGCAAGGCGCTGTTCGGCCATTCCGCCTTCAACAGCTTTCTGCACGGCAAGGATCATTACACGCCGCAGCAGATCGATTATTTCGTCGGCTTTCGGCCTCCGCACGGATTTCTCAAGACCCTGCCCCGGCTGAAAGCGATCTTCTCGCTGGGTGCAGGGGTCGACGGCTTTCTGCGCGATCCGGAATTTCCCCGCCATCTGCCGGTGGTGCGTTTCGTGGACGAGACCTTGCAACGCGAGATGGCGCAATATGTCACCCTGCACAGCCTGATCATCCATCGCCATCAGCGCGGTTTCGATGCCGCGCAAAAGGAGCATGCCTGGCGTCAGCGCATGCTGGCGCGCCCCACCCGCGAGGTCTGCATCGGCATTCTGGGCATGGGCGACATCGGCGCGGTGACGGCGGAACGGCTCTTGATGTTCGATTTTCAGGTGACCGGCTGGAGCCGCAGCCGCAAACAGGTGCCGGGCGTGACCAGTTTCGCGGGTCAGGGAGAATTGCCGCAATTCCTCGCCCGCTGCGATATCCTGGTCTGCATGCTGCCGCTGACCCCGGAGACCGAAGGCATCATGGACGCCAAATTGTTCGCAGGCCTGCCCAAAGGCGCCTGGGTGATGAATGTGGGTCGGGGCGGGCATTGCAACGAACAGGATCTGGTGGCGGCGCTGGACAGCGATCATCTGGGCGGCGCGGTGCTGGATGTTTTCCAGACCGAGCCGCTGCCGCCGGACAATATTTTATGGTCTCATCCCAAGGTGACGGTGACGCCGCATATCGCCGGCATCACCGATCCGCGCAATGCGGCCGAGTTTGTGGTGGACTGTGTGACGCGGGCCGAGAACGGCGCGCCGTTCAAGAATGTCGTGGACTTGAATCGAGGCTATTGAGCCATGGCGAAGCTGGCGAGCCGGATCAAGGATTGGGCGGCGGAGCTTTTCGTGCGCGCCGAGCAGCGCGGCCTGTTCCGCAAGCTGCCGGCCTTTGAGCGCGATTTGAGCGAGTATCCCGAACTTTCCGTACTGGCGCGAAACTTTCCGGTCATTCGCGCGGAATGCGAACAATTGATCCGCAGTTCCTTGCGAATCCCCGGCATGGAGGAATTGACCAGCTATACCTCCGGCGGCATCCACCAGATCGGCTGGAAGAGTTTCATGTTCAAATCCGGCAGCTTCATCGACGAGAATTGCGCCCTGGCGCCCAAGACCGCGGCGCTGCTGCGCGGCATCCCCGGCGTCTATACCGCCTTCTTCTCGGTGCTGGAGCCGGGCCAGCACATCAAGGCACATTGGGGCTATTGGAAGGGCTTTGTCCGTTATCACCTGGGCGTTTTGATTCCCGGCAACAATCGCGACTCAAAATGCTGGATTCGCATCAATCCGGACGCACAATCGCGCACCGGCGACCGCGAGGCGATTGCCCAGGGCGAAAAGTATCACTGGCATGACGGCGAAGCGGTGCTGTTCGACGACACCTTCCTGCACGATGCCGCCAATGAGACGGATCAGGTGCGGGTGGTGCTGTTCCTGGATGTGGCGCGCAAGATGCCCTGGCCGCTGGCGCTGCTCAACCGTCTGTTCCTCTGGATCGCCCATCAGGACAAATCGGTGCGGGAAATCCGCGCCAATGCGAAGATCAAAGCCGCTTAACCGACGTCACCGGGCCGGCGATGTTCTCGATCCGCGCCACCGCTTCCGCCAAAGGCTCGATCACGACCGCCATGTGAAAGGCATTGGCGTGTAGCAGGCGGCTTTCATCCAGCATCACGCCCATATGGCCTTTCCAAAAAACCAGATCGCCGCGCCGCACATCGGAAATCGCAATCGCCTCACCCAGCGCCTTTTCCATCATGTCGGTATCGCGAGGCGCCGCCTTGCCCACTGCTTGCAGGGCGGTCTGAATCAGGCCGGAGCAATCGAGCCCCGCCGCCGTCTTGCCGCCCCAGACATAAGGGACTCCAAGAAACCGTTCGGCAATGGTGGCAAAATCTTTTTGCGTTTCCGCACCCAAATGTTGCTGATGCACGAAACCCTGCCCCACATTCACATAATCGCCTTCACGGCCCAGGGCCGGTACAACAGCGTTCATCGGCAAAAGATCGCGCACCGGGGTTTTGAGATCGGCGGCGGCGAAAACCGGCGCCATCAGAGCGCTGACCCGCGCCTCCGGCTTAAACGGTTTGGCCAATCCATCCAACCGTACATAACCGACATAAAGATCATTCGCCGCCTGACCCCAGGCCCAGCCTTGCGCGCTGTCATAGACGGTGAAGCTTTCGCCGAACAGAAGTTCGCTGTCCTGGGCCGCATCGTTGCTGGGCCGCACCCGCAGACTGGCCCGGCCAACAGCGACGGAGAATTTCTCGCCTTCGGCATAGCACGGCGCGTCCACCACGCCTTTGAGATGCGCCGCCGCCAGATCGGACCGTGCGGGTGTTACCCTCTTATCGGCCATAACGTTCTTTCAAGAGCGCATAGATGGCCCGCGCGCCATTGGCTTCACCGCCCAGCGGGCGGCCCGGCTTGGCACGGTCGATCCAGGCGGGAATGTCCAGATGCGCCCAGCTTTTGGTCTTGGCGACAAAGCGGTTCAAAAACAGCGCGGCTGTGATGGCGCCGGCATAATTGTAAGCCGGATTGTTGTTGAGATCGGCCACCCGGCTGGCCAAGGTATCTTCATAGCCGCGCCACAAGGGCAAGCGCCAGAGCGGGTCCTGAACGCTCCCGCCGATGCGCACCAAATCGGCGGCAAGCTTTTCGTCGTCGGTGAAAAAGGGCGGCAGCTCCATGCCGGTGGCGGCGCGGGCGGCGCCGGTCAAAGTGGCGATGTCGATCATCAATTCCGGTTTCTGATCGTCGGCATCGGCCAAGGCATCGGCCAGGATCAAGCGGCCTTCCGCATCGGTATTGCCGATCTCCACCGTCAGGCCCTTGCGGCTGGTAAAGACATCGCCGGGCCGCATCGCCGTTCCCGACACCGAATTTTCCACCGCCGGGATCAGCACCCGCAAACGCAGCTTTAGGCCCGCGCCCATCACCATGCCCGCCGCCGCCAAGGCGCAAGCCGCGCCGCCCATATCCTTTTTCATGGTCAGCATGGCGGCGGAGGGTTTGAGGTCATAGCCGCCGCTATCAAAGCACACGCCCTTGCCGACCAACGTCACGCGCGGCGCATTGGCCGCCCCCCAATTCAGTTCGATCAGGCGCGGCGCGCGCTCCGAACCCTGACCGACGGCAGCGATCAAGGGATAGTTTTTCTGAAGCGCCGCGCCCCTCACCACCGAAATTTTCGCGCCATGCGCCTTGGCCAAAGCGCGGGCGGCGCTTTCCAGTTCGGCGGGGCCCATATCATTGGCCGGAGTGTTGATCAGATCGCGGGCGAAAAACAAATTCTCCGCGATCCGCGAGATTTCCTCGCCATCCAAGCCGGCCGGCATCACCAGCCGCGCCTTACGTTCTTTCTTCTTTTTGTAACGGTCGAAACTGTAACCGCCCATCAGCCAGGCCAGCGCCGCATTGGCGCCGCCGCAAAAATCCGGCACCTCGCCCAACCGGTACAGTCCGGCGGGCAATTTTTCCGCCGCCGCGGCCAGCGCGAAGGCATCGCGGCCGTCTCCCAGGCCCAAGACCCAGGCGGCAATGCCGCCCTTTGTATCCGGCAGCGCCGCCAGCACCCCCGCTCCGCCGGCAAAGCCGGAAGCGATCACCAGACCGGCGCGCCGCTGCCGCGACAGCCAGGCGCGTGCATCCTTGGCCGCTACGGCATGAAGCGGGATGGCATGTTTGGCGTTGCTCGCCAGGCTGGGATGCATAAATGGCTCTTACAGATGGGCGCGGAGGACTCTATGAATCGGGGCATCCAATCGCAAGGGAGCAAAGATGGCTCGCTATACCCTGATTGTCGGCACTCGCAACTGGTCGAGCTGGAGCCTGCGGCCCTATGTGGCCCTGAAAGCAACCGGCGCGCCCTTCGAAGTCGTCGATATCCGCCTGCGCCAGAAGGAAGCCCCCACCACACGTGAGCAGATTCTCAAATACTCGCCCGCCGGCAAGGTGCCGGTGCTGACGATCGAGGAAGCCGGCAAGGTCCTGACCGTCTGGGACAGTCTGGCGATCTGCGAAACTGTGGCCGAACGCCATCCCGAGGCCGGTTTGTGGCCCAAGGATGCGGCGGCGCGCGCCACCGCGCGTTCCTATTCCTGCGAGATGCATTCCGGTTTTCCGGATGTGCGCGATCAATTGACCCTGGATTTTGCCAGGAAGCAGGACATGCCCGAGCTGCGCCCCGAAACCAAGATGCAGATAGAACGGATTCTCTCGGCCTGGGACGGGGCGCTTGCGGCCTATAAAGGCGAATTTCTGTTCGGCAATCTGTCGGTAGCCGACTGCATGTATGCGCCGGTTGTGTCGCGCTTTCTCACCTATGGCGTTCAGACGTCCGCGGCGGTAAGCGCCTATATGGACCGGGTGATGGCCTTGCCGGCGATGGCGGAATGGCGCAAGACCGCGCAGGCGGAAGTCGACGCCGGCCTCGTCTAAAGGTTGGAGTCGCTCCCCGCCTTTTCCAACTCGCGATAGAAACGCGCCGCGCCGGGATGCAGCGGCGCCGGAGGATTGGCGGCGGCGACATCCAAGCCGATTTCATGCGCGCTGGGATGGCTGGCCGCCAAGGCGCCCCGGTTGGCGGGATGAAACAGCGCCCGGGTGAGGCCATAAATCAAGGAATCCGGCTCGCTGTCGCGGGTCACCCAATAGGCGCGCGTCGACACGGTTTCGACCGCGCCGGTACCGGGATAGGCACCGGACTGAATAACGGCAATCGAAAGCTGCGGCACCATTTGAACCAGCCGGTCGCGGCCTTCGCCATCGATCGGCACCAAACGGGCTTGGCCGTTCGCCAGCAAATCCCGGATCGAATCCAGCGGCACACCGGCCACGGCGAAATAGGCGTCGATCTTGCCGTCCCTCAACAGCTGCGCTCCGGTTTCATCGGAAACCACTTCCCGCGCCCGCACCCGGTAGGCGGAAAGGATGGTCCGTGCGCGCAGCAAGGAAAAGCTGTTGGGCAATCCCATCAATACGCGCTTGCCGCGCAGATCGCCAACCGACTGAATGGTGGATTTGGCCGAAACAACCAGATGCGCCTCTTCCGAAAACAGCGCCGCGATCACCCTCAAGTGGCGCGCCGGACGGCGGAAGCCGCCCTTGCCCGCAACCGCGGCGGCGATCGCATCGCCATCCGCGAAGCCGGAATCCACCAAGCCTTGATCGACGGAGCGCAGATTGTCGGTGGTGCCCTCGCTGGTGCGCGCCGACAGAATGACCCCGGCGGGACCGCAGACGGTCGCCGTATCGCAGCGCCCCACGCCCAGAGGGTGGCTGATCACCCCCGCCATGGTCTGGCCGACGGGAAAATAAACGCCCTCCGTGGTTCCGGTGGCAATCTGGAAGGAAACCCGCACCGGTCCGGAATCGGCCATGCCCAGATTGCCGCCCGTCAGCAACGCGCCCATCACCAGCACGACGAAGGCGACAAGAGCGGCTATGGCCAGGAAGCGCTCGGACATGACCTTGGAAATTAATCCTTTGTTTACGTCAACAGTGAGGCGTTAACAGACTGTAAGGAGATGTGACTGCGCAAAGGCAACGGGAACGACGACGCATGAAACACTCGCGGCAATTCACGAGAGCAAGATAACCGAGTCGGTACTGCATCTATATGCGCAGATATACTTAAGGGTTTGTTGACTGGGGGGCTGGCACAGTCGCGTCAGCATTTCTTTGAAGGCTGCCCCCATGGCTTTTTCCGCGATCCGTAGAGCTCCTTTGGCTGCACTGCTCATGCTTGGCGCCATCGCCGTGCCCGCAGAGGCGGGATGGTTCGACTTCAGCTCCAAGCCCGCCGCCAAAGCGGATGCCAAGACTGATGCCAAGACAGATACCAAGTCCGGCGCGCAGGCGGATGCCAAGGATGCGGCGCAGCCCGCGGTCACTTTGGACGACAGCATCCAGCAAGCCCGGTTGCTGCGCCTGGCCGGCGCCTATCCGGAAGCGATCAAGCATCTTTCCCAAGTGATGATGGTGGCGTCCGACGATCCGCGCGTCATCAGCGAATATGGCAAGACCCTGGCCTCGATGGGCCGCGCCTCGGATGCGGTTAACTTCCTCACCCGCGCCCAGCAATTGCAGCCGGGCGACTGGACGGTCTATTCGGCGCTGGGCGTGGCTTACGACCAGACCGGCGACCAGAAGAGCGCCCAGGCCAATTACGAACAGGCTTTGAAACTGAAGCCGGAAGAGCCCAGCGTGCTCAGCAACTACGCGCTGTCGCGGATGCTGGCCAAGGATCCCGAGATGGCGCGCAAGCTTGTCGCCCGCGCCGAACAAGCCGGCGGTGCCGGCGATGCCGTCATCAACCGCAATATCGCGATGGTGCGCTCGCTCGCGCCGGAATCCGCCGCGCCGCAAGTCGCGCAAGCGCCCGCTGCCGCGCCGCAGGCTCCTGTTGCTGTCGCAAGCCTGCCGGCGCCGCCTGCCGCGTCCGGCGAAAATCGCGTGGTGATGCAGAAGGTGCCGGTGGACCCCCTGGCCGGTCCTGTTGCGCCCGCCGCCAAGCCGATGAACACGCCGGTGGCCGCTGGGGCTGCGCCGCGTCCGCTGCAACCCAAGGCGGCCGAAGTTTCCGTGCCCGCGCCGGTTCCGGTAAAAACGGCCGAGCTCAAGCCTGTCGAGGCGGCCAAGCTGCCCGCGCCCGTGAAGGCCGCTACGGTCAAGTTCACCCAACCCGCGCCATTGATGGCCGACAAGGTGACACTCGCCGCGATCAAGATTGGCGAGCCTGCCGTCACGGCCACCGCCAAAGCCGCGCCGGCCGCCACCGCCGCACCGCGTCCGCTGCAAGCCATGCCCGCAGCGCCTCTGGTGGCCGCCAAGCCGGCTACGCCCGTGGCCGCGCCGGTTGCGACAGCCAAAGTGACGGCGCCCGCGCCTGTGAAGGCCGCCGAGGCCAAGCCCGTAGCCGCCGCACCGGTGACTGCGCCTGTCGTGACAGCCAAGGCGGCCGCCGCCGCCTCCGTCACGGTCAAGATGACCGCGCCTGCTCCCGTGAAGGCCGCCGAAGCCGTCAAATCAGAGGCCGCTCCGAAGGTTCTGGCGTCCACCACCAAACCCGCCGACGGCAAGCCGGTGGTCAAGACTGTGGGCCAGTCCAAGGATGCTATCCCCGGCCTGCGCCTCAGCGCCAACGCGTACTGAGCCAGTCAACCGATCCAATAGAAAGGCCGGCCAGCTTGGCCGGCTTTTTCATTTTCTGTCTTTGCAATGACCGCTTTTGACCCAAAGCGGACATTCAGCAATGCCTGACCCTGGGCAGTACTGACAACCCGTCAGGGAACAGGGGGATATTGCGAAGCTGATCGAAGAATGGCGAAATGTGAGTTAGGAGCAAACATGGCTCATCTCCTATTGCCGCCGCTGATGGTGATCACCTTTGCCATCGCCTTGGGTTTTGTTCCATGGCGCTCAGCGGCCCTACTCGCCCTCTTCGTACCACTCGCGGGAGGAATTGGGTTCATGGCTGCAGCCCTAGTGCAATCTCCGCTCTATGCCCGTGATCCGCTGCGTCCAGACTATTTCGCCGATGAGCGGTGGGTGCCGCTTTATCTCGGAATCAGCGCCGTAATAGGTATCATTGCCGCAATCTGCGCCGGACGTGCAGCCCTCAAGCTTGGTCAGCGCTTTATAAAGAAAGAACCGTAATTAGGCGAACCAGTTTTATGGGACGAATGTCCGCTTTTGGCGCATAACGGACGTTCGGCCGACCGGGCTAAATGACTGCTTTTGACCCAAAGCGGACATTCATCGTGACAATTTTGCGCCACCCGCGACGCAGGAGACCCAAGGCCGTAAGATAGGCCGGTTCACGGTAATTGATGGAGGCGTATCCTGATATTCAGGGCCTTGGCTGAGCTTTTCCAACCAGCGTTTGCGGCTTACACAGAGGTCAGTCGGTGTACGGAAGCCTTTATGAACGCAGCGTTCGAAAATTCGAGCCTTGCTACACTGGATATCAAATTACGATACGTTCCCATCATCATGCCTGATGGTATGCGAGAGCGTTATCCGGCACGGTCAAAAGTCCGAAAAAAGGAACGAATCTATGATTGTGCCCCTCAGCTTGATTTTGAGGTCTTTGTGACTGGAACCTTTGAGGATCAGGTCCGCGAATACGTCCATGGGTTCGCAGACGCGGAGCCTTGCCTACGCAAGTTAGGGGCTTCCGACCAACAAATCGAAGATTTCAATAAGATTGTGGCTAAAGCAGTTGGGCGCATCGCAAGCGAAAGGCTCAGCCAAACCCGCCATTAGGTGTCCTAGTTTCCTGTGGCGAGGGTCCTATCTAGGACAGCGTCCTTTTTAGGACAGCACCGAATGTCCGCTTTTGGCGCATAGCGGACATCCCCCGGGGCCGTCGGCTTTAAACTGACATCCCGTCAGCCACACCACCCCTCCCATCCGCCGCTGGATTTGGCAGGGTCACGGCGATACCCTGCAAATCTGGGCTCTCTTGAGGTGGAGGGGATGATGACCAAAAGCATTGGCCTCATTGGATCCATTGCAACATTCGCATGCATTGGAGTGACTTCGCCCGCGATAGGCGAAAAGGCGTCACCTGAAAGGAAGCAGTGTCCCTTTGTGTACTCGAAGGCGATGCAAGACAAGATCGTGGGACCAGTTCTGAAGGATAGCGCCGGGAAATATTTCCATTTGTTTGATGGTCAGAAGCCGACGGTCAGAACCTCAAAGCCCGGTTCAAATGTTTACCTGCTCGATTTCTTGCCTACCGATCCGAAGAAATATCCGCCAATTATGATCGTCGTCGATGCTTGCAAAAAGCAGGCATGGCGCAGACCGGGGCCGTTCCTGTGAGAGGCTACTCACATAGCTGGAACCGGAGGTGCGATGTCCGCTTTTGGCGCATAGCGGTCATCGCCGGTCCTAACCCAGAGCGGACATTGCAGCCCCATGATACCAGTTTTGAACTGACAACCCGTCAGTGCCGCCCCCCGCCATCCGCTGCTGGATCGTGTGGTGTGTATTGGATAGGCTCGCATCAGCCTTAAGTTGGGAAAGCATGCCTCACAATTGGTTTAAACGCGTTTGGCAACTGGGCGATGTTCCAATCCCAATTGGGAAGCCTTGGTTTCGACAGCGCCGTTTCTGGCTGTTACCCGCCATATTTTACCCAGTTTGTTGGCAAGGATGGACGGTACTTGCAGGGCTTCCTGTCTGGATTTCCACTTTTGTGGCGTTGGCCGTCTTTTTTGAATTAAGGCCGTCGGAGGCATGGCTTTATTTATGGCTGATCCCAACTTTCGTTCTGTGGTGCACGGCGATCGGGATCAAAACCGAATTGGCAATCCGCCGATAGGTCAAACGGTTTTTAGCCTCGACCAATTTTCGTTTATGTCCGCTTTTGGCGCAAAGCGGACATTCGAGCCTTCGTCCAGGGCTAAGAGAACAGGACTGCTAGCGACAGAGTAGGCAACGCGCGGAGCTTGCTGCCCGCAGCCGCTCGCCCGACGGAAGCTCAGCGCGAGGGATTTTGGCCATCCGGGCAGGGTTGCTAGCAGCAGCGTGGCAACGCGCGGAGGTTGCTGCCGCGGCCGCTCGCCCGACGGAAGCTCAGCGCGAGGGATTTTGGCCGCTGAGCAGGAGCGCGCGCGGAGCGTGCTTAACGCACGTGAGCACGCGCGACGAACTCAGCGGTCAAAAGACCCGCGCTACATCATCTTTTTGATGGTGATGATCGCCGGGCCCATGATAACGACGAACAGACAGGGCAGGAAGAAGATAATCATCGGCACGGTCAGCTTGGCGGGCAGCGAAGCCGCCTTGCGTTCGGCTTCCTGCATGCGCATTTCGCGGTTTTCGTTTGCCGTGACGCGCAGCGCCTGGCCCAGCGGGGTACCGTATTTCTCGGCCTGGTTGAGGGCGGTGGCCACCGCCTTGACGCCGGAATGGCCGCAACGCTTGGCCAGGTTGTCGAAGGCCTGGCGGCGATCGGGCAGATAGCTGAGTTCGGCGGTGGTGAGCGCCAGTTCCTCGGCCAGCTCGGCCGACTGCGAACCGATTTCGCCGGCGACGCGGGTAAAGGCGCTTTCGATCGACATGCCCGATTCCACGCAAATCAGCATCAAGTCCAGGGCGTCGGGGAAGGCGCGCATGATCGATTGCTGACGGCGCGCGATCATATTGTTGACGAACATGTCCGGGGCATAGAAGCCCAGCAAGGCGCCGACAAAGGCGGCGCCGACCTTTTGCAGCGGCGACCAGCCCAGGTGCAGCACCACGAACAGATAGAACAGCACCACCAGGAACAGGATGAACGGCATCACAAAGCGGAAGAACATGAAGGTGATGAGCGGAGCCTGGCCGCGATAGCCGGCGCAGGACAGTTTATCGCGGGTGTTTTCGCTTTCCAGCACATTGCCCAGCTTGAAGCGGTCCAGGGTCGCCTTCATGTAGGAGACGGGCTCGACGCGCAGGCTGGCGCGCTTGCTGTTCAAGGCGGCGTGATGCTTGGCGCGCAATTCCTCGCGCCGCGCCGCCACCGATTTGAGGCGCTCGTTGAGGCCGTTGCCTTCCAGATAGGGAATGCCCAGGGTCAGAACCGTGGCGAAGGCCAGGATTCCGACAAAGAGCATGACCAGGAAGTCTTTGTCGAACAGCAGGTTCATGAGAGTGTTCATGGAGCCGTGCGCCTAATGCTTGAAATTGATCATCTTGCGCATCACCATGATGCCGATGCTCATCCAGATCACGCAGCCCGCCAGCATCAGATTGCCGGCGCGCTCGGTAAACAGCTTGGCGATATAGGCCGGGGTGGTGAGATAGACGATGGCCATCACGCCCGGCGGCAGCGAACCGATGATCATGGCGCTGGCCTTGGCTTCCGACGACATCGCCTTGATCTTGCCCTGCAGCCTTTTGCGGTCGCGCAAAACGGCGGCCAGGTTGCCCAGGGCCTCGGACAGATTGCCGCCCGACTTGCTTTGAATGGTCATGACGATGGCGAAAAAGCCCACTTCCGTGGTGGGCATGGACTCCATCATGCGCTTGAGCCCCTGCTCCAGGGTGACGCCGACCTTCATGCTTTCCGTCAGGGCGTGGAATTCGCTGCCCACCGGGTTGGGAATTTCCCGCGCCACGATGCGCAGCGCTTCGTTGGTGGGCAGGCCCGATTTGACCGAGCGCACGATGACGTCGATGGCGGTGGCGAAGTTTTCCGTGAATTTCTTCTTGCGGCGGGCGGTGAGGAAACCCAGCACCCAGCGCGGCAGGCCCAGGCCGACAGCAAAAATCGCCAGCGCGATGATCAGCGCGGACTGATGGGTGAGGACCGCGATGCCGGCGGCGAAACAGGCGCAGATACCGCAAATCATCCAGAAGGTGCGCGGGCTGGCCTTGGGGAAACCGGCCTGCTCCAGCCGGCGGCGCATGGTCGGCCGCTCCTTCTTGGCGGCGCGGTTTTTCTCCACGTCCTTGAGCATGACCGCGACATTCTTGCGCTTTTGCGCGGCATCCTGAGTGGGATTGCCGCCGCGGCTGCGCGCGGCGGCGGGCGCCGCCTTGGCGACCGCGGCAACCCGCTTCTGGGTGACTTCATCGCCGCCGGTAAATGCGAAAGCCGCGCCGCCAAGCGCGAGCGCGAACAGAATGCCAACCAGAAAGATCATTGATTGACCTTGTCGAGCGCGTCGGCCAGCTCTTTTTCCAGATTGTAATAACGGGCGCGCTCCCAGAAATTGGGCCGCACCACGCCGGTGCCGACATGCTTGCCGCGCAGCTTGCCGTTCTCGTCTTCGCCGGTGATTTCGTAAGACACCAGGTCCTGGGTAATCACGACGTCGCCTTCGGTGCCGATCACTTCGGTGACCTTGGTGATGCGGCGCGAGCCGTCGCGCATGCGCTCGGCCTGGATGATAATGTCGATCGAGCCGACGATCATTTCGCGGATGGTCTTCATCGGCAGCGAAAAGCCGCCCATGGTGATCATGGATTCCAGACGGCCCATGGCTTCGCGCGGGGAGTTGGCGTGCAGCGTGCCCATCGAACCGTCATGGCCGGTGTTCATCGCCTGCAAAAGGTCGAACGCCTCGGGTCCGCGCACTTCGCCCACGATGATGCGTTCGGGACGCATACGCAGACAGTTTCTGACCAGGTCGCGCATGGTGATCTGGCCCTGGCCTTCCAGATTGGGCGGGCGGGTTTCCAGGCGCACCACATGCGGCTGCTGCAGCTGAAGTTCGGCGGCGTCTTCGCAGGTAATGACGCGTTCTTCGGTGTCGATATAGGCGGTCATGCAATTCAGCAAGGTGGTCTTGCCCGAACCGGTACCGCCGGAAATCAGGATGTTGCAGCGGCAGCGGCCGATCACCTGCAGCACCCGCGCCGCGTCCGGGCTGATGGAGCCGAATTTGACCAGGTCTTCCAGCTTCAGCTTGTCTTTCTTGAACTTACGAATGGTGAGCGTGGGACCGTCCAGGCTCAGCGGCGGGCCGATGACGTTGACGCGGGAGCCGTCGAGCAGGCGCGCGTCGCAAATCGGAGAGGATTCGTCGACGCGGCGGCCGACCTGCGACACGATGCGCTGGCAGATATTCATCAGCTGGGCATTGTCGCGGAAACGGATATTGGTGAGCTGAACCTTGCCCTGGACTTCGATGAAGACCCGGTTGGCGCCATTGACCATGATATCGGCAATGTCGTCGCGCGCCAGCAGCGGTTCCAGCGGTCCGTAACCCAGAACGTCGTTGCAGATGTCCTGCAGCAGATGTTCCTGCTCGGCGATGGACATCACCACCGCCTTGATCGAGATGATCTCGTTGACGATGTCGCGGATTTCCTCGCGCGCCGAATCCGGATCGAGCTGCGCCAGCTGGGCCAGGTCGATGGTGTCGATCAGAGCGTTAAAGATCGTCGACTTGATCTGATAATAGTCTTCCGACCGGCTTTCGGTCACCGCTTTCGCGACGGGCTTGGAAGGCTGCGGCGCGACTTGCGGGGGCGGAACGGCGGCGGCCGCCGGCGCGGCGGCAGCCGCGGCGGTTGCATTGGCGCGCGGCGCCGCAGCGGGCTCGCGCGCAGGCGCGGCGGATTTGCCGAAGGCTGCTGGCTCGGAGCCGCTGCGCTTGCCGAAATGGCTCATAACTTAGGCCCGTTTCTTACCCTTGAGGAACGAAAAGATGGAGACTGAATTCTTGGCCGTTGCGCCTTGCAAGGTGCGGCCGGTAATCGCGCGGCAAAGCTGGCGCAAGGCTTCAGCCACCGGCGCCTTGGGAGCCACTTCCATCACCATCTGGCCGTTGTTGGCGGCTTGGCCGAACAAGGCGGGATCGAAGGCGATGATGGCGGACGGGTCCAAGCCCATGGTTTCGGCGAAATCCTTGGCCGGAATCTCCGGGCGCTTGGGCACGCCGACCTGGTTGATCACCAGACGGGGCGGAGCATCGTTGGGACGGGCCGATTTGACCAGATCGATGATGTTCTTGGCATTGCGCAGGCTGGTGAGATCGGGGGTCGCCACGATCACCACTTCGTCGGCCGCCAGAAGCGAGGTCTTGATCCAAGGCTGCCAGCCATGCGGGATGTCCAGGATGACGCAGGGAATATTCTGACGCACCGAGTCGATCACGGTTTCGAACGCATCCGGCGAGCTTTCATAGTCCCGGTCGAGCAAGGCGGGGGCGGTGAACAGCGAAAGATGCTCGCCGCGCTTGATCAGCAAGCGGTCCAGCAGGACGTCGTCCAAACGTTCCGGGGCGCTCAGCGCGTCGCAAACGCCTTGGCCGGCCTCGTCGTTGAAGTCCAACCCCACGGTGCCGAAGGGCAGGTCCATATCGATGACGGTGGTGTTGATGTGCAGTTCTTCGGCGATGCACCAGCCGATATTGTGCGACAGGGTCGAGGAACCCGAGCCGCCGCGGGCGCCGACCACGGCCAGCACGCGGCCGATCGGGGCGGCGCCGGGGTCGAGATAGAGGCCGGAAATCACTTCAATCAATTGCAGCGGCGACAGAGGCGCCACCAGATATTCCGAGGCGCCGCGGCGCATCAATTCGCGGTACAGTTCGACATCGTTGCTGCGGCCGACCACGATAACCTTGGTCGCGGGATCGCAGACTTCCGCCAGCCGGTCCAGTTCCAGCAGCGCTTCCTCGCCCTGCAGCTTGGTCTCGACCACCAACAGGTTCGGCGTAATCTGGCCGTGATAGTGCTGAATCGCGGCATCGACGCCGCCGAGTTGCACCTGCAGATGCGCCTTGGACAGGCGGCGATCGCCGCCGGCCCGCTGCAGCGCGGCGCCGGTATCGGGAAACTCGCAGAAAGCATGGATGGAGATGCGGGGCACCGGACGCTCGTGCGGGGCGGCGCCAAAACCTTCAACTTGCGGGGGCTTACTCATGTTTGGTTCCGTTTCACGCGTTACTGGCCGACAGTGGAGGTATTGGCCGACTGCTCGCTGCCGATATCGGCAGAGCGCTTGGTGGCCTGGGTGACCTCACCCTTCTCGTATTTGTCCATCACGGTGGTGCGGCGCGCCGTGTCCACCGGTCCCATGCGGCCCGGGCCCAGCAGGTCGCGCGGATCGGCGACCATGGCGGCGATATTCTGCTGTATCGAACAGCCGAACCGCTTGGGCGTCTTGTTGTCCAAGGTGAAAGCATCATTCTCGGACCAGTCGCCGCAAGCCTGGGTGCGGGCGGTATAGGCAATATAGGTGACGTCGATGCGGGTGTCGCCATTGGCCACCTCGCGGGTCGAGACCAGGATCTTGTCGCGGCTGATGCCGGTCGCCGCGGCACGTTCGCCGAAATAGGTGATGGCGGCGCGGCTGGCGGGGCCATTGGGCACGCTGATACCCAAGCTGCCATTGCCGTGGGCGCGATAATCGGCCAGGAAGTTATCGAACTTGATGGCGTCATCGCTGCTCATGCCGTCGGCACCGCCGGCGAATTGAATCTTCAGATCGCGATAGGCGGGTTCCACCAGGATCGGATGGTTGCGGGCACCATCTTCCCAAACCACCGAATTGGGGTCGGTGGTGGAACAAGAGCCGGCGATCAAGATCGTGGCGAGGGCAACACCGCGAAGAAAATATTCAGGCTTCATGACGACCTCCTAGCGCACGACAAAACCGACAGGCGCGGAGGCCTGCGGCGAGACGGGCTTTTCGTCTTTTCTCTTGTAGACCGCGTTCAGACGGCCCAGCAGAATGGTTTCCGGATCGGATGGCGCAATGAAGCCGTCGGTCGGCACGGTCAAGGCGGATTCGCTGGTGGGTTCGACCAGATAGGCGCTGACCAGCACCACCAGTTCGGTGGTGTCGTCGGCGAAATCGCGGCTGCGGAACAAGGCGCCGAGAACCGGCAAATCCTTCGCGCCGGGGAACCCGTCGATCACCTGTTTGGTATTATGCTGCATCAAGCCGGCAACCGCGAAGCTGCCGCCGGAGGGCAATTCGATGGTGGTGGCGGTGCGCCGCACCGACAAAGCGGGAATGGTCAGACCGGCGCCGCCGCTGCCACCCGCCAAGGTGAAGGAACCGGTATTGGTCAATTCGCTGACTTCGCTGGAAATCTGCAAACTGATGCGGCCCGGCGCCACGATCACGGGCGTGAAGCTGAGACCGACACCGAAGGGCTTGAATTCCACGGTGACGTTGCCGTCGCGGTCGCGGCTGGCGGGAACTGGAAACTCGCCGCCGGCGAGGAATTTGGCGGTCTCGCCGCTGACGGCGGTCAGGTTGGGCTCGGCCAGCATATGCACCAGGCCGACGCGCTCCAGCGCTTTGAGCTGGCCCTGGACGTTGTTCTGAATTGTACAATTTCCAGCGCCCTGGGAGAGCGTGGCAAAGGGATTGAGGCTCTGACCGGCGCCGCCCTGGCAGACCTGGCCGAACTGCCCGCCCGACAAGTCACTCAACGCCTGGCCCACCAAGTTGAACTGGTTGGAGGTGGAAACGCCGATCGGGGTGGAACCGCCCACGATCTTTGCCGCCGCCAGATTGATGCCGAATTGCTTGGCGACATTGCGGTTCATTTCGGCGATACGCACTTTCAGCATCACCTGCTGGCCGCCGGCGATGCCGATCATATTGATGACCTTCTTGGGGTCGCCGGTCAGACGGGCCGCCAGATCGGCGGCGCGCGTCGCTTCCAAGGCGCTCGCCACCTGGCCGGTCAAAATGACGTTGTCGTTCAGGGCCTGCACCTGGATGGCGGAATTGGGCATGCTGGCCTTCATCAAGCTGGCCAGGTCCACCACATCCTTCTCGACGCGGATATCCAACGCCAGGATTTGCTTGCCCTGGGCATCAAAGAAGAAAGCGTTGGTCTGGCCCACCTTGGTGGCCAAGAGGAAGATGCGGCGCGGCGTGCGCACCACGGCATCCACCAGCTCGGGATTGGACACCAGCACATCGCGGGCATCGGCATCAAGCTGCACGACCGCCGCCTTGTCCAGCGGCAGGGTCAGGCGCTGATGCGTTGCGCCCTTGGTGGAAATGGTCATCACCTTGGCATTGGCTTCGTCGATCGGACGCGCGGGCGCGGCGAAAGCGGCGCAAGGCGCAACAAGCGCCAGCGCGAAAGCGAGAAGAATTTTGCGGGGGGACATCACTGATCGTTCTCCTGCCGATTGGCGCCTGTCAGTCCGTAACGGATTACGGAAACAGGACCGTCATAAGTGGCCGCGGCACGCTTGTTGCGCAGCGAACGCGCCGGATCGTTGACACTGGCGAGGCTGGCTTCGGCCAAAGGACGAAGCGACAGCGACAATTGGCCAGTCGTGCCGGCGGCCGAAATCGTTTCGGCCTGTTGGGGTGAGACTTCGACGGTGGCGGTCTTGCCGACCACGGTGCGCGTGTCTTTTTCCTGCTTGAAAGTCTGGTCCACCGCCAGCACGCGCAGATTGGTCAAGATCGTCTTGGCAATGCCGGCACCGCCGCCATTCTGCGGCTTGCGGGTCAAGATCACATCGACGCGGTCATTGGGAAGAATGAAACCGCCGGCGCCGGAGTCGGTGTTGATGGCGATCGATATGGCGCGCATGCCTTCGCTCAATGTCGCGGCCATGAAGCCCGACGCATCGCCGTTGACGATCGCGGTCTTGGTGATCGGCTGGCCGGGCAAAATCACCGCACGCACCACCGAACCTTTCACGACCGCTTCGACTTCGCCGGCGGATGCATGCGTAATGAATTGCGGATCAACAGCCGACGACGGCCACTTCTCCCAGCGCACTTGTTCAACGCTGAGCGCTTGGCCGGGCGTGAGATTGGTGCTGGCGACAAGAACTTCGCTCATAGCGATAGCAGGCGCAGACTTGGCTTGAACGACAGGCGTGCCGCCGCCAAGCATGCCGCGCACAAGAAATGCCGCGCCGCCTGCCGCAACGAGGGCAAAGCCAAGCACGATGATGCGTTGGGTGTTCATGAGGGCAGCTCCTTTGGTGACAATTCACCATGCAACCCTTTAGAAATTGCTTAAGACGGAGCCGCGCAATTGCCTTATAAAACAATTGTTTCGCGTTGAACTTGTTTAAAATCCAACTCAAGAACGGCGGGGTGCGCGTTCAGCCTGCGTTAAGCACTTGCCGCAAGACGGAAAATTTCCGTTGAGGGGAGCAGGAAAAAGGCGCCGGCGGCCAGCGCCACGCCATAGGGAACTCCAGAACGCGCGTCGTGCAGCTTCACGATCCACGCTTGCCGGGAAAACAGTGCAGGCAAGGGGCAGCGGCGCAAAATCATCAGACCGAGCGTGAGCAGGCCGCCGAAAACGCTAGCCAAAAGGGCGTAAGGCAGCAACTCCTGCAAACCCAGCCACAACAAGACGGCGGCGAAAAGCTTGGCATCGCCGCCGCCGATAAAGCCCAAGGCGAACAGCGTGAAACCGACGAAAAGCCCAACAAAACCGGCCAAAACATGCCAGCCGATATCGGCGGCGGAAAGGCCCGCGGCAAGCGCAAAGGCGCCGAAGGCCGCCATAAGCGCCAAGGTAAGAAAATTGGGAATGGTGAAGCTCGCGACGTCCCATCCCGCGGCAGCGGCCAGCAGGAGCGGCAATGCGCCTAGAACCAAAATTTCCGCGAGCATGCGCGCGCTTTCAAAAATCTAGAGAGAGGTGACCGGAAAAACGCCCAGAAAAACGAACGGCCGCCTTTTTGAAAAAGGCGGCCGCTCTTGGAACAATTCGTCCAGCCTTAGAGCAGCTTGGTCGACAGCGTGTTGAAGGTACCCGACAGATTGGTACCGACAGCGGTCACGCCGGTGATGATGACGACGGCGATGAGAGCGGCAATCAGGCCATACTCGATGGCGGTGGCGCCCGATTCATCGCGGATAAAACGCGAGATGAGATTCATTTCAGTCTCCAACTTTAGTAACACCCTAGGATGCCCAACCCCGGACGAACTCTCTTCGTTCGTTGCGGACATCGCCCACACTAAAGGGGGTGATTTAATTTGCGCTTAATGGTAAAGGGCGCAGTTTTTTAAGTTTGTACGGAACTCCGGGCGAAAAACCGCGGCAATCAAGGCCCCGTGATATTTCTTTCACCCTTTGTTTACGATGGCATATTTTTGACGGGCTGCAGCGCATCAACCGGACGAAGCCCAGGGCGGCATCGCCGGTAAATCAGAGCCAAGGAAAAAAGCATCGCGGGCACCGCAAGTGGAATAAGCGTCACCAGCGCAAAATTTCGCGCGGCTATCGGCATCAGCCACAAAATCGCCAGGCAGAGAATCTCGTAGCCGGCAAAGCCGCGGCTTTTTCCTTCCGCCACGAGCAGCGCGATCGCCGGCGCCAGCAGCATCAGGTCGTAATCCAGACAATAGGGCGTGATCAGCAAGGCGGCGACGCACAAAGCGGCCTTCTTATATCCCTCGGCGATGGGAGACCGCCAAATCCTGAGCAAGGCGAAGATCGATATCGCGGCAACCGCCATTTGCGCGCCATAAGCAAGCGGAACGGGCGCCTTCCACATGCGCATCCAAGCGAAGACGCTCTGGATCTTGTGAAAACCGGTATTGCCTTGCTCCAGCACCACCGTGCGCGTGAAGGCCAGGGACTCCAGGAAGGCCGGCCAGACTTGCCAGCCGAAACTGAGCGTCGCCAAACCGGCGAGGCATGTGACAGTGGCGGCGGCGGCGGCAAAGCATTTCCAGCGCCCCGTTGCCGCCAGCACAAGCGGAATCAACACGCCAAATTGCGGTTTGTAGCAGAGCAACCCGAACAGAAGACCGGCGAAAATCGGGCGCTCGTCCAACACGGCCAAACCTGCCGCGAACAGCGCCGCGGTGAGAAAGCCGTTCTGGCCATGAATCAAATTCACAAAGACGGCAGTGAAGCCCAATGTGAGCGGAAGCCACAGCCGGTCACGCAGTATAGCCGGCGACGCGCTGCGGCGGAGCAAAAGACTCATCGCCGCCAGATAAAGCAGCAACGAAGCGCCCTGCCAGACCATCAAGGCCGACACATAGTCGAGCCGCGCGAGGCCTGCCGCAACGAACAGGAAGATGGGCGGATAGTGCCAGCCATAGAAGGGTGTGCCGGCGCCGAATATCGCCCGCTCGATGGCGAGCTGGCGCTGGACATCGAACGGCGCCGCGGGGTCGCCCTTGGTCACGGCGACGCCAGCGGCATAGACATTGGAGAAATCGGTTCCCAGCGGGCGTCCCGCATAGTCGCTCAGGCCTTGGGCGGTAAGGCCGAGATAGAGAACAGACAGGATCGAGGCCAGGATCAATCCCGCGGACCACAGCGTCGCACGCTCGCGTGTGAGAAAATCGCCGCTGCGCGCCAGGAGGACAATTTTCTTCATCTGGGCCCGGTAAGGTTTCAGCAAGCATGTCAGGCGCCGTTTAAGAATGGGTTATTTCGCGGCGACTGCGTGCATTCTGACGGCGAAACTTAAGGTTTATTTAATGGCGCAGGCCTAGTGTGGACCCCTGATTTTGCCGGAGTCCGCCATGCGCCGTGCCCTGTTTGCCGCCACCCTTATCGCCGCCTCGCCCGTCTATGCCGCGGGCCAGGGCAATTCTGTCGCGTTGGCGCTGGATGAGGTCCACACCCTCACCTTCCGTACACCGGTATCGACCGTCTATGTCGGCAATCCCACCATCGCCGACGTCACCATGATCGATGCCCGCCACGCCTTTGTGCAGGGCAAAGGCTATGGCCGCACCAACATCATGGCGCTGAACCGTGACAATGTGATGGTTTTCAACACCCATATCACCGTCACCGGTAACAATGGCGGCGGCACCGTCACTCTCAATCGCGGCGCCCAGCGCGTGACCTTGAATTGCGCCGGCGGCCGCTGCGAACCGACACCGATGCCGGGCGACAGCAAGGACTCCGAGGTTGTCAACGGACAAATCACAGCCCATCAGACCGCGGCCCGCACCGCGTCCGCCGCTGCTGCGGGCGGCCAAAACTAATTTCACGGCTATTATCAATAGTGCGCCGACAGGCCGGCCGCCTCAGGCCGGCTGCCCGGCCGGGTCGCGTTGCGTGATTGGATAGACGATCTGCGGCAGCAATCCTTCCGGCATTTCCTTGTCGTCGATGCCGTAACCGCGGGGCAGTTCCCGCGCCGGCATATGGAACGTGCCGAACATCCAATCCCATAGCGCGAAAGTCCCGGCGAAGTTCTTGCCGCTGACGTCGGCGGCATGATGCCAACGATGGAAGACCGGGCTGGAGAGGACATAGCGCAGCGGCCCGAAGGTCCAATTGAGATTGGCATGAACCAGGCAGGAGGTAATGATGTTGAACGGACCGATCACCACGAAGATCATGGGGGAAAGGCCGCTGAGCAGCGCGATCACATCCACCAGGCCCGCGCCCAGCACCAGATTGACGGGATGAAAACGCGCCGCGCTGGTCCATTCCAGATCTTCCGACGCGTGATGTACCGCGTGGTACTTCCACAAAAAGCCCCGGTGAAAGCCGCGATGAATCCAATAGAGCGCGAAATCGGTGCCGACCACATAGAGCACGCCCTGCACCCACAAAGGCAGATGCGACAGCGGACCGTGGCCGTTCTTGTAGAATTCCGTGATCTGATTGCCGTCGGAGATGCCGAACAGGACGATGGTCAAGGCCACCGTCAGCCAGATGCGGATGTAGCGCGTGAAAACCGGAGAAAATATCCAGTAACAAAGATCGGTGAACAGGCCCCGCTTTTCCCACCAGGGGCGCCCCTCATTGCAGGGCGAGAAGCGCGACAGAAGCGCGAAGCCCAGGCTCAAACCCACCAGCCATGGCAACACATGCCACAAGGTCAGCAGAATTTGGACAAGGACCTGATACGCGATTTCCATTACATGCTCACACGTACGTTGGTGATCTTCTTGGTGATGTCGGCAAACGCCGTCGCGATCTGGGCCGACGAGGTCAAGTCGTAATACTTGTCCGTACCGCTGGCGCAATTCTGCAGCGGCCCGGAGTTGCCCCCGCCATTGGTATGAACATAGAGCGTGTAAATGACTACGCCATCGGCCTTCGCGGCACTGCAGGCTGCGTTCATGCGGGCATCGATATAGCCGTCCTCGGTGGTGCCTTCGGTGGAACCGTCACCCCACCAGCGGTTCTGGGTGTTGAGACCGTCGCTGAACAGGATGATGTAGCGTGTGGTATTGGCGGGAAGCGCGCCGGGCGAGCCATAGGTCCCGCCGGGAACCAGAAGTTGCCAGCCATGGGCAACGCCGATCGCCTGGTTGGTCGAGCCCTTGGCCTGCAGCGCATCGACCTTGGTAGCAAGATCCGTCCAGTCATACCCCAGCGGTGTTACATCGCCGTACATGCAGTTCGTCGAACTCACCTTGTTGGTAGGATTGTCGGCGGGAAAGCCGGTCGTGTCGGCGCTCGACGGCGTGGTGTTGCTGATGTCGTGGTCCTGATAACGGTCGGTGACGCAGCCGCCCCAGGTCGAGTGGCTGTTGACGACCCAGCTATGCTTCCACGGCCCGACGCCTGTTTTGGTGATGGTCGTCGTTACCGTCGTCGTCACGGTGGTCCGGGTCCAGGTGCAGGTGGTTTTGCCTTTTTTCGTGCTGCAACTTTTGGTCCCGTCAGTCGACGGTGCCGTGGACGAAGAACTCGAACTGGTCACGCTGTCGCCGGTATAGCCCGCGGTGGTGGCGCTCGTGGTGTTGCTGGTAGTCGAGCCATTGGATGTGGAACCCGAGTTACAGCTGATCGAGCCGCTGTCGACCTGGGTGCAAGTCTGGGTCAATGTCGACGGCTGGCTGTCGGTTTTGGTGTCGGTCTTGGTCTGGGTCGCCAAGCTGTCGTAGCAACCGTTGTAGTAATGCTGATGGCGGTCGGAATTGAAATTGCCGTTGTCCGTGCTGGGGCAGATCAGGCCGCTGGACGGGACCGTGTTGGTGGTAGAAGAACCATTGGTCGCGCTGGTCTGGCAGGTATAGCCCTTGGTGCCCGTGGTAAAGGGGCAGGCGGAACCTGGGCCGGTTGAATCGGTGACATTGTCCAAGCCGGCATTGGCGGGCTGAGCTTCCCAGTATCCCCAATAAAGCCAACTCGCGCCGGAATTTGCGGTGCCGACATCGACCGTACGGGCAAACGGCACAATCGCCACCCGCACGTCGCCGGGCGTGGTGGAAACCGCCTGCAGCTTGGTCAGCATGGTTTTGGTGGCGTCTTTGAGCTGGTAAATCTTGGTCAGTGTATTGGGTGTGTCGTTGCAAGGCTGGCCGTCGGGCTGGCACATCGAACCGGAATTATCCAGCACCAGCGACACCCACAATTTGGTCTGTCCCCACACCACGGTGGAAGAGGTCGAGACCGGGACGGATGTGATGCCCGCCAGCTTCATCAGCACCGTGGGCATGTTGTTGGTGGCGGAAAGGGTCACCGACCCCTTGGCGTCATAGACCGGCGCATTGATCGTTACCGCCCCGTACTGCGCCGTGTCCACGGTGTAGTTGGCGTCGAAATATTTCTGTGCCACGGCCTGCGCGGTAGTCGCATCCAGGCCCGGGGTCGAACCGATCGCCAAAGCGGCCGCATCCAGCGAGGCCGCCATCTGCTGGCGCACCATCATGGCGCGCGCGAAATCCAGGCCGGCGCCCGCGCCGATCATCAGCGGCACAAGCGCGATGGCGAACATCATCGCGACATTGCCGCGCTTTGAATGCAAAAAGTCGCTCGCGACGGCGAGGAACAAATTCAGCTTGGGTTTCACGGATCGGCCCCTTGATATTCGGAGCATTGCCCAATTTGCTCCTGAGCCTATTTTCAGCGAAAAAGCGTGAAGATGCTGTTGATTTCCCCAAAGCCAGTAACGCAATCCTTAACAAAAAAGCTCGAACCGTTAACGCAACCGGGCAACCGTCTGCAATTCTTTACGCCGCGTTACGACTGTAATGGTGTGCTTAACCTCCCGTTGAGCATGAAATCCTGTTTGGCTTCGTTCCGGCGCGGCATGCCTCTAAAAATCACGCTGCGAAGGGGCAATCATCGTGATGAATTCCGCGCGCTTTACAGGCTTTTTCCGGCGCATGCGCGCCGACGCCAAGGGTTCGGTGGCGATCGAGTTTTCGATGATCGCCCCCATTTTTCTTTTGATGCTGATGGCGACCATTGAGACGGGCGTGATCTTCTTCGCCCAGTCCGCCTTGCAGAATGCCGTCAACGACACTGCGCGGCTGGTGAAGACCGGCCAGAGCGCGTGCTTTTCCAGGGACGGCAACGGCAATTGCCTGGGAATGACGGCGGACCAGTTCCGCAAACAGATTTGCGACGAAGTCAAAACCCTGTTGCAGACCTGCGAAAAGGACGTCAACGGCAATAGCGACCTGCAATTCGACGTGAAGGCCTATACGGGCGGTTTTGGCGGGGTGAGCAACGGCTCGCCGCTCAATGGCAGCAACGAATTGCCCAATCTGACCGCTTTCGACACCGGCGCCGCCTGCGATGTGGTGCTGGTGCGCGCCTTCTATCGCTGGCCGGTCTTTACGCCGGGCCTGGCCTTCTTTCTGGCCAATATGAGCGGACAGAATCACCTGCTGGCCACCGCCGCGGCGTTCCGCAACGAGCCTTATGTGAACAATGTGGGAGGCTGCTGATCATGCTGCGCGCCAAGGCCAGACTATGGATTAGCGCCCGCAAAACCGCACGGGGTGCCGCCAATACCGACGGCACCGCGGCGGTGGAATTCGCCATGCTGCTGCCCGTCATGATCACTTTGTTTTTCGGTGTGGTGGAAAGCTCCATGGCGCTGATCTGCCGCTCCGACGTTTCCCTGATGGCCGCCACGGCGGGCGATCTGATCGCCCAGGCCAATACCGCCACCACAGCCGACATCAGCAATATCTATAGCGCCGCCGGAACGGTGCTCTATCCCTATTACAATCCGGCCGAGACAGGATCGCAGAAGCCGACGATCCGCATTACCGCCGTCAATGACGACGGCAGTGGCGCCCCCACTGGAAATAAACTGACCGGAAAAGTGGCCTGGACATGCACCCAGATGGGTTCGGGTACCTTGACGCCGGCGTCGCGCGCCGTGAACGACACCGTGACCTTGCCGCAGCCTCTGATGACCGACAAAGGCAGCATCATTATTGCCGAAATTGCCTATAGCTACGCCTCGCCCACCACCAAGGTGATTACCGGGCCGATCAACTTCACCAACAATTTTTACGCCAAGCCACGCCGCGTCGCGCAGCTTGCTGCCCCCGCCAGCTGCCCTTGATCAGCGCGGCCGGATAAGACCTTCCTGGGCAACTGACGCCACCAGCGTACCGTCACGCCCCGGGGCGCGAACGCGCCCCAATGAAATAATTCGGCGTGACGGATCAGCGCGGCCGGATAAGACCTTCCTGAGCAACCGACGCCACCAGCGTACCGTCACGCCCCGGGGCGCGAACGCGCCCCAATGAAATAATTCGGCGTGACGGATCAGCGCGGCCGGATAAGACCTTCCTGGGCAACCGACGCCACCAGCGTACCGTCACGCCGATAGATCGCGCCGCGGCTGAAGCCACGCGCACCAAAGGCCGAGGGACTGTCCTGGGCATAGAGCAGCCAGTCATCGGCGCGGAAGGGCCGATGAAACCACATGGCATGGTCCAGGCTCGCCACCTGCATGTCGGAAAAGATGCTCTTGCCATGAGGCAGGAATGCGGTGTCCAGCAAAGACATATCGGAGACATAAGCCAGAAGCGCGCGATGGATATCGCCGTCGTCCGGCACCGCGCCTCGCGTCTTCAGCCAGATATGATCGACCGCCGGCCGCGGCGGCCGGTCGCCGGAATTTCCCAACAAGCCGCTGCCCAAGACGGAACGCATCTCGAAGGGGCGTTCGCGCGCTACCCATTTGCGGATGTCGGGCCGAAGATCGGGATCGCGCAACAGAACTTGTTGCTCGTCTTCCAGCGATTCCGGATCAGGCACTACCGGCATGGAAGATTGATGCTCAAGCCCGCCTTCAATTTTCTGGAACGAGGCGGCCAAGATGAAAATCTGGGCCTCCCGCTGAAGCGCAACCACGCGCCGGACTGAAAAGCTGCCGCCATCGCGGGAGCGGTCGACCCGGTATTGGATCGGGATTTTGGGATTACCAGGGCGCAGAAAATAGGCATGGAAGGAATGACAGGGGCGCTCCGGTCCCACGGTGCGCATCGCGGCCACCAGCGCCTGAGCCAAAACCTGGCCGCCGAATACGCGCTGAACCGTCTCTTCCGGCGAAAGCCCGACGAACAGATTCTCTTCGATTTTTTCCAAGTCCAGCAAAGCCAGCAGCCGGGCCAAGGCAGTTTCAGACATCGGCGACCCTTTGACCAAGAATTATGCCATATCTATTTGATATCATTATATAAAACAGGAAAACTGGCTATTTCTGACGGCCGCACCGGCTCTGTATACTGAAAAACTGTCAGAAAAGGCGGCGTGTACCATTGGAACATTTGTGATTTTCGACTGTTGCCAGCGAGTCACATGACCTGAATAAAACCTTGGAAATCGAGCACTTTTCTGCCGCAGAGCAGCATTTGTGTTGGAGACAAATCCGGGAACCGACGTTATAAGCAATATAGTGAATTTGACGGGATTGGCGGGGGGCACCCTGCCGTTGATATTTTCAGCGAGGGTAAAACAATGAAACTTCGATTGCTCGCCATGGCGACTGTTGCCGCCGCGGCTCTCAGCACTCCTGCCATGGCCGGCGACGGCTGGTATCTGGGTCTGGGGGGCGGCTGGGACAACCAACCCGGAATTCGCGGCGTCTCCGTTCCGGCTCCCACGCTCTTCAACCAGAAGACCAATTCCAGCGACAATTTCATCGGCGCGATCGCCATCGGCTACAAATGGGCCGATACCGGCTGGCGCCTGGAGAACGAACTGGCCTTTACCCAGCATGATCTGTCGATCACCGGCGCCACCGGCGGCAATCAGATCACCTCCTCCATGATCAACCTGAATTACGATTTCCCGCTGAGCGACACGGTGAAGTTCACGGTCGGCGGCGGCGTCGGCATCGGCGGCGTGCGTGGCGCGCTGCGCGTCAACGGCACGAGCCTCGACATCTTCCGCGGCGCGCATGCTGCGTTCCAGTGGCAGGCGATCGCCGGCCTGGCGGTCAGCGTATCGCCCGATGTGGATCTGTTCGGCGAGTATCGCTATCGCGAGAACGAGACCGATCACAACTTCGCTTCGTCCTTCACCCAGATTTCGCCCATCCACGTTTCCACGATTCAGGAGAATGTGGTGATGGTCGGCCTGCGTTGGTTCCTGACACCGCCGCCTCCGCCGCCCCCGCCGCCACCTCCCCCGCCGCCTCCTCCTCCGCCTCCGCCGCCGCCTCCCCCGCCGCCTCCGCCTCCGCCGCCGGCGAAGACCTACATTGTCTTCTTCGACTTCGATAAGTCGGACCTCACGGCGGAAGCGCAGAGCACGGTTACCGAGGCTGTGTCCGCTGCCAAGACGCTGGGTTCCGTCCGCATCATGGTCACCGGCCACACCGACACGGTCGGTTCGGACCGCTATAACCAGGCGCTCTCCATCCGCCGCGCCAATACCGTGAAGGACGAAATGGTCCGTCAGGGTCTGGGTAATGACTCCATCGCGATCGAGGGCAAGAGCTTCCACGATCCGCTGGTGCCCACCGGTCCTGGCGTGCGCGAGCCCAAGAACCGCCGTGCCGTTATTGATCTGGGCGGCTGATCAGCCCAGCACTGAATCGGAAAGGGCGGACCTCACGGTCCGCCCTTTTTGTTTTTGTGCTGTTTTATTTTTGATCCCCCTCCGTTCCGGCCTGCGCGCCTGCGGCGCTTGGCGTTCGGTTGGCTTGGCCGCCAACCTCACCCTCGACTATCGCGCCGCCTGCG